>VOFF01000360.1_pt1 | contig 50000 bp, 97 predicted proteins | sample 5384061 | NCBI WGS metagenome assembly VOFF01 (sample SAMN12384725, study PRJNA508395) | human gut metagenome | isolation source: healthy gut E | host: Homo sapiens | reverse complement strand
TTTTGGAAGATGCTACAAGGGTTACCCAAGGTGTCGAAAGGCAAGAAAAAGCAACTCGGACTACCAAGCCTATATAGGCAACTTACTTCTTCAGAAACTCATTTATCTTCAGTGGCGAACAACATATTTGTATATCCTCTTACATACTTATTGCGATTGGTTTCTTCCTTCTCTCAATTGGTTTCTCCTCTAATTTATCCTTGTTATATTTACTCTTTTTCTTCCCAGTTATTACCATGCATCTTATTTATCGTTTTCAAAATCAATGGGCGGGCAAACGGATGCCTTGTTCCAGAAAACTCAGATATTTATTATCAATGGCATAGTTTTAACAACATGATTAAGAGTATTGGGCAGTTTAATCAAGCGGAATTACAATCCATTGTTTTATGGAATCGTATTCTAGTTTATGCGACACTTTTATGGAGAGGCCAAGAAAGTCAGTGATGTTCTGAAACGTTACAACATTCACCTTAGCAATCCATCTTTAGACGCTTTTACTTATTCACCTGTATCTTTTGCAATGCTATACAATTCAACTGTATTGCAAAACTATGTTTCTGCTTCAGATACCGTAAGTAACTTCTCTATTAACTCAAGTAGTGGTAGTGGAGGCTTTAGTGGCGGTGGCTTCTCTGGGGGCGGAGGCGGTGGCGGCGGTGCCTTCTAAACCCCACCTATCCATCGTAGAATATTAGCAGAAAACGTCACTCAGGTTTGTAAACTGGGTGTCCTTGTTTAGTCGAGGATTATCTGGTTTACCTCCCTCTCATTTCAAGATATTTTAGTAAGAAGATATATGAGGTTGCAAAAAAAAAAAGAGCCATTGGCTCTTTTTTCTTATCGTTTAATAACCAGGTTCAAAGATTTCAATAATTTGAGTCAGATAACCTGCATGTAAACCGATACGATAGTCAACATTTGGCAAACTCTTTACTATATCATTCAGTTCTTTATCTTTGCTAACCTTATCAGCCAAAACTGGTAATTCAACAACAAGGAGTTGTGGAGCGATCTAGTTGAAGGTAACTACTATTGACCTTGACATCAGGACGAAGTAGTTTAAATATCGCTCTATCCGAAGCTTGGAGCAGTTGATATAAATCGAGGTCAGATAAAGGAATCTCACCAAACTGAGGACTAATATTAATGGAAATATCGACATGTGACGCTCTCATTTCCAAAAAATACGATTTGAAAGAAAACTAGCTATTATTGGATTGCTAAGCCTATCCAAGTTTTCTTGCGTCTCTGGATTACCAATGCTAGCATTATCCGTTTTATAAATCTCAAGTAGACTAGTAGCTTTGGCAGTATCTTCATTTTCAAGGCAAGAGAAACCTCCTTTGAGATTTTTTTTGAATAGGTCAAAGGATTTCTGCTTTTGGGTGATAATCTGATAAAGGACTTGCTGTAGTTAGTCATAGTACCCAACAATTTATGACGTTCTTTTGTTCAGTCTATCGATAGATTGTTGGTGGACAGCCTGGTTCCAATTGTAAAAATCCCATAGTAGTAGGGCAATATAGAGAACTAAGATAACAGAACTATTAGGACTGCCTCTTGAAAAACTATTTCAAATAAATTTTTAGGGTCATTTGCTGTTGGAAGAATACTGTTAAGACCATGGATAACAGTAAAGAAGACATAATAGACAGCTAGGAAGGCAGTGCTTCGCAACCAGTTACGTCTAGCCCAAGCTTCGTCAAGACTACTCATCTGATTTAGGTCTACAGCGAAGATTTTAAGCATTAGGTAAATGATTAACGGTGCTAAGATGTAGGTCAAGATATGTAAAGTTAGTGTTGAGGGTAACATCACCTTTGATATGTAAGATGTGAGGGAGGATGACAATTGAAAGTAGTCGTGTTGCCATATCAAAAGGATAGTTGGATAAAAAGCGTAAAAAGCAATCGATGATAGAAAGAACGCTCTTTTACAAGGGCCAAATCAGCAACAAGGAAGAAAAGTGGGTCCACAACGATTTTTACGAGACTAAAGTAGGGACGCTGCAACTACATAGGACAAAAAATAGGAAGTAAAAAGGTGTCCTCGTAGTGGCTTTTACCTTAGACATAGTCTGGTAGAGGTACCAAATAGAAATGAAACTAACGGCCTGTAAGAGAGGATTGATAATATTAGTAATCATTGTAACCTCCTTTTTAGTCATGTCAATTTCAATTTGTAAGCGATAAATCCCAGTACGTGTATTTGAAACAATGTTAACGTTTGGATAAGTAGATAGAATAGTATTGACGCGTTTTAGTTCAGGATCAGAGAAATCAGATGTAATAGCTGAATCTTCTTTAGTGCTTGAACTTTCAACGACAAAGTGTTGACTATCCTCATCCTTAAAAATAAGCATAGCTAAGGTATTTCTGTTCACTATCTTGTGCTTGGTCAATGACATGATCCAAGATAGTTGATAGGACATATACCAGTCTAAAGGATAAATAGGATAAACGGTAATAGATTCTGGGACCTCCATACTAACCCAAACATCCAGTTCTTTTGCCTTTAGGAATTTAGCTTCAAAGAGGACTCCTGTAAATCTGGCAGTTTAATATTTTCTAGTTTGTCTCGATAAAAATGATCAATCTTTTTATCTAGCGGATTCGGTGTCAGCAAGTAGTCAATTAACTCCTGAGCCTCCTCATTTTGTTGAAAACGGATGATATCGTAGAGATTTTCAGCTTCGTCTTTGATGAAGAGCTTTGGTTAGTCTTTTTCTGGTACCAGGTATTGATGTTCTGACTTGATTTTTGAAGAAGGTGAGAATGTTCCTCTTTGGCTTCTTGTGTTTGAGCATTGAGGTCTTTTCTATAGAGATTAACCTGTCCAGATAGAATCAGAGCCGTAATGATAAGAAAGGCAATGGTAAAAGTGAATGTCTGTTGAAAGAGTTCAGAAGCAAAAGTAAATAAAGGCTAAGCTACAAAGAGCGACAGACGTTGACATGTACCATGGTCTTGCTTTATGTCAATTTGCATCATTCGAGAGTAGTCCACCTGAAGAGAAGAGCACTTTGTGCAAACCAAAGTAAAAAGCAAGAAAGAGAATAAAGGGACCAGCAAAATAGTAATCCAAGACTGCAGGGAAAAAAGATTGGAATAATCAGGAAAATGACCAGTCTCACCATTAAGGCAAAGGTGAAAGGTATGAAGGAAGTCTCCAAAATGGTATGTCTCAGATTTTTTGTAGGATTTGTTAGCTAGAAAGAGTACAACTGCAATAAAACCGGATTTTGGATACAAAATGCCAAAATAACTAGAGGCAAAAATTGGCTATACCAGCTAAAATCATAATCCAGTATCTTAAAGGCCTTTTTCGTAGTTACCTTGAAGATAACAATTTTATAAAAACCCAAAGCTATACATGCCGTAAGCCCGTGAATTATGACATCATTCAATATCAAATATTCTCCTATTCGGGTAAAATCTATACAATTATATCATACCATATCGCAAAAAAAAAGAGCATACGGATTGTCTATAAGTGATAAGGATGTAAGGCTTTTCATTTTTTCAAGCATATTTCTTGCTCATTAAGTTTTTTTAACCTATCCTAGATGTATAGAAAAATTTCGATAGAGGAGATCGATATGGTAAAACTTTCTAAAAGAGACACATCTTGAGATGTTCACTAAAATGGAACGTATTCGTGAATTTGATTCACGTATTAATAAATTGGTTCGTCGTGGTTTTGTTCAAGGAATGACTCACTTTTCAGTTGGTGAGGAAGCAGCCAACGTTGGGGCTGTTCAACACTTGAGCTATGACGATATCTTCTTTTCAAATCACCGTGGTCACGGACAATCTATTGCCCAAGACATGGATTTGAATAAAATGATGGCGGAGCTTGCAGGTAAGGCGACAGGTGTTTCTAAGGGCCGTGGTGGTTCTATGCATTTGGCTGACTTTGAAAAAAGGTAACTACGGTACTAACGGTATTGTTGGTGGTGGTTATGCTCTTGCCGTAGGTGCAGCCCTCACTCAGCAATACAAAGTAACAGGAAACATTGTTGTGGCTTTCTCTGGAGATGGTGCAACTAATGAAGGCTCATTCCATGAGTCAGTCAATATGGCAGCTACTTGGAAATTACCGGTTATCTTCTTTATCATCAATAACCGTTATGGTATCTCAATGGATATCCATAAAGCAACAAATACACCTCACCTTTATACACGTGCGGAAGCTTATGGTATTCCTGGTTTCTACTGTGAAGATGGTAACGATGTTTTGGCAGTCTATGAAACAATGGGCAAGGCTGTTGAGCATGTCCGTGGTGGCAACGGTCCTGCTATCGTTGAGGTAGAATCTTATCGTTGGTTTGGTCACTCAACTGCCGATGCGGGTGTTTACCGTACTAAGGAAGAAGTTGACGAGTGGAAGAACAACAACGACCCAATTATTAGATACCGCGACTATCTTGTTTCTGAAAAATATCGCAAGTGTGGAAGAGTTAGATGCTATCCAAAGCCAAGTTAAGGCACAGGTTGATGCGGCTTATGAGTTCGCCCAAAATAGCCCAGATCCAGAACTTTCAGTTGCCTTTGAAGATGTATGGGTAGACTAAAGAGAAAGGTTGAGGAAATACAAGTATGAGTGAAACAAAATTGATGGCCTTGCGTGAGGCAGTAAACCTTGCTATGAGCGAGGAAATGCGTAAAGACGAAAACATCTTCCTTATGGGTGAAGATGTCGGGATCTATGGTGGTGACTTCGGTACATCAGTTGGTATGTTGGCAGAATTTGGTGAAAAACGTGTTAAAGATACACCAATTTCAGAGGCAGCTATCGCTGGTGCAGCTGTTGGGTCTGCCATCACAGGTCTTCGTCCAATCGTTGACTTGACTTTCATGGACTTCATCACGATTGCCCTTGACGCTATCGTTAATAATGGTGCAAAAAAACAACTACATGTTTGGTGGTGGTTTAAAGACTCCTGTAACTTTCCGTGTAGCTTCTGGTTCAGGTATCGGATCTGCAGCGCAACACTCACAATCTCTTGAGTCATGGTTGACTCATATTCCAGGGATCAAAGTTGTTGCTCCTGGTAATGCAAACGACGCTAAAGGTCTTTTGAAATCTGCTATTCAAGACAATAATATTGTTATTTTCATGGAACCAAAAGCTCTTTATGGCAAAAAGAAGAAGTTACACAAGATTCTGATTTCTATATTCCACTTGGAAAAGGTGAAATCAAACGCGAAGGAACTGACCTTACTATTGTCACATATGGTCGTATGTTGGAACGTGTTCTTAAGGCTGCTGAAGAAGTGGCTGAACAAGGTATCAACGTTGAGGTTGTTGACCCACGTACGCTTATCCCACTTGATAAGGAATTGATTTTCGAGTCAGTTAAGAAGACTGGTAAACTTATGTTGGTCAATGATGCTTATAAGACTGGTGGATTCATCGGTGAAATTGCTGCTATGGTTACAGAAAGTGAAGCATTTGATTACCTTGACCACCCAATTGTACGTTTGGCAAGTGAAGATGTGCCTGTACCTTATGCGCGTGTCTTGGAACAAGCGGTTCTTCCAGATGTTGAAAAGATTAAGGCTGCTATTATCAAGATGGCCAATAAAGGAAACTAACTTTCTAGCGATGGTTAAGTGATATTTCTCGCTAGTAAGATCTGTTTTCTTGTTTTAACTGTGGGAGTATCGGAAATTATAATTTAAAGTAGAAAGGAGAGGGCGTTAAAGCGTTTGAGTCGATTTGAACTCGAACGAAAATGCTGCGGAATTTAGATAGTTTTACTTGTGTGCAAGAACACTAACGTAAAACTCCTAAAATTTCTGTCGCATTTTAGTCGTTCTTAGTATCATAAAATATGGCTTTTGAGATTATTATGCCTAAGCTTGGTGTTGACATGCAGGAAGGCGAAATCATCGAGTGGAAAAAACAAGAGGGTGATGTGGTTAATGAGGGAGATATCCTTCTTGAAATCATGTCAGATAAAACGAACATGGAACTTGAAGCAGAAGATTCTGGTGTTCTTTTGAAGATTACGCGTCAGGCTGGTGAAACTGTACCAGTTACTGAAGGTTATCGGTTATATTGGAGCAGAAGGTGAAGTTGTGGCTGACAAGGCAGCTAGCGCGCCAGCTGCTGAACCTGCGCCAAAAAGTTGAAGAAGTTGCCGCTGTAGCAGAGCCTGTAGTAGGCAGCGCAAACCAAGCACCTGTCGTTCACGAAGGTGGCAAAGTACGTGCAACACCTAAGGCTCGTAAGGTGGCGCGTGAGTTGGGTATTGACCTCGCTCAAGTTCCAGGAACTGGAGCAAAAAGGTCGTGTTCATGCTGATGACGTTGAAAACTTTAAGGGTGCTCAACCTAAGGCGACTCCATTGGCACGTAAGATTGCAGCGGACCTTGGTATTGACTTAGCTAGCGTATCTGGAACAGGCTTTGGTGGCAAGATTACTAAGGAAGATATCCTTGCAATCAGTGCCCCAGCGCAAGTTAAAGAAGCGGCGGCTGCACCTGTAGTTGAAGCTAAACCTGAAAAAGTCTTGCCAGAAGGCGTGGAAGTTATCCCAATGTCTGCTATGCGTAAGGCGATTTCTAAGGGATGACGCACTCATACTTGACTGCGCCAACCTTCACCCTTAACTATGATGTTGACATGACTAACCTTATGGCTCTTCGTAAGCAAGTCCTTGACCCAATCATGAATAAGACTGGTATGAAGGTAACCTTCACGGATTTGATTGGTTTGGCAGTTGTGCGTACCCTTATGAAAGAGGAACACCGTTACCTCAATGCGTCATTGATTGATGATGCACAAAATATCGAATTACATAAATTTGTTAATCTCGGTATTGCCGTTGGTCTCGATGATGGCTTGATTGTACCTGTCGTTCACGGTGCAGATAAGATGAGTTTGTCTGACTTTGTGGTGGCCTCTAAGGATGTCATCAAGAAGGCTCAAGCTGGTAAATTGAAGGCTGCAGAAATGTCAGGTTCAACCTTCTCTATTACTAACTTGGGAATGTTTGGAACCAAGTCATTCAATCCAATCATTAACCAACCAAACTCAGCTATCCTTGGTGTTTCAGCAACTATTCAGACACCGGTTGTCGTTGATGGTGAAGTTGTTGTGCGACCAATCATGGGTCTATGCTTGACAATTGACCACCGTATCGTAGATGGTATGAATGGTGCCAAATTCATGGTTGATTTGAAGACATTTGATTGAAAATCCAATGGAATTGTTGATTTGAGAAAAAATATCTGAAAACTGAAGTTTTAATAGAAAGGAGAGGGCGAACCAGAGGGTATAACTGAACCCGAGCGGAAAGCTTGGAAAATAAACCGTCCGTCTACGCCAGCAGGCTGACGTGCCGGGCACCTAATTTTCAGTCGCTTTCTGGTCGCTCTTGGTATCTTATAAATGGCTTTTGAGATTATTATGCCTAAGCTTGGTGTGGACATGCAGGAAGGCGAAATCATCGAGTGGAAAAAACAAGAGGGTGATGTGGTTAATGAGGGAGATATTCTTCTTGAAATCATGTCAGATAAAACGAACATGGAACTTGAAGCAGAAGATTCTGGTGTTCTTTTGAAGATTACCCGTCAGGCTGGTGAAACTGTACCAGTTACTGAGGTTATTGGTTATATTGGAGCAGAAGGTGAAGTTGTGGCTGATAAGGCAGCGAGCGCACCTGTTGCGGAAGCAACTGCTCAATTGGAATCAGCTGGGTCTAGAAGTTCCTAAAGCTCCTGCCCAAGCTGCTCCAGCAGCCGCTGCAGAAAAAGCTCCCCTTGCTTACAATGAGTACGATATTATCGTTGTCGGTGGTGGTCCTGCTGGTTACTATTCTGCCATTCGTAGTGCACAACTTGGTGGTAAGGTTGCCATCGTTGAAAAATCTGAATTTGGTGGAACATGTTTGAATAAAGGATGTATCCCAACTAAGACCTACATTAAAAATGCAGAAATCCTTGATGGACTTAAGATTGCTGCAGGTCGTGGTATCAACCTAGCGTCAACAAACTACACTATTGATATGGATAAGACAGTTGACTTTAAGAACTCTGTTGTTAAGACTCTTACTGGTGGTGTTCAAAGGTCTTTTGAAGGCTAACAAGGTCACTATTTTTAACGGTCTTGGTCAAGTTAATCCCAGATAAGACAGTTACTATTGGCTCAGAAACAATCAAGGGACGTAATATCATCCTTGCGACTGGATCAAAAGTATCTCGTATCAATATTCCTGGTATTGAGTCACAACTTGTGATGACATCAGATGATATCCTTGATTTGCGTGAATTGCCTAAATCACTTGCTGTTATGGGTGGTGGTGTCGTTGGTATCGAGCTTGGTCTTGTTTATGCCTCATACGGTGTAGAAGTGACTGTTGTTGAGATGGCTGACCGCATTATTCCTGCTATGGATAAAGAAGTGTCACTTGAACTTCAAAAAATCCTTGCTAAGAAGGGTATGAAGATCATGACATCTGTTGGGGTTTCTGAGATTGTAGAAGCTAACAACCAATTGACCCTTAAACTTAATAATGGTGAAGAGATTGTAGCGGATCGTGCCCTTCTTTCAATCGGTCGTGTCCCACAATTGGATGGTCTTGAAAATCTTAACCTTGAATTGACCGCGGTCGTATCAAGGTTAATGCTTATCAAGAAACATCAATCCCTGGAATTTATGCACCAGGTGATGTAAACGGAACTAAGATGCTTGCTCACGCGGCTTACCGTCTGGGTGAAGTTGCAGCTGAAAATGCTATGCGTGGCAATGTCCGTAAGGCTCACCTTGACTACACACCAGCAGCTGTCTACACTCATCCAGAAGTAGCAATCTGTGGTCTTACTGAAGAAGAAGATGCACGCGCTAAATACGGTGATGTTCTCATTGGTAAATCAAGCTTTGCTGGTAACGGACGTGCCATCGCTTCAAATGAAGCTCAAGGTTTTTGTTAAAGTCGTTGCAGATGCGAAGTACCATGAAATCCTTGGTGTTCATATTATCGGTCCAGCCGCAGCTGAATTGATTAACGAAGCATCAACAATTATGGAAAATGAATTGACTGTAGATGAACTCTTGCAATCTATCCACGGTCACCCAACCTTCTCTGAAAACATGTATGAAGCCTTTGCTGACGTACTTGGAGAAGCTATCCATAACCCACCAAAACGTAAATAAAAGCTGATAAAATTCTCGGACGGAAGTTCCGGGGATTTTTTTTTGTCACACATTTTCATCTTTATCTATATCTTGTAAATATCTTTGCATTTTTTAGTGTTAAATACGAATAGGTAGTTAAAGGGTTTTCAAATAAGATAAATCGCAATTTTGGAGCGTTTAGAATTTTATAATATTTCTGCCTTATTTAGAAAACTTTTTAATAATGACCTTTTTCCATGAGAGTTTATCTATGGTAAAATGGTTAAAGTATTATAAAAATGCAAAAGGAAAGTTAAATGCGAACTAAAGATTTTATCTACTATGCTAGTGCGGCTGTTCTTTTAGCCGTGACAACTCAGGTTGCTCAGGCAGATGAAGTGGCGACACAAACACCTTCTGTTACTGAAGGAAATCAGTATCAACCTGCGACAGCGGCTGAGATTTTGGTGGAGAAGCAGCCTTAGCCTGCAACTCCTTAGTTCAACTGTTTCAGCACCCGTAGCTACGAGTGAGGTGGCAAAACCTAGTGCTCCAGCGGTATCTACGTCGCTTGCGCCACAAAGTTCAGAGGCTGTAACAACTGTGGCATCAACTTCAGTAGCTAACTCTACTGTTGCTGTAGTCATCAAATTCAGTAACATCTTCAGTTGTTAGTTCAGAAAAGTGCAACAGCTTCTTCAAGTGCGACAAATTCTGAAACGTCAAAACAGTGCTGTAGCAACACCTGCTAAATTGACGAATTCTACGGATGTTCCTTCGCCAACGCTTAGGTGCAACCAAAAGACTTTTATCGATGTCAGCAGCCATAATGGTGAGATCAGTGTAGATGACTATCGTGCACTTGCACGCCAAGGTGTGGGTGGTGTCGTTGTAAAGTTGACTGAGGACACTTGGTACAACAACCCTAAAGCACCATCACAAGTTCGCAAATGCTCAAATTGCTGGTCTTCAAGTATCAACCTATCATTTTTCTCGATACACAACTGAGGAAGAAGCACGTGCAGAAGCTCGTTTCTACATCCAAGCTGCACAAAAAACTAAACCTTCCAAAGAGTACTGTTATGGTTAATGATTTCGGAAGACTCTAAGATGCTTCCAAATATCAACCGTAACACTCAAGCTTGGGTTAACGAAATGCGTAAGCATGGATACAACAACCTGATGTTCTACACAAGTGCTAGCTGGTTGGATGAGAACAATCCCTAGGCTACCGTGGACCTGTCTCAACCTCTCAATTTGGGATTGAGAATTTCTGGGTTGCCCAGTACCCATCAACAACTCTTACAGCAACAAGTGCTAAGAACATGCGCTATAATGCCAAAACTGGTGCATGGCAGTTTTCAGCTACGGATAATCTCTTGCCAGGTAAACATGTCTTTGACCACAGCGTGGACTATACAGGACGTTTCACAGCAAATGCCAGTGCTGAGGTTGATAACACTCAAGGCGATTTGAGGTGGAACCATTTCTATTGTCAATAATAATCCAACTCTTGGTAGCTTTGATGTTGTCATCTCTAATGTTAAGGCACCAAATGGTGTTGAAACTGTCTCTGTTCAATTTGGTCAGAAATTAATGGCCAAGATGACATTATCTGGTATACGGCTAACCGTCAAAATAATGGAACTTATACAGTAAACGTTAAGGCTTCAGCTCATAAAAACTCAACAGGCCTTTTATAACATCCATCTTTTTATTATATTCAAAAAGATGGTCAAATGACGGGTGTTGGTGGAACAACTACGCAAGTCTTCATTGGTAAGACACCTGAGCAGTTGAAACCTAAAGCAAGTTTTGCTATTGAAAACAACAATGATAAGGCTGGAACTTTTGACGCCGTTATCACTAATATCTCAGCACCACTAGGTGTTAAAGAAGTGTTTTAGTCCCATCATGGAGTCTTGAAAATGGTCAAGACGACCTTATTTGGCACAAGGCGACTAAACAAAATGATGGTAGCTATCGTGTAACAATTAAGGCAAGTGAGCATAAGGGCAATAAAGGGAATTACCGTGCTGATGCCTACATCGTGGACAACGCTAACAATCGTCATTATATTGCCGAAAAAGTAGTGTCTGTTGATTATGCTCGACCAAGTGGTGTCCTTACAATTGAAAACAACAATACTGCAGCAGGTACTTTTTGATGCAGTTGTTCGTAATATTGTTGCTCCTACAGGTTTGAAAGAGGTTCTTGTTCCTTCGTGGAGTTTAGCTGGTGGTCAAGATGACCTTATCTGGCATAAGGCAACTCGTCAAGCTGATGGTTCTTACCGAGTGACTATCAAGGCAACGGATCATAAGAATTCAACTGGTAAATACCGTGCTGATGCCTACATTGTAGATGACTCTAACAAACGTTTCTATCTCACTGAAAAAAGTGGTAGAAGTTACTCAAACTCGCCCTAGTGCAAGTCTCGTTATTGAAAATAATAATGCTGATTTAGGCACTTTTGACGCTGTTATCCGTAATATCGTTGCACCAAATGGGGTTATGGAAGTCTTAGTTCCTTCATGGAGTCTAGTTAATAGACAAGATGATCTCGTTTGGCACAAAGCTAGTCGCCAATCTGATGGTAGCTACCGTGTTACTATTAAGGCTAGTGAGCATAAAATTCTCTAGGCAATTACCGTGCTGACGTTTACATCGTAGATAATGCCAACCAACGTCATTATGTCACTGAAACTATTGTAGATGTAAAACATAATAAACCAGTAGGTGCCATTTCAGTAGTTAATAACAATAAAGATACTGGTAACTTTTGATGTCATTATCAGTGATGTTTATAGTTCTAAAGGTGTTCGTACTGTTCAAGTACCTATTTGGTCTGAAAAAGATGGACAAGATGACATTCGTTGGTATGAAGCCACACGACAAGCTAATGGCACTTATACGGTAAATGTTCAAGCTACTAGTCATAAAAACTCAATAGGCTTGTACAATATTCATTTGTACTACATTTTAAATGATGGGTCACAAGTTGGTGTTGGAGGGACAACGACAACTCTTGAATTCCGTAATGCTAAGACTAAAACGCAAACCTATATCACTAATGTTAATTCAGAAGCTGGTAGTTATACAGTAGTGGTTGATCAAGCGCCACAAGGACGTCAGATTAAGAATATCCGTGTAGCTGTATGGTCAGAAAGCAACCAAAGGAAAACCTTTCTTGGTACAATACGGCACCTACTGGAACACATACTGAAATCAATGTATCGACTGTTAATCATAAGAATCTCATCGGTAACTATACGACTCATGTTTATGTAGACTATGTAGACAATACTGAAGACGGATTTAACCTTGGTGAGACAGCTCTTGCTCCACGTAATCGTCGTGGTGAGCCTCAGACGACTTATTATTCTCAACGTGATCCTCGTTGGGCTTCTAAATGGTATGGTGTCAGCAATATGGACCAGTCAGGCTGTGTTCCAACATCACTTGCCATGACTTTTTACAGATATTTTGGGAACTGTAATTGCACCAACGACAGTTGCGGATTATTTACTACAATACAAATTCATTCAATAAAACATCAGTTGCTGGTACAGACGCGGATGGTATTGTATTAGCAAGTAAAAATTGGGGTCTCAATAGCAACGTGCTTTCAAGCATTGCTAACATTGCTTCAGCTTTGATGTCAGGTCAACATGTTCTGGCGGCAGTAGGAGCAAGCCAATTTATCAATTATCCTTACACGCATGAAATCGTGCTTCATGGCTATGATAATGGTAAAACTTATGTTCGTGATCCATTTAACGCCAATAACAATGGTTGGTATTCATTGGATTACATTCATGGTGTTCAGAGTCGAGATGCAATGGATACTAAGCTTGGTGCACCATTCTTCTCAATTTTTGCATTAATCTATTAATGAAAGGTCTTTGTAAGGTAACTTCTAAGGGCTTTTTTTGTGTTCATTTTTGATATTAATATTTTGTAGTTATCTATTTTTTCAGAATATTATATATACATTTGGAATCTCTTATTTATAGGTTTTTTTAGGTTCTTTATTTGGATAAGATTGATACTTTTAGTATGGAAATTACTTATTTTTTTTCATTTTTTTATAGTTTTTTTAGAGAATTATCACTTTTGCTCTATTCGTAAGACATTTTCTATGATAAAATGGGTGACGTATTAAAAAGTGTCAAAGGAAAGTTAAATGCGAACAAAAAAAGATTTTATCTACTATGCCAGTGTAGCTGTTCTCATGGCGGTGACTACTCAGGTAGCCAGTGCTGATGAGGTAGCTACACAAATGCCTACGGTTTACTGAAGGGAACCAGTATCAACCTGCGACAGCAGCAGAAATTTTGGTGGTGGGGTAGTTCTTGCACAAGAGTCACCATCAGCAAGACCAAGTTCAACTGTTGCGGAAACACCTACAGCCACAAGTGAAGTAGCAAATTCAAGTGCTCCCACAAGTTAGTCAAGCAAGCTCAACAAAGATTGCAGCATCTGAATCAAGAGTCGTTGCCTCTGAATCTGTAGTTCAGGCTAACACAGTAGCGAGTTCAGAAAATGCGACGGTACCTACTGCTTCTGAGGTTTCAAGCAATACCGTGGCTGAACCTGCTAAGTTGACTCATTCTCATGATACTGATGTTCTAAAAACCTAAGGCAAGCTTCTCAATTGAGAACAACAACAAGGTCACTGGTACCTTTGATGCTGTGGTTCGAGATATTGTGGCACCCTTGGTGTTAAAGTTCTTGTCCCATCTTGGAGTCTAGCCAATGGTCAAGATGACTTGATTTGGCATAAGGCAGCCAAGCAAATGGACAGCTCTTATCGTGTAACCATTAAGGCGGTTGATCACAAGGGGGAGGCTGGTAATTACCGTGCAGATGCCTATGTTGTTGATCGAACAAATAAAGAGACATTATATTTCTGAGAAAAGTAGTATCTGTTAATTACGCTCGTCCAAGTGCAAACTAACGATTGAAAATAATAATGCAGCTACAGGCACGTTTGACGCTGTGGTGAAAATATTATTGCCTCTACAGGTGTGAAAGAAATCTTAGTACCGTCATGGAGTCTCGTTGGTGGTCAAGACGATTTGATTTGGCATAAGGCGACGAAGCAAGCAGATGGTTCTTACCGAGCTACCATTAAGGCAAGTGACCACAAAAATTCAACTGGTAAATACCGTGCAGATGCCTATATCGTAGATAATTTCAACAAGCGTTTCTATTTGACTGAAAAAGTTGTGGAAGTTAGCCAATCTCGTCCAAGCGCAAGCCTAACGATTGAAAATAATGATGCAACTACAGGTACTTTTGATGCTGTGGTTCGTAATATTGTTGCACCGTATGGCTTTGAAGGAAATCTTGGTCCCATCATGGAGTCTTGTTAATGGACAGGATGACTTGGTTTGGCATAAAAGGCAAGTAAGCAAGCAGACGGAAGCTATCGTGTGACGATTAAGGCTTCCAGATCATAAACATTCAACTGGTAAATACAGAGCAGATGTTTATCTCGTCGATAAGGATGACAATCGTCAGTATTTGACTGAGACTGTGGTTGATGTCAATGAAACTAAGCCAAGTGGTAGTATTTCTATCTTAAATAACAATGGCGCTGGAAGTTTTGATGTGGTCATCAGCGATGTTTATAGCCCTAAGGGGTGTCCGAACGGTTCAAGTCCCAGTCTGGTCTGAGGCTGATGGTCAAGATGATATTCGTTGGTATGAAGCGACACGTCAAACAGATGGCAATTACAAGGTTACTGTTCAAGTAGCCAACCACAAAAAACGTAACTGGTCTTTACAATGTTCATCTTTACTATATCCAAAATGATGGCTCACGAATTGGTGTAGGGGGCACACAAACAAAAGTTACTTTGTCAGATCCCAAAGCCGACCTTGCTATCACTGGTCTCAACAATGCTACGGGTAGCTATGATGTTGTCATTTCAAAAATTAGTTGCGCCACGAGGTTTCAAAGAAGTCTTGGTTCCAACCTGGTCAGAAAAGAATGGTCAAGATGATATCATCTGGTACAAGGCAGCTAAGCAAGCTAATGGAGACTATAAGGTAACCGTTCGTTCAAGCAACCATAAGGCTGATAGCGGTCTGTATAATTCCCATGTCTATTTGGTTGACAATGATGGTAAATACATTGGCCTAGGTGGCAAACAAGTGACACTTGATATCACTAAGACTCAAAGGAACTTTGCCATCACAATCACAAACAATGAATAAAAATCGTGGAACCTTTGATGTTCTTATCACCAATCTGACGAATCCAAGTGGTATTTCAGGTGTCCTTATCCCAGTCTGGTCTGAACAAAATGGTCAGGATGATCTTGTTTGGCATAATGCCACTAAACAGGATGATGGTTCCTATAAGGTGACTATTTCAGCTAGTCAACACAAGTGGAATTCAGGTAAATACATTGTTCATGGCTATATTGTTGATGCTTCAGGTAAGAATATCGGCTTTGGGGGCAACTTCAGCTGATGTGGTAGCCCCTAAGAAAATCGGTTCGGCATCAAGAGGAAACTACGATGTTTTAAATAAGGTTGTCTATCTCGATGCTGGGCATGGTGGCTATGATCCAGGAGCTTCTTACTTTGGTATCTCTGAAAAGAGCTTGACCTTTGGCTATCCAAAGCCGCGTGAAAGCTAAACTTGAAGCAGAAGGCTATCAAGTTGTAACCACTCGCACCAGTGATACCTATGTTGACTTGACGGATCGTTCACGTGCAGCTAATGCTTCTGAATCAGATATCTTCGTAAGTATTCACATCAATGCTTCAGGAAGTTCTGCAGCACAGGGAATCGAGACTTATTATTACCAACCTTATGCAGAATATCCATCACGTATTAATGCAACCTATCATGCTAATCCGACTCGTTTGAGCATGAGTGACACCTTGGCCAATGCCATCCAGTCCAGCCTGATTAATGCGACTGGCGCCCAAAATCAGGGGTGAAACGTCAAACCTTTGCGGTCTTGCGTGAGACAACAGCGCCAGCAGTCCTTCTTGAACTAGGTTTCTTGTCAAATCCTCAAGAAGCAGCCCGTTTGAATACCTCTGCTTATCAGGAGACTTTGGCTAACGCAATTGTGGCAGGGATTAAGCGTTACTATTCTATTTATAATTAATAGATTGAGAGAGAATCTTAAGGTTCTCTCTTTTTTAAAGAGAGAAAACGCTTGCATAAACGAAAAAAGCTAAATGGTATATTAAAAAAACATGAAAACGTTAACAAAAAAGAGTTTTTATGAAAAAGAAATACTCAAGCTAATGATGAAAAAGTTCTTCGTTATAGCCTTCACAAGTACAAGTTAGGGTTTGGCTTCTGTAACCATTGGAGCTGTTTTTTTGAGCTTTGCTGCAGTTCATGGAGTAAAAGCAGATGAAGCAGTATCAACGCCCGACTCTAGCACACAGGTAGAACAAGCTGATCCTAGTCTTACCACCAGTGGTCTAGTAACTGAAACGCCAACAGCTCCTCTAGCAGCTGAGAATGCCACAGTGTCCAAAGAAAAATGAGCCAGTTTCTCTTCCAGAAGAAAATACTAGCCGTACTGGGCCTTCCCAAGCTAACTGAAACTAGCGAAAAACACGCCAAAAACAGTAGGTACTAATAATAGTCAAACTCTTACGAATGCGTCTGAGGATCCTATGCTGAGGGGACTATTCGCTTGCATTTCAAGAGTTGCCAAGTCAGACAAGTCATCTCTTGGTCTTTGGACTTGGGATGATGTTGAGACACCATCATCTCAGAAGGGGCCTGGCCGACAGGGGCAACCTCATTTGCAGAAGCCAAACAGGATGATTATGGTGTTTACTTGGATGTGAAACTGTCTTCAACACCTAAAAAGCTTAGTTTCTTGATTAATAATGCTGCTGGAACGAACCTTTCAGGGGATAAAGCAGTAGAAATTCTTAGTCCCTCAAATGAATGAGGCCTGGATTGACAAGGATTTTCAAGTTTACAGTTATCAACCTATCCCTCAAGATCACGTTCGTATCAATTATTTCCGTACGGATGGCGACTATGGCAATAAGTCTGTATGGTATTGGGGAGATGTTAAAGGATGCCCCAAGTAATTGGCCTGATGGTGTCAATTTCCAACCAAATGGTAAGTATGGTGCCTTATTTAGACATTCCGCTAACCGAGGCTGCAAAATCTATCGGATTTTTACTCTTAGATGAGAGCAAAACAGGAGATGATGTGAAAATTCAACCAAATGATTATAAATTTAGTGACTTGAAAAAAAACTCGTCAGCTTTTCGTACGAGATACTGATCCGACAGTCTACACCAACCCTTACTTTGTCAAGGATGTGCGTTTGACTGGGACTCAGCAGCTTAGTCCAAGCCAAAATCGAACTTAGTTTCACCAACTTAGACGAGATGTCTCATCTGAGGATATTCTTAAAGACCTTAAGGTGACAGACAAGGATGGTAACAGTGTCACTCTTAAACAGCTTAACTTGGATGCTAAACTTAAAAAAAAAAGCTACATTAACAGGTGATTTTGCTGCAGAAAATCTGCCTTACAAGGTCACTTTGGGCAGTGATAGTTTTAAAACATCTGAGAGCTGGCAATTAAAGGATGCCCTCTACAGTTATGATGGTGAATTGGGTGCTCGACTAGAAGAGAATGGTACTAAGGCACATGTGACACTTTGGTCACCAAGTGCTGATCAAGTAGATATCATTGTCTATGATAAGAATAATCAAGACAAGGTGCTGGCTGAACATGCTCTAAGCAAAGGGCCTCGAGGACTTGGCAAGAAGCTGACTTGCTTGCGACTGATTTTGGTTTTGGAAAACTTAACAGGTTATTTCTATCAATACCGCATTAAACGTGGTGATCAGTCTGTAATCGTTTTTGGATCCTTATGCGAAATCTCTAGCAGCTTGGAATAGTGACGATGCTAGTAAGGGACCTGAACACAAGATTGCCAAGGCTGCCTTTGTAGATCCTTGCTAATTATGGACCAAAAGATCTTGACTACGCTAAGATTCCAAACTTTAAATCTCGAGAAGATGCCATCATTTATGAGGCTCATGTCCGAGATTTCACCTCTGACAAGGCTATCTCAGCTGAATTGAAGCACCAGTTTGGGACTTTTGCAGCCTTTGCGGAGCGTTTGGATTATCTTAAAGACCTTGGGGTTACCCATATTCAGCTTTTTGCCAGTATTAAGCTACTATTTTGTTAATGAAATGCAAAATGGCAAGCGTTTGGATGCCCATGCATCAAGTAATAGTAACTACAACTGGGGCTATGATCCACAAAACTATTTCTCTTTGACGGGTATGTATTCTGAAAACCCTAGTGATCCAGCTAAACGTATTGAAGAATTCAAGAATTTAGTTGCAGCTATCCATGCCCATGGTATGGGGGTTATCTTGGATGTGGTCTATAATCATACAGCTAAGACAGCTATTTTTGAAGACCTTGAGCCAAATTACTATCACTTTATGGATGCTGATGGCACTCCTCGTTCGAGTTTTGGAGGGGGGCGTCTAGGCTACGACTCACTATATGAGCCGTCGTGTCCTGGTGGATTCCATTGCTTATTTGACTGAGGAATATAAAAGTAGATGGTTTCCGTTTTGATATGATGGGTGACCATGATGCTGAAAGTATCGAGCAAGCATACAATGCTGCACGCGCCCTTAATCCAAACCTCATTATGCTTGGTGAGGGCTGGGTGACTTATGCTGGCGATGAAAATAGCCCTGTTCAGCCTGCCGATCAGTCTTGGATGAAAGACACAGATACCGTAGCTGTATTTTCAGACGATATTCGAAACTACCCTCAAATCAGGTTATCCAAACGAGGGACACCTGCCTTTATCACAGGTGGCAAACGTGATATAATAAGGTTTTTGACAATATCAAGGCACAACCAACTAACTTTTGAAGCTGATTCTCCAGGTGATGTTATTCAGTATATTGCTGCTCACGATAATTTGACCCTTTTTTGATATTATCGCCCAATCAATCAAGAAGGATCCAAGCAAAGCCTGAGAATAATGCTGAAATTCATCGTCGCTTGCGTCTAGAAAACCTCATGGTCTTGACTGCTCAGGGAACACCATTTATTCACTCTGGTCAGGAATACGGCCGCACCAAACAGTTCCGTGATCCTGCCTACCGTTATCCTGTGTCTGAGGACAAGGTGCCGAATAAGTCACATCTCTTAGTGGATGAAAAGGGCAATCCATTTGACTATCCTTACTTTATCCATGATTCTTATGATTCTAGTGATGCCGTCAATCATTTTGACTGGACTAAGGCGACTGATAGTCAGGCATTCCCAGAAAATACGAAAACTCGCGCCTTTACCAAAGGTTTAATCGCCTTACGTAAGTCGACAGATGCCTTCAATTTCAAATCAAAAGCAGATGTAGATGCACGTCTAACGCTATTGACAGTTCCTGGTCAACAATGTCGCTCAAGAAGATTTGGTATTGGGATACCAAACTGTTGCTTTCGAATGGAGACCGTTACCTTGTCTATGTCAATGCTGATAGCAAGGCTCGTCAGTTTGATTTGAGCAAGATTACAAATGGCCTATCCTATCTGGTTTTGGCAGATGGCAGTCAAGTCAATTTATCCGGAATTAGTGAGTTATCAGGTGTTGCAATCAACAATCACATCTTGACCTTGGATCCACTAACAGCGACTATTATTCGTTTGACTAATGCTAAAGACACCAACTGAGGCAGTAGATCAGCCTTCTGAAAAGACCGGGTCATTTGGTGGAAAAATACTGAGGCAACTAAAACAAATGTCAAGGCTTCAGGTAAAGAGGACCTTGTTGGAGATGCTGAACTTGTTAATCGTGACAATGGTTAGGCTAAAACTGAAGCTAGTCATCAAACTGATAAGCAACTGCCATCTACTGGTGAAAAGACAAATCGTGGACTCTTTTGTGGCAGGTCTTCTAAGTATTCTTAGCCTAGGCTTCCTTAGAAAACGTCGTACGAAATAATAAGTAGCAACAGGTTATTTCCTGTTGTTTTTCTTTTATTTAGAATCATTCTTATCTGCTCTTTAGAATAGTTCTTAAATAGCCTAAAAGCGTTGACAGTGCTGGTTTCTTCTGTTAGTTTAGATATTGTTCTCTTACATACGAGAGATCATTATTGACTTATCATCGTTCGTTCTTTATTAATGTTAAAACGACGATTCACATATATAACGACAAATGTCGAACACTATCTTGAAAATAGGAGACATTCATGAAAAAACTTAGCAAACTTGGTGTTGTTCTTTTGGCATCAGGACTTTTTATTGACGGCTTGTGCCAAATCTGGTAATTCAAGTCATTCAAAGTTCAACTAGCTCAAAACTCACAGCCAGTGAGCAAAAGCAATTGAAGCAGGCCACAAGTGATTACAAGACTTTCGTAGAAGGCGAAATCGATCAGCTTTTGAAAGATACTGAAGGATTCAGTGAAACCCTCAAGTCAGGAAATCTTGAAGAAGCTAAGAAACAATACCCATTGGTTCGTATGGCTTACGAGCGTTCAGAGCCGATTGCAGAAAGCTTTGGTGAGTCTGACGTGAAAATCGACTACCGTTTGGTTGATTACATGGACGAAAATAAATCAGAAGACGGTTGGTCAGGGGTTCCACCGTATCGAACGTATCATGTGGCAAGACAACACGACAGAGGGTACAGCTACCTATGTAGATCAATTGGTTAACGATATTAAGGAACTCAAAGCTAAAATTGCAACTGTTAAAGTCACTCCAGATATCATGTTGACTGGAGCTGTAGATCTTCTTAATGAAGTTGCCACTCAAAAGATTACAGGTGAAGAAGAAGTCTTCTCGCACACTGATCTTTACGACTTCCGTGCCAATAATATTGAAGGGGCAGAAAAAAAATCTTTGAACTCTTCAAGCCGTTGATCCAAAAAGAAAGATGCTAAACTTGTTAAGACTTTGGAAACAGAATTCAAGAATGTGAATGGTCTTTTGGACAAACACATGACTGATGAGAAAAACTATAAGTCTTATACAGATTTGAGTGAGGCAGATACTAAGGAATTGGCCGAAGCTGTAACTAAACTTGGTGAACCATTATCACAAATGGGTGTTATCCTAGATGGGAAATAAGAAAAATGACTGACGAAAAATTTTTTAGATAAAAAATGGACCGTCGTGAATTTCTTAAAAAGCAGGTATTGGAGGGCTGGGCTTGCGCTTGGTCTTTCTGGTGCATCTGCTTTTTTCACTAATCAGGATAGTTCAAGTAAAAAGGCTTATGATGGTGATGAAGATATTAGCTTCTTTGGCAAGCACCAGGCTGGGATTACGACTCCTATGCAGAAGGCTTGCTACTTGGTGGTGCTAGATCTTCATACAACCGATAAAAAGAAGTCATCCAGCTTTTTAAAGACTGGACAGATTATAGTAGTAAATTAGTAGAAGGTGAGCTTAGTCAAAAAAGGATGGTTCAAATACCCTCTTACCTCCAACAGATACAGGTGAAACAGTGGGACTCAACCCCTATCGCTTGAGCTTGACTTTTGGTGTCTCGGCTGATTTTCTAAAAAAACTTGGTTTGGAATCCAAACGTCCTAAGCTCTTCCGTGATTTGCCTCCATTTCCAAAGGAGCAGTTGCAGGACAAGTATACGGGTGGAGATATCGTTATTCAAGCCTGTGCGGATGATGAACAGGTAGCCTTTCATGCTGTTCGAAATCTGATCCGCAAAGGTCGTAATAAAATCACCATGAAGTGGAGCAAATCTGGTTTTGCAGCTATCGGAGACCGTAAGGAAACGCCTCGAAATCTCTTTGGTTTCAAGGATGGTACTGCTAATGTTACGACGGAAAAGGAATTCGACAAGGTTGTCTGGGTTGATAGTAAAGATTGGATGAAGGGTGGTTCTTATATGGCTCTTCGTCTAGTACAGATGCACTTGGAGACTTGGGATCGTACCAATTTGCAGGAGCAGGAAAACACCTTTGGCCGCTACAAGGAATCAGGTGCACCTTTTGGTAAAGAAAGATGAGTTTGACGAAGTAGATCTGTCTAAACTTCCTGTAGATTCTCATGTGCGTTTGGCTAAAGAAGTAGACCTTCCTATCTTACGTCGTTCGTACTCCTATTCAGATGGTATTGATGAGAGAACTGGCCAGTTTGATTCAGGCTTTGATTTTCATTGCCTACCAGAAGGACCCAGACCGTTTTGTCAAAATACAGACCAATCTTGGTGCTGTAGACAAGATGAATGAGTATATCACCCATATCGGAAGCGGGCTCTTTGCTTGCTTTGCAGGCGTGGAGAAAGGAGGTTACCTTGGTCAAGCACTCTTTGAATAAACTCCTCGTTTTGCTTGGGCTTCTTAGCTCTATTCTGGTCTATCCAGTTGCTGCTGAATCCTATAGTGATCTCTATATCAAAATCACAGATGCAACAACAGCTGTTCAAAACAAGGATCAAGCAAAAAGCTAAGGAATTAGTTGCTGAGATTAAAACTGATTTCGAAACTAAAAGAAAATCACGATTCCAAGGCAGGTAAAAAAAGTTAGCAAGGTTCTTGATATTAAGGGGGACGTGACAGAAGAGGACCTAACCTCTATCTCGTCAGCCCTCCTTAAATTTGAGAAAGAGCAAAAAATCCTGTTGACTTGGATGCCGAAAAGGAAAAACTTGAGACACACTTAGAGCCTTATTTCAAGAACTTACAGGATGCCATTACTGCTAAAGACTTGACTGAGACACGCAAAACTTACAGTGAATTAAATAATGCTTGGACGCGAAATGAAGCTGTTGTCCGTGACCACAGTACTGCCTACTACGGCAAGATTGAGACGGCTATTTCACTTTTGCGAAGTAGCATTGAGACGGAGCCTACTGATTTCACCAGCATCCAGTCATCTTATGATGATCTCAAGGGTGGGATTGATGACTTTATCAAGGGTGTCCCTCTTGATAGCACAAGCTCAAGTTTAACCCTAAAAGATGGTATTAAGCTCTTGGAAAAGGCTCTAGTCAATTCCAAGCAGGTGATGAAAAAACGGCTGCGGCAACTATGAAGAAGTTCATCACTATCTGGCCAACCATTGAAGGCGACGTGAGCACAACTAACCCAAGCCTTTATACGCGTGTGGAAAGTGAAACACCTGTTATCATGGTTAAGGGGAAAAGAAAAAAAGCTTATCAGGACAAACTGCAAGCCTTGATTACAGACCTATCAGCTATCGATACCAGTGCTTCTTATAATGCCTTTGATGCCATGTTGATTCTCTTACGTGAAGGGGGTTGAAGCCCTCCTCATTGTTATGGCTCTTGTGACAACTCTTAAGGCAGCCAAGATGCGTAAGGGACTCAAATGGGTTTATGGCGGAGCCATTGCTGGTGTTCTTGCCAGCGCAGTTATAGCTGTTATCTTACAAGTTGTCTTTCCAGCTGTGACCTCAGGGGCTAACCGTGAAATTATTGAAGGTGGCGTTGGTATCTTTGCAGTTGCGATGATGATTCTGATTGGTATTTGGCTTCATAGCAAGTCTTCAGTCAAACAGTGGAATGACTTTATGGACCGCCAGATGAAGACAGTGACGGCTACTGGAAGTTTTGTATCCATGTTTGCCCTCAGTTTCTTGGCTGTCTTCCGTGAAGGTGCCGAGACTATTCTTTTTTATGTTGGTATTGTCCCACGTATCACGACAGCTAATTTTTTGATTGGTATTGCTTCAGCCATTGCAGTTCTTGTTATCATTGCTGTTTGCTATGACTAAAAGCTAGTCACTATATTAAACCACATCGTATCTTCTTTTATTTTGACCTGGTTGATTTATGCCTTGGCCTTCAAGATGCTCGGTGTCAGTGTTCATGCCCTTCAGTTGACTAATATGATGTCCAATCATTTGATCAGTGGTTTCCCAACCATTGATTGGGCTGGTATTTATCAAGCGGGGAAGTCCTAATTCCACAACTTATCTTTATTGCTATTATTGCCTTTGTAACGGTGAAACAGCATGGCAAGAAGTAAGGATGAGATGACTATTGTTGAGCATCTGGTGGAATTTCGGAGACGTTTTATTGCAGTAGTGTTATGCTTTTTCCTAGTTTTTTGTATTACTCTGTTGTTTGCTGGGGAGCTCTATGCTTATCTGACTAGAGGATTTGATAAGCCCTTATTGGTTCTAGGACCTAACGATATTCTCTGGATTTACATTAACTTAGCCAGTCTCATGGCTTTTACGGTCACCTTGCCTTTTACCACCTACCAGATTTGGCAGTTTATAAAACCCTGGTTTGAGGGACAATGAAGCGCGTGCCATTTTTGCCTATATTCCCAGCAACTTTTTGTCTGTTTTGTATTGGGTTTGGCTTTGGTTATTATTTTGTTAGTCCAGCTATCTTGGAAGTGCTTTTAAAACTAGGCGAAGGGCTCTTTAATACACAAATTACAGCACAGAACTACCTTAGTTTCTTACTGCATACGACAGTGCCTTTGGCTGTTCTCTTTGAACTTCCCGTAGTTGTGAGTTTTTGACATCTATCGGTATAATAACACCAGTTTTTCTGACACACTATAGACGCTATGCTTACTTTATTCTCTTGGTTTTTTGGCGGTCATTCTAACACCAGCTGACTTTATCAGTGACCTGGCCATGACGGCACCCTTAATCTTGCTTTATGAAGTTAGCGTAACTCTAAGTAAACTCATTTATAAACGTAAACAAAGGAAAAATATAAAGATAAATAGAAAGGAAATCTCATGGGAATTTACGTGATATCGGAGCCCCAGGACTTATCATCATTGTCCTAGGAGCCCTCCTCATCTTTGGTCTAAACGCTTTTTTACCAGAACTCGGTCAATCTATCGGTAAAATGCTAGCCGAATTTAAAGCAGCTGTAAATAAGACCGATAATGATAAAAAAAAGACGAAGACAAGACTAAAAGACTAAGTTCTATCTAAAGGTTATCTTCAAGTTTTCTTGACAATTCTAAGCTTTTTATGACATAATACACTTGTATTGAATAGTAAGTCTATATCATAGGCAAGAAAAAGACCCCAAGCTAACTTCCACATAAGCTCAGGGGGTCTTTTTTAGCACTATCTATCCTTGTTTAACCACTTGTCGATCAGACGAAGGATAACACCGACCACAATGGGTCCGATGATAGTTTTGAATAGTAAATCCATCATAGGCAATACTCACCTCCCTTCGTAGGCGGTGTCGAGGTGCCAAAGGATATTATATCATAGATTGAAAGAGTATGTTTAGTGAGTGATAGGAAGTAAAAGTTAGAATGTAGGTTAATCATGCCAAACAAAAATCAGCTCAAGAGCTGATTTTTTTTTATCTTAAACTGATACGTTTTTTCTGTTTCAGCGTCGAAGAAATGACCTTTGCAACGCTGAAAGTAAGGTTTACTTTTTCACCTGGATTGTGGAAGTCACGCGCATCAACACGGGCAGCAAATTCAGTTTCTCCAAGTTTTAGGTAAAGCATTGTTTCTGCACCAAGAAGCTCTGAAACGACGACTTCAGCATCTACATTGGCATCTGGATATACTTCTTGAACGATTGGACGGCTTGAAACATCTTCAGGACGGATACCAAAGATAATTCTTTGCCTTGATAACCTGTTTCTTTCAAGATTTTAAAAGACCTTCAGAAATTTCAATATCAAGCCTTCAGAGTTAGTGATACGGTTGCCATCAACCTTAACATTAAAGAAGTTCATAGCAGGACTTCCGATAAATCCAGCAACAAATTTGTTGGCTGGTTCATTGTAAAGTTCCTGAGGTGTACCAATTTGTTCGATACGGCCGATAGTACCAGAACCATCAGGATTTTTAGTAGAACTCATGATAACGATACGGTCAGCAAAGTCATGGCTTCTGTTTGGTCGTGAGTAACATAGATGGTTGTTGCGCCAATATTACGGTAATTTTAGCAATTTCAGCACGCATAGTGACACGAAGTTTAGCATCCAAGTTTGAGAGGGTTCATCCATGAGGAAGACTTTAGCATCACGAACGATGGCACGTCCCATAGCTACACGCTGACGTTGACCACCAGAAAGGTCTGCTGGGCTTACGATCTAAGAACTCAGTCAAGCCAAGGCTAGCAGCAGCTTCTTCACGCACGTTTGTCAATATCGTCTTTTTTATATTTACGAAGTTTAAGACCAAAGGCCATATTTTCATAAACAGTCATGTGTGGGTAAAGTGCGTAGTTTTGGAATACCATGGCAATGTCACGGTCTTTTGGTGATTTGTCATTAACCACTTCACCATCAATATAGAGTTTACCTTCAGTGATTTCTTCAAGACCAGCAACCATACGGAGAGTTGTTGATTTACCACATCCTGAAGGACCTACGAAAACGATGAATTCCTTGTCTTTGATGTCGATACTGAAATCTTCAACAGAGTAGTGAGTTGCATTTGGGTATTTTTTTGTAAATTTTATCCAGTTTAAGAGTTGTCATATCATTTATCCTTTATTATTTAACTGATCCGCCGGTTACACCTTCAACATAGTATTTCTGCATGAAGATAAAGAGAAGGGTGATTGGGATGGCGATGATAATAGCACCTGCGGTAAATGGAAGGAACCATTCATTGATAGCGTCTTGGTTAAGCATTTGGAGAGTCCAAGGGCAACGGTATATTTATCTTTAACGTCACCGAGGATAACAGATGCAAAGATGAAGTCTACCCAAGGTCCCATGAAGGCCATGAGGGGCAGTGTAGACGATGATTGGTTTAGAAAGTGGCAAGGTAATCTTGGTAAAGATTTGAAGACGAGTTGCCCCATCAATCATTGCTGATTCATCCAATGAGTAAGGGAATGGTATCAAAGAAACCTTTCGCAATGTAGAAACCAAGTGCTGCCCCAGCAGAATAAACCAAAACCAAAAGATGTCAAGGTTTGTTGTCAAATTAAGGGCCTTCAAAATATAGTAGACCGCAATCATAGACATGAAACCAGGGAACATGTTAAGTACAAGTGCCAATTTCAAGAAGCCATTTCTGTGTTTGAATTTAATACGGCTAAGTGAGTAGGCCATCCCAACGGTAATCAAAGTTGAGAGGATACATGTACATGTGGCAACGATGAAGGTATTGATGAACCATTTTCCAAATGGATAAGCATCGCTGGTAAACAGTTTGATGTAGTTATTAAATGTGTAAGTCTTAGGGAAGAAGTAAGGCACCGCATTGGCTCCTTCACCACGGAAACTTGTAAGGAAGATCCAGATAATAGGAATCAACCAGATAACAGCTAGAACTGTTAATAGAATATAAGTACCAGTTAGGTAAAGATTTTTCTTACGTTTCATTATTTAGCAGCCCCTTCCTTGAATGAAGATGATCTTGTGTAGGCCAAGAGACTGAATGTTGCAGAGATGGCGAAAATCAAGATACCGATAACAGATGCCAAGTTATAGTCTTTAGCGCTAACAGTCAGTTTGTAGAGCCAAGTTACCAAGAGGTCAGTTGAACCCGCTTGATAGTATTCAGAATTTTTAGGTCCACCACCAGTAAGGAAGTAGATAACGTTGAAGTTATTGATATTACCGATGAATTGTTGAATCAATGATGGTGCCATAATCAAGAGAATTTGTGGGAAAGTGATACTCTTGAAAATTTGGAATTTACTTGCTCCATCAATTTCAGCTGCTTCAATCTGCTCAGTTGGCAAGTTCATGATGATACCAGTTGCGACCAACATTGTGAATGGAATACCAATCCACATATTAACAAAGATAATAGAGAACTTAGCCCAGAGAGGGTCAGTCAAGAATGGAATTGGTCCATTAGTGATGATGCAAGGTTTGAAGCAAACCATTCAAAGGACCATGGTCATTAAGGAAATTACGCATCAAAAAAGAAGGGATACGAACTGAGGAACGGCGATAGTGATAACAAAGAGTGTACGCCATACTTTCTTGAATTTAAGCCCCTTAGTGTTAAGCAAGAGAGCAAGGACAATACCGAAGAAGAAAGTTGTTGCTGTTGCAGCAACTGCCCAAATCAAGGTCCATGTCAAAAGTGGGAAGAAAGTACCAGCCATACGACCTTGTAAAACTTCACCAAAACTTGAGAAACCAACCCAGTCAAAGAGTGATTTTAGGTGCTGGGTGATTGTGGTCAAAGTTAGTAAAGGCCAAACAGATCATGTAGATCAAAGGCAAGATTGTGAAGAGCAAAACTCCAATCAATGGTACAGTCATAAGACCCATGTGGAAACGACCATCAGCCAAGGTCTTTGAAGTCTTCGACAAAGTTAGGAACTTTACGTCCAGATTGTTTGAGAGCCATGAGATGACGAGCGCTCTTAAGGTTACACCAGTAAATATAAGCGAAAACTGCACAGAAGATTAATGATGCAAGTCAAAAAATCAACATAAGCATTGAATTATCTCCAGCGACCTGAACAGTAAGTTTAACCCCATTAACTTCTTTAACGGCCTCACCTTGTTCTTGAGTCCCCAAAGGTAATCATTCCTTTAAGCGCTGGGATGATTTGAATAACGAAGGCTACTAAGAAGGCAATCTCAGAAAGGAGGAAAAGCAATCCCTTGGTGAACTGTTTGTTAACCAATTTTGCCAATCCCATTACCAGAAAGGATAATTTGACATCCCATGTACCTTCTGTGAAGTCTTGGCGCATAGGAGTTGTGTCGTAGATTGTTTGTGACATAGATATCTCCTCAGATAAATGTTTTAGTGATGGTTTCTATTTTGTCTATAGATAAAGAGGCTAGAACCTGACCTGCCTCTTTACCTTCTCATAGTTAGGATTCTTATTTAGCTGCTGCCAAATCTTTATCAAATTGTTGTAATTTAGTAAGGAATTGGTCTTCCTTGATTTTACCGTTATATGCATCACTCATAAGAGCAGCACTTTCAGTCCAGAAGACTGCCATTTGACTAAGTTTAGGCATACCAGTTGTGTCCTGATCAGATGAACCCATAGTGATTACAGCTTGTGCAAGTGCATCCTTTTGAACAGCTTCAGAAGCTTGAACGTCTTTGTTAGCTGGGATGATGTGACGGTCTTCATTAGTGAATTGGTTATTTTGACTGTCTTTGCTTGTCAAAGCTTGTGCCAATTGGTAAGAAGCAGCGATACGTTCTGCGTTACCTTTAGATGGTGTTTGGTTAACTGCGTAAAGTTTAACACCCATGAAGGCTTTTTGTTGAACGTCTTGACCACCGATATTAACTGTTGGGTAAACAGCAACACCAAGATTGTCTTTACCAACAGCTTTAGCAGCTGCAGCGTAGTCCCATGGTCCTGATTGAAAGCATCAACAGAACCATCTTCGAATTTAGCCATCATATTAGCTGAATCGACATTAACAAAGCCTTTATTGTCTTTTTTTGAGCTGCGATAAACTTAAGAACATTCACACCAGCTTCGTTACCCCAGTTAGTACCTTTCACATCTTCACCGTTAGGACCAAAGAGTGTGTCACCAACTGAAAGGAAGAGAGGAGCAGTTACATAAGCGTTAACTTCTTTCAAGTTGCTACCAAATTTAGCTTTAGAAGTGATTGTTTCATATGATTTCACATCTTCTTCATTAAGTTTAGATTTGTTGTAGTATGTAACTTGAGTTTCGATACCGTATGGGAAGGCGTAAGTTTTACCTTTGTATTGAGCACCTACAGCAGCTTGTTCAGTATCTTGTTCAGCAATTTCTTTTGAGTATTGCTCTGGGATTTCTTGGATAGCCCCAGCGTCTACCAATTTACCGAGTTGGTCATGTGGAAGTGAGAAGACATCTGCAGCAGTAGAAGCATCCTTAGTCAAGTTTTCTTGAGCATTTGGATCTTCCATTTCAACCATATCAACTTTGTAACCAGATTTCTTTTCAAACTGTGCTACTGTATCTGAGTAAGATTTCTTAGCACCAGTTGGTACCCAAAGTTTCAAAAGTCTTGCTATCTGAACTTGAGCTCTTGCTTGAGTTTGACCCACAAGCCACCAAGAGCGACCCAGCCACGAGAAGTCCAGCACTACCAAGTAATACCTTTTGCCATTTTTTCATTTCTATTTCCTCCAGAAATTTAGTTTACGATAAACATTATGCAACCGTTTCCACAATCTGTCAAGTATTTTATAAAAAATTTTTAACTTTGTGCAAACGATTGCAAAACCAAATTGTTTCGGTTATAATTGTTCTTGTATTTTACGACTATAAATATTTATGAGAATGAGAGGAAAATAATGGCTACAATTAAGGATGTTGCCCAAAAAGCAGGAGTAAGTCCTTCAACGGTTAGTAGGACCTTAAAAGATAATCCAGCCATTTCTGAAGAAACAAAAACAAGGTGCGGGCGGCTATGGATGAATTAGGTTATGTCCCCAATCTTGCAGCTCAGATGTTGGCAACTGGCTTAACTCATAGTTTAGGTGTGATTCTTCCTCCTTTGGCGAATAGAGAAAATATCAGTCAACCCTTCTATATGGAAATTCTAACAGCAATTAATGAAGAAGCAAGTCGCAATTCTCAGGTCGTCAGTATTGCCACAGGTGCTAGTTTGGATGAATTAGTTAAACAAGTCGAACTCATGCATCGCCAAAAACGAGCTGATGGTTTCATTATTCTCTACTCTGAGAAAGAATGATCATGTTAAATCTATCTCCTAAAAGAAAAAGTTCCTTTGTCGTCATTGGAGCTGCAGGTGATACAAAAGATAAGGTTACCTACATCGATAATGACAATAAGGCCTTAGGTAAGGAAGCAGTGACTTATTTATCATCTCATGGTCATAAAAAAATAGGTTTTATTACGGATGACCTTTTTTTTGGTCAAGTGGGACAGGAACGTTATCGAGGTTATAAAGAAGCAGCAGATGAACTAGAATTAGAAATCTTACCTGAACTTGTATTTTCATCTAAAACAATCGATAAGCTAAAGAAGGAATTAGATAGATTTTCTCCGACAGCTTTGATTGTCAAGGATGACCTTATCGCCCTTCGTCTCATTCAATGGCTAAACAATCAAGGAATTAGAGTACCTGAAGATTATGCCATTATTTTCTTTCAATAATTCTACTTTTGCAGAAATCATGCATCCGTTCTTGACCACTTTTGATATTAATATCCAAGAACTTGCTAAAGAAAGTGTACAAAGTCTTATGGGACTCCTTAAGTCAACTAAGAACAAGTCACAGAAAGTCATCATTCCATTTAAACTTATAGAAAGAGAAAGCGTCTTAACGCATTCATAATATCTTAAGGAGAATCTAAGTAGTTGGTTAGTAAATTAGCCGGCTACTTTTTTATTTATGTAAGATGACTATTATTCCGGAATTTACTAGAAGCCTCGGCTTAAAAACACTCTCTCAAATTGTAAGCGTTTGTTTTGCGAACAATTATTCAAGAAAAAAAAAAAAAATTTCTATTTTTTTGCTAAAAAAATTCTTGACTAATGCAAACGTTTTGCATTATAATCATAAGTGTAAAAAATAATTTGAGGTAAACTTTATGGACAAACGAGCAAGCGGTGTATTGATGCACATCACATCACTTCCAGGTGACTACGGGGATCGGATCTTTCGGTCAAGCAGCCTATGACTTTGTTGATTTCTTGAAAGAAACAAAACAAACTTACTGGCAGATCTTGCCACTTACTACAACAAGTTATGGGGACTCACCTTATCAATCATTCTCTGCGGTAGCGGGGAATACACACACTTTATCGACTTGGATTTCCTTATTCGTGACGGATTCCTGACTGAAGCAGATGTTGAAGGTTCTGATTTTGGTTCAGATCCAGAGTTTATCGACTACGCTAAAGTTTACGAAGCACGTCGCCCAATCCTTGAAAAAGCAGTAAAAGCTATCTTGGCAGATAAAAAAGAAGCTAAAAAATTCGAAGCTTTTAAAACTAAAAAATGTTAACTGGTTAGCAGATTATGCTGATTTCATGGCTATCAAAGAACACTTTGATAACAAAGCGCTTCAAGATTGGGATGATAAAAAAAGCGGTTAAACGCGATGAGGCGACTCTTTGAAAAACTTCGCAAAAGAACTTGCTGATGTCATCACTTACCACCAAGTAGTGCAATACCTCTTCTTTAGCCAATGGGCAGAACTTAAAGCCTATGCTAACAAAAATGGTATTCAAATCATTGGTGACATGCCAATCTACATCTCAGCTGATAGTGTTGAAGTTTGGACTCAACCACACCTCTTCAAACTAGATGCCGAATGTAAACCACGTTACATTGCCGGAGTTCCACCAGATAACTTCTCAGCTACTGGTCAGCTTTGGGGTAACCCAATCTACGCATGGGATAAACATAAAGCTGAAAATTATTCTTGGTGGGTATTCCGTATTCAAGAATCATTCAAACTTTATGATTACTTGCGTATTGACCATTCAAAGGTTTCTCTGATTTCTGGGAAATTCCTGCTGGAGATGAAACTGCTGAAAATGGTAAATGGGTTCCAGGACCTGGTTATGACCTCTTCAAAGTGGTTAAAGAAGAGTTGGGTGATCTTAAGATTATTGCCGAAGACCTTGGTAATATTGATGATAAGACACGTAAACTTCTTGCAGACTGTGGTTACCCAGGAATGAAGATTCTTCACTTTGGTTTCTATGATACCACTGGTAACAGTATTGACATTCCACATGTTTACACGCATCATTCAGTTGCCTACACAGGTACACACGATAATGAAGTCATCAACGGTTGGTACGATAACTTGACGCAAGAGCAACGTGATTACACTGATGCTTACATCAACCGTCGTCAAGGTGAACCAATCACACGTGCTCTTCTTCGCACTCTCTTTGCTACAGTAAGCAACACAGCTATTGCGACTATGCAGGATATCCTTGATAAACCTGAAAACAGTCGTACAAACTTCCCTAACACAGTTGGTGAAAACTGGAAATGGCGTATGCTTCCAGGTGAAATCACTGTAGATAAGAAAAGAATTTTTTTGACAGATATTACAGAAAGATATAATCGAGGTAATAAATAAAATGGCTACATTTACACAATATGTTGAAGCAAAAAACAAAAATCTTAAAGACCTTTCAAACGAAGAAATCTACTATCTTTTTGTTGGAATTCGTAAAAGAAGCAGCTGCTCCAAAACCTAAAAACGATAGCAAACGTAAAGTTTACTACATCTCAGCTGAGTTCTTGATTGGTAAACTTTTGTCTAACAACTTGATCAACTTGGGCATCTACAAAGATGTTAAAGCTGAATTGGCTGCTGCTGGTAAATCAATCAGCGAAGTTGAAGACGTTGAACCAGAACCATCTCTTGGTAACGGTGGTTTTTGGGTCGTTTGGCTTCATGTTTCATCGACTCTATGGCAACACTTGGCATCAACGGTGAAGGTGTTGGGCTTAACTACCACTGTGGTCTTTTCAAACAAGTCTTCAAAGATAACAAACAAGATGCAGAACCAAACTACTGGATTGAAGATCAATCATGGTTGGTACCAACTGATATCTCTTATGATGTTCCATTCAAAAAAACTTCACATTGAAATCACGTTTGGACCGCTTGGATATCTTGGGTTACAAGAAAGAAACTAAGAACTACCTTAACCTCTTCGATATCAACGGTTTGGATTACGATTTGATTGAAAAAGGAATCACTTTTGATCAAGACGAAATCCAAAAGAACTTGACACTTTTCCTTTACCCAGACGACTCAACTCGTAAAGGTGAGCTCTTGCGTATTTACCAACAATACTTCATGGTATCAAACGCTGCTCAACTTTTGATTGACGAAGCTATCGAACGTGGTTCTAACCTTCACGACCTTCCAGATTACGCTTATGTACAAATCAACGATACTCACCCATCAATGGTAATTCCAGAATTGATCCGTCTTTTTGACAGAAAAACATGGATTTGAATTTGATGAAGCAGTAGCTATCGTAAGCAAAATGGTTGGTTACACAAACCACACTATCTTGGCTGAAGCCCTTGAAAAATGGCCTCTTGACTACCTTGAAGAAGTCGTTCCACACCTTGTTGTTATTATCAAGAAATTGGATGCTATCATTCGTGAAAAATACGAAGATCCACGTGTTCAAATCATTGACGAACACAACCGTGTTCACATGGCTCACATGGACATCCACTTCTCTACAAGCGTTAACGGTGTAGCAGCACTTCACACAGAAATCCTTAAAAGCTTCTGAGTTGAAACCATTCTACGACCTTTACCCAGAACGCTTCAACAACAAAACAAACGGTATTACATTCCGTCGTTGGTTGGAATTCTCAAACCAAGAACTTGCTGACTACATCAAAGAATTGATTGGTGATGGTTACCTTACTGACGCAACTCAATTGGAAAAAAAATTAGCTGCCTTTGCTGATGATCCAGCAGTTCACAAACGTTTGGCTGAAATCAAATATGATAACAAGTTGTCACTTAAACGTTATCTTAAAAGCCAACAAAGGTATTGAATCTTGATGAAAACTCAATCGTTGATACACAAATCAAACGTTTCCACGAATACAAACGTCAACAAATGAACGCTTTGTATGTCATCCACAAATACTTGGAAATCAAAAAAAGGAAACCTTCCAAAACGTAAAATCACTATCATCTTTGGTGGTAAAGCAGCTCCTGCCTACGTTATTGCTCAAGACATCATCCACTGATCTTGTCACTTTCTGAACTCATCAACAATGATCCAGAAGTAAGCAAATACCTCAACGTTCACTTGGTTGAAAACTACAACGTAACAGTTGCTGAACACCTCATCCCAGCAGCAGATGTCTCTGAGCAAATCTCATTGGCTTCTAAAGAAGCATCTGGTACATCAAACATGAAATTCATGCTTAACGGTGCCCTTACACTTGGTACAATGGACGGTGCCAACGTTGAGATTGCTGAATTGGTAGGACCAGAAAACATCTTCACATTTGGTAAAGATTCTGATACAATCATCGACCTTTATGAAAAAAGAAGGTTATGTACCACGTGATTACTACGAAAAAGATGCTAACATCAAAGCAGCTGTTGACTTTATCGTAAGCGAAGACCTCGTTAAAGTTGGAGATAAAGAACGCTTGGAACGTCTCAGCAATGAACTTATCTCTAAAGACTGGTTCATGACATTGATTGACTTGGCTGAATACATCGACAAGAAAGAAGAAGTATACGCAGCTTACGAAGATCAAGATGCATGGAACAAAAAAGTTGTTTACAACATTGCTGAAGCAGGATTCTTCTCATCTGACCGTACAATCGAACAGTATGACAAAGACATCTGGCACACAAAAATAATATTCTAGTTGCATAGAAGGAAAAACAAGATCAGAAATGGACTTGTTTTTTTGCATGAAAAAAAAACACAGCCAATAGATAAATTAGCTGTATTTACATAAATAATGTTATGTTACCTATGAGTGATAATTCAGTATATCATTCATATAGGCTTCTTTATTTGATGAATCATAAGTTTTAGATGTTGAGTATTTTAGATAATGGATTTCATCTTTTTTGCAGTTCTGGATTCTTCTTGTAGGTAAGAATCTGTAATGGTAATCTTAAAATCCTCGCTCTTCCCTGTTAAATCAAGACTTAGTGGAAAATTTGTAAATTCATCTGAGTAAAAAGCCATTTTATAAAAGTTGTACCTGTCACCTCTAAATGAATTTAAGTGAGGGAATTGTATATGGTAGATGCCATTCCAATAATTTCCATACTCTCTAATTTCGTAGTCATCGAAGAAGAATTCCTGAATTCTTTCTTTGTTAGCAAAATCCTTATCAAAGGTAACAAAGGGAAGCCTGCCAATCCCAGAGTGGGATGTCTCCTTCATTTCCGTAGATAATATAGCTTTGCATTTTTCCTGATTTAGGATTTTTTCAACTGAAAGTTGTATTCACTGACACCATCTTTTTCACAGCCCCAGTTTGATATAGGGTATCGCCAGGAACTATCATAAATAGGAAGTCCCTTAGATATAACTCGAAGTCAGCATCCATTGTTTTATCATGTAATCCAGGGAAACGCTGAATCATTTGTCTGTAATTCTCTGCATTCGAAAACCATTCTTCATCAAAACCCGGACCAACCTCAAAAACTTTACGGTCAAAATAGCGTTCATAACGGTCGAAAAAGTTTTCAGTAGAAGTCACCTGTCCAAATGGTAAAGTGATTTTGGTCTTATCAGTAAAAGTGATATGCAATAAAAGTCTTCGGGGATCAATTCCTTTATCAATATAATGGCCGACCTTATATGTAGACAGATTATCAGGGAAATCGTCTTTTTCCGAAGTGTAGGACCTCAATCTCAATATCTTTGACAACTTTTCTTTGAGGTATTATCTTCTTAACGCTGTAATTATAGGCCTTGTAATAGTAATTGTTTTTATCGTAGAGATAAGGCTTATAAGCTCTTTGGTAGGCATTATAGAGAGGAACATTCCAAGAGCAACAAAAAGAAGAGAACAAATGCTATTTTGACCTTTTATTTATTTTACTGGTTAGCCTCGAGAAAAATAGACTTAATTTACTAGGATTTTGTATCATTCCAAAACTCCCCATATATTTTTTACTATTATATCATGAAAAATCCTTATACCTAAGGCGTCTTCGTGTACTTTGTCACCGTTTTCCTTTATAATATAAGTATCACATTACAAGAGGAGACCTCATGAAATATATTGTAAACACATCAAATGATCCTGCCTATAATATTGCTTTGGAAGCCTATGCCTTTCGTGAATTGGTGAATGAAGATGAACTGTTCATTCTTTGGATTAACCGTCCAGCTATCATTGTTGGTAAGCACCAAAATACCATTCAAGAGATTAACAAAGAATATACAGATGCTCATGGTATCAAGGTCGTTCGTCGTTTGTCTGGTGGTGGCGCTGTTTATCACGATTTGAATAACCTCAACTATACTATCATCTCTAACAAGGCAGATGAAGGTGCATTTTTGACTTTAAGACTTTCTCTCAACCGGTAATCGCAACACTTGCTGATTTGGGAGTTAAAGGCTGAATTTACTGGCCGAAATGACCTTGAAATCGACGGCAAAAAGTTTTGTGGAAATGCCCAAGCCTACTATAAAGGTCGCATGATGCACCATGGTTGCTTGCTTTTTGACGTTGATATGTCGGTTCTTGGCCAAGCCCTCAAAGTCAGCAAAGACAAAATCGAATCAAAAGGCGTTAAATCTGTACGTGCTCGTGTGACCAACATCGTCGACGAATTGCCAGAAAAAAATCACTGTAAATGAATTCTCAGATAAAATCTTGGAAAAAAATGAAAGAATTCTACCCAGAAATGACAGAATACGTCCTTTCTGAAAGCGAATTGGCTAAGATTCAAGAGTCTTATGAGAAGCAATTCAATACTTGGGACTGGACATACGGTCAATCACCAGAATACACAGTAGAGCGTAACGTTCGTTACCCAGCTGGTAAGATCTCAACCTTACGCCAATGTTGAGAATTCAATTATTAAATCTGTTAAGATTTACGGAGATTTCTTTGGTATCGGGGATGTATCTGATATTGAAGAGCTTGCTGGTCGGTGTACCTTACGAGTACGAAGATGTCTTGGCTAAACTTAAAACCATTGACACAACACATTATTTCTCACGTATGACAACCGAGGAGGTTGCAAAAGCTATCGTAGCTTAATCATTGTTTGAACAATCTGGCAAACTCCAGGTTGTTTTTTTCTTGGGAAAAAATTCTAAAAGTAAATAAATACGTTATAAAGATTTTTAAAAGTCAAAGAACCATAATTTTTCAAAATTGGTTTAGGATTGATTTAGTGTGGTATTGTGTATATCTGAATAGTAAACCTATAAAGCCGCTAAGTGAAAAACATCTTATAACATCTTTCCGAAAAACTGTAATTTTCTTGAAAGAAAGATAAAGGGTGTGATATACTTCTATTAAATAACTTTGGAGAAAAAACAAATGAAACGTGAACTCTTACTCGAAAAAATTGAGGAATACAAATCTCTAATGCCCTGGTTTGTTCTGGAGTATTATCAATCTAAACTATCGGTACCGTATTCTTTTTACAACCCTATACGAATACCTTAAGGAATATAAACGCTTTTTTGACTGGTTGATTGACTCAGGTATTTCAGATGCTGATGATATTGCCTCAATTGACATCAAAACCTTGGAAAATCTAACTAAAAAAGATATGGAATCATTTGTCCTTTATCTACGTGAACGTCCATCTTTAAATACCTATTCAAAGAAACAGGGTGTCTCTCAAACGACTATTAATCGTACACTTTCAGCTCTATCTAGTCTCTATAAGTATTTAACCGAGGAGGTCGAGGGTCCTGACGGTGAACCATATTTCTATCGTAACGTCATGAAAAAAATTTCTACTAAGAAAAAAGAAAGAAACTCTAGCTGCACGTGCTGAGAATATCAAACAGAAACTCTTTTTCTAGGCGATGAAACCATGGAATTCCTTTGATTATGTAGAAAATGAATACGAAGTCAAGCTCTCAAATCGCGCTAAATCTTCGTTTTATAAGAATAAAGAACGTGATTTAGCCATCATTGCCTTGCTGCTGGCTTCAGGTGTTCGACTTTCCGAGGCTGTTAATCTGGATCTTAAAGATATCAATCTTAAAAATGATGGTCATTGATGTTACTCGAAAAGGTGGCAAACGAGACTCAGTTAATGTTGCAAGTTTTGCAAAGCCCTATCTTGAAAAACTTATCTCAGTATACGTGATAAACGCTATAAGGCTGAAAAGCAAGATGTTGCCCTATTTTTTAACGGAATATCGAGGGGTTCCAAACCGTATTGATGCTTCAAGTATCGAAAAAATGGTTGCCAAATATTCTCAGGATTTCAAGATTCGTGTGACTCCCCACAAGCTTCGACATACTCTGGCAACACGCCTTTATGATGCTACCAAGTCTCAAGTTTTAGTTAGTCACCAACTTGGTCATGCTTCCACTCAGGTCACCGATCTATATACGCATATTGTTAATGATGAGCAAAAAATGCTCTAGACAATTTATAATTGGCTATCCCAACCATTCCTATTTGAGTGGTTGTTTTTTAGTTTACATAAATTTAATTATGCTAAGGCTACTTTTTGTTATCCCTTTAAATACATAACTATATTTATGTAAAATATTGTGAATAAAAACAAACTCTCCTTCATGGAAAGCTTGTTTTTCTTATTAATAATCTTTAAGAGCAGATTCAACGGCTGCTTTTTCTTTTTCAATCAAGTTTACTCGTGCAGCAATTGTCTTAATTCCCATTAAGATATTACGTTCCAAAGGCTTTATCACTTGTTTGTGGCTCGAAGAAAGCAATATATTGGTCAAGACGTTCTTGCGTTTTTTAAAGATTCCTGCTGGGATATTAACAAAACTATCAAAGCTCATATCACCACCAAGGGCTGCCTTAATCCAATCCCAGTTATCTTTAGCCCAGTCCCAAACGGTCTCTTGAGCAAAAGATTTGCTGAGGAAGTTCATATACCAGAGATACAAATCTTGCGGTTTAACAACGTTTTTATCTTTTAAGCTGACCTAATACGTAGTCGAGACCTTCTTGGTTTTTAAGATATGAAAGTGCTTGGGTCAATTGACGACGGAAATTACTGTCGTTTGTTGCTACATATGCATTAATATACTCTTCAACAAGAGACAGACTGTTTTCTTGTTTCATTTGGTTAATGAGGACAAGACCACGGACACTTGCGGGGATGCTTTCAATGTTTTCTTTATGAGCTTGGAAAACACTTGCAGCTGCAAGGACTGCTGGTTGATAGTCTGCTTTAATCAAGTAGCTAAGAGCTGTTTGACGAACCATTTCGTCTTCATCTGATTCTCCATCTTTGGCATCGAAACCAAGACGCTCAAAGTCGTTTTGGAATTGACGACGTACTAAAGCCTTTGTAGTGCACTTCTGCTTCTGTATCCTCATCGATAAAGCGTTTCAAACCAGCGAGGATTTGAGACTTAGCTTGAGCAATCAAGAAGCTTTCTTCTTTTTCGACAAGATCAAGAAGAGCCACTAGGCTTTGCATAGGAGATACGGCCACTTTCAGCAAGAAGACGACGTTCTTGTAAAATTTGAAGTTTACTTACAGTATCAAGGTTAGCAAAATTCCTCTAAGAGTTGGTCCAAGAGTTGTCCTTGGTAGTCTGTGATGTAATGTGCCGTATTTGCTGTATTAAGGCGAAGAGCTCCTTTATTTTCAGCAGCAAGCTGGCTATAATTTGGAATCTCAATACGCTCTTCTGAGAGTGTGTCTGGGAGTCCTTTCCAATTTGTGTTCAATGGAATTTCCCAAAGACGCCCTTTATCTTCATGTTCACCAATGAAGAATTGTTTTTGACTAAGGATAAGTGTATCATCGACAACTTCTGCACTAACAACAGGGTAACCTGGTTGCTCCAACCAAGTATCCATGAAGCTAGAGACATCCTTACCTGAAGCCTCTGAAAGAGCATTCCAAAGATCTCGTCCAACAGTATTGTTATATTGATGTTTTTCAAAGTAAGCTTTAAGCCCTTTGGCAAAGGCGTCATCGCCTAACCAACGGCGGAGCATGTGCATAAGACGGCTACCCTTAGCATAAACGATAGCACTATCAAAGAGGGTATTAATCTCATCTGGGTGATTGACTTCCATGTGGACAGACTGAACACCGTCTGTAGCATCACGTTGGAGGGCATGAGGCACACCAGTTGTTTGGAAATCTTCAAAGATGTTCCAGCTAGGTTCAATGGCATCTACTGAAACATACTCCATCATATTGGCAAAGCTTTCGTTAAGCCAGAGATCATCCCACCATTTCATCGTTACAAGGTTACCGAACCATTGGTGAGCCAATTCGTGGGCAACCACGAGAGCTACTTGTTGACGACTTGCAGCTGAGCTATTTTTTCGTCTACTAGTAGGTAAACTTCACGATAGGTAACAAGTCCCCAGTTTTCCATGGCACCTGCTGAGAAGTCAGGAAGAGCCAGATGGTATGACAATGGGATAGGATACTTGACTTGGAAGTAGTCTTCATAGAATTCGATGACACGAACGGCAATATCAAGAGCGAAGTCGAAGCTATTTTCTGCTTGTGCAACTGTAGCGAAGACACCAACTTCAGTTCCGTTTTGCGTTTTAGCTGTTTTACCATGAAGAGCACCGAAACCAAAGGCGAGAAGGTATGTAGACATGCGAGGTGTTGTCTCGAATGTCCAAACTCCAGTTTCTTCACGCAAATGGCTATTGATTTCAGGCATGTTTGACAAAGCGATATCGCCTTCTTCAGCATCAAATTTCAATGAGAAATCAAAAGTAGCTTTGGCTTCTGGTTCATCAACAGATGGGAAGGCTTCACGCGCAAAATGAGATTCAAACTGCGTTGAAATAATCTCTTTCTTCTCACCATTGTAGGTGTAATATGATGGGTAAATCCCTGTCATATTATCTGTAATACGACCAGAGAATTCAATGACAAGCGTCAAAACACCGGTCTCTGGAAGTTCAATATGGAAGGCTTCGTTAGCATCATCCATTTGGAAGTTCAATGATTCATTATCCAAGAGAACGGAACTAATGGTAAGGTCTTTTTGGTGAAGGGAGATATGATTATCAAGGGCTTCACCTGTGATGGCAACATTCCCTGTAAAGGTCTTTTCAGAACGATTAATGTCCAAGAAAGATTGTAGTTTTCAGGGATGAAACTTTCGATAAAACGAGCAACAGATGCTGTCATACGTATATACTCTAATCTAACTTTTCGTATCGAAACAGACTGACAAATGTTTCGATATTAGACTCGTTTACAAAAGAAAAGGGTCTGAATTATTCAATACAAACCCATTATAACATAGATTGGAAGCTTTGCCTACAGTTCAATGATTTTACCAGACTTGAGGTAGACAACCCACTCACAGAGATTGCGGGCATAGTCACCAATACGTTCCAAATACATAAGTACTTGGAAATATTCTTTGGCAGCGAAGGCAGCATCAGGATTCTTGCGAACACCTTCTACTGTCATGGCTTGAATATCACGGAAATAGTTGTCAATGATTTCATCTGAAGCTGCGATTTCATAAGCGCGTCGTTCGTCACTGTTCAAGTAAACATCTAGAGCATCTTCGACCATGTGGCGGACTGCTTTCCCCATTTTCTTGATTTCAGCTTCAATTTCAGTTAGGCGTTCCTCACCTTTAATGCGGATAGTTGCTTGAGCAATAGCAACGGCATGGTCACCCATGCGTTCAACGTCACTAGATGCTTTGAGCGCTGTGATAACTGTTCGCAAATCACTTGATACAGGTTGCTGAAGAGCGATAATTTCAAGCGATTTTTTCTCAAGTTTGGTTTCGTAGTTATTGACGATTTCGTCATTTTCAATGACTTCCTTAGCCAAATCACGATCATGGCTGATAAAGGCACGTACAGCTTTCTTAAGCTGAGCTGCAACCTCTGTACCCATAGCGTAAAATTGGTTGTGGAGTTTTTCTAATTCTTCTTCGAAGGGTGTTCGTAACATCATAATTGTTTTAGTAATCTGTCCTTTCTTAACCGAATTTACCGGTAATATAATCTTCTGTTTCTTTATGTTGTGGATTTAGGAACATGTCTTTTGTTGATGAATACTCGATGAGTTCTCCATCAAGGAAAAAAGGCTGTTCGTTGAGATATACGACTTGCCTGCTGCATAGAACGTGACAAGCAACAATGGTATATTGATCTTTAAGGTTATAGAGTGTTTCTTCAATCTTACCAGCGGAAATAGGGTCGAGGGCAGACGTTGGTTCGTCAAGAAGGATAACCTTTGGAGACGTGGCAAGAACCCGTGCAATACAGACACGTTGTTGTTGCCCTCCTGAAAGTCCAAGTGCTGAGTCATGAAGTCGGTCCTTAACCTCCTCCCAGACTGAAGCTCCTTTTAGAGATTCTTCTACTGCTTTGTCAAGAACCGCCTTATCTTTGATACCATTGATACGAAGGCCCATAAACCACGTTTTCATAGATTGACATTGGAAAAGGATTGGGTTGTTGGAAGACCATACCAATTTCCTTACGGAGTTCAACGGTATCTGTTCGAGGACTGTAGACATTATGGCCGTTGTAGGAAACTGCACCAGTAAGTGTCCATTCGGGATTTAAATCTCCCATTCGGTTGATAGAACGGAGCAAGGGTTGATTTTCCCGATCCTGAAGGTCCGATAAGGGCTGTGATTTCATTTGGATAGAAATCCATAGTCACATTATTAATGGCTTTTTTCTTATTGAAATACACCGATAAATCATTGATTGAAATGATTGGTTCAGTCATAAGTGCTCCTTTCTATCCAAAACGTCCTGATACATAGTCATTGGTTGACTGTAGGGCAGCATCTTGGAAGATTTTCTTGGTTTCATCATATTCGATAAGATCACCAAGGTAGAAGAATGCTGTATAATCACTAGCACGCGCTGCTTGTTGCATATTGTGCGTCACGATGATAATAGAGTAATCTTCCTTAAGTTCAAACATGGTCTCTTCTAGCTGCATAGTAGCTACAGGGTCAATGAAGCTGCAGGTTCATCCATGAGAAGAATCTGCGGTTTCACGGCAATAGCTCTTGCAATACAAAGACGTTGCTGCTGACCACCTGAAAGGGTAAAGGCAGATTTATGAAGGTCATCTTTAACCTGATCCCAAAGACCTGCTTGCTTAAGTGATGTCTCAACAATCTCGTCCAAAGGTTTGCTTATCTCTCACACCTTTACGTTCGTGAGCAAAGGTGATATTTTTATAGATAGACTTTGCAAATGGGTTTGGACGTTGAAAGACCATTCCAATGTGTTTGCGCATTTCATAAACATTGATATTACTTGCATTGACATCAACTCCTTCATAAAGGATTTGTCCAGTAACCTTAGCAATATCAATCGTATCATTCATACGGTTTAGACTGCGAAGAAAAGTTGACTTCCCGCATCCTGAAGGCCCAATAAGAGCCGTAATTTTATTTTTTTCGAATTGCATATCGATACCATTGATGGCTTCTTTTTGACCATAATAGACATGCAAATTCTTGGTTTCAAGAGCGAGCTTCTTCTCTGGGAAGGTGATAATATGACGCTCGTCCCAATTATATTTTGTCATGATAACTCCTTTAAGCGGATGTTAATTTCTTATGGAGGTAAGCTCCCAAACGACGTGCACCAAAGTTGAAAATCAAAATGAAAATCAAAGAGTACTGCTGCCGAACCAGCAGATACTGCAGTGGCGTCAGGTGTCGTACCTTCTGAGTTGACCTTCCAGATGTGAACAGCAAGTGTCTCAGATTGACGGAAAATTGATATTGGACTAGATATACTAAGCGGTTCCAGTTGCTCCAGTTAAGCGCTGGTGCCGATTGACCTGCTGTATAGATAAGCGCTGCTGCTTCCCCGAAAATACGACCAGAAGCAAGAACGATACCAGTAACAATACCAGGTAATGCCTCTGGAACAACAACGTGACAGATAGTTTCCCATCGAGACAAGCCTAGAGCTAGGCCAGCTTCACGTTGGGTATGGTGGACTGTTCTTAAACTATCTTCAACCGTACGAGTCATTTGTGGAAGGTTAAAAGACAGTTAAAGGCCAAGGCACCTGATAGGAATTGAAAATCCATACTGAATTGGACAACGAAAATCAAATAACCAAAGAGTCCGACAACCACTGAAGGTAGTGAAGAAAGGATTTCAATACAGGTACGGACAAAGTTGGTAAGTCGTCCTTTTTAGCATATTCTGATAAGAAGATTCCAGCTCCCATAGAAAGAGGCACAGAAATAATCAGGGTAATAACCAAAAGGAAGAATGAATTATAGAGTTGAACCCCAATTCCTCCACCAGCTTTGTAGGATGATGATCGACTAGTCAGAAAATGACCAGCTGATGTGTGGTATCCCGCGAACAAGATATAGAGAATCAAGGCTGCCAGGATTGTTACAATAATGCCAGCAATCACATAGAAGTGTGCTGATGGCAATTTTATCAATTTTTTTAGCGTTCATAATTTCTCTTTCTCTCACGGGTAATGAATTTCACCAACATATTGAAACCAAGACTCATCAATAAGAGCACCAAGGGCGAGAGACCAAAGGACATTGTTTGAAACAGTACCCATGACTGTATTTCCGATTCCCATAGTCAAGACAGATGTCAATGTTGCTGCTGGTGTCGTTAAAGAAGTTGGAATAACGGCGGAATTTCCGACAACCATTTGGATGGCCAGAGCTTCACCAAAGGCACGGGCCATACCAAAGATAACGGCCGTGAAGATACCTGGTTTAGCCGCATTAAGTGTCACACGCCAAATCGTTTGCCAGCGTGTAGCCCCCATTCTTCAGACTAGCTTCACGATAGTGACGAGGCACTGCACGAAGCGTATCTGTTGTCATAAAGGTTACGGTTGGTAGAATCATGACGAACAAGACAAAGGTACCTGAAAGAATACCAAAACCTGTTCCACCAAAAAATGAAACGAACAAATGGAACCACGACTTGAGACCAATGAATCCGTAAACAACGGATGGAATTCCTACTAAGAAGTTCAATAGCTGGGTTGTAGGAATTTAGCCCCTTACGGGAGAAATCTCAGTCATAAAGATAGCAGCACCAATGGCAAATGGCGTTGCAAAAGGCTGAAAGCAAAGTCACGAATGATCCCAAAATCATTGGTAGAGCCCCGAATTTGTACCTTCAGATGGTGACCAATCACCACTAAAGAGAAACTCGACCAAGCTAACTTTATTGACAAAGAAAGTCGCCAGCCCTTTTTGAGCAACGAAAAGTAAAATCATCGCTACGATGAAAACAATCAAGGCTAGGCAAAGGAAAGTGATTGTTTTACCAAACTTCTCGAGGCGTGAATTTTTAGAGGGTGATGTTAATTGTTTCACCAATTCTTCATTTTTCATGCTTACTCCTCACTCTTCTTTGAGACTTTACCATCAGCATCCTTGGTAACTTTCATGCTATGGATGGAAATGTAACCCATTTTTGCGACGACGTTTTTTCTTGGACTTCGTCACTCATCATGTAATCTAAGAATTGTTTGGTATAGCTATCCGGTTTGTCCCTTGGTATACATATGTTCGTAGGACCAAATAGGCCAATCGTTAGTCGCAACATTTTTCGCATTAGGGTTCAAATCCATTTAGTTTCAATGTTTTAACTGAATCATCAAGGTAAGCAAATGATAGGTATGAAATAGCACCTGGTGTCTGAGCAACGATTGACTTAACCATACCATTAGAATCTTGCTCTTGGGTACGGATTGGCGATTTGCCGTCCATAATCACAGCATCGAAAGTTACGCGTGTTCCTGAGCTAGCTGCTCGGTTAACGATAGTAATTTCCAAATCCTGTCCACCAAGCTGTTTCCAGTTTGTGATTTCACCAGTGAAAATCTTGCAGTTTGTTCTGTTGTCAAGTTATCTACAGAGACTTTTTGTTTGTAATCACTGCAATCCCAGCAACGGCAACTTGAAAGTCAACAAGCTTACTAGCATCAATTCCAGATTTTTCCTCGGCAAAAGGTCACTGTTACCAATTTGAACGGCACCGGATTGTACTTGAGAAAGTCCAGTACCAGAACCGCCCCCCTGAACGTTAACGATATTGTCAGGGTTCTTTTCAGCGAACCCATCTGCTGCCGCCTCCACTAAGGGTTGAAGGGCCGTAGAACCAACTGCTGTAATGGACTGGCCACGGTCAATCCAAAGAGGCACAGCCAGTTAAGACTAAGCATGGCCATTGCCAGTGACATAATCACTGCAAGGACTTTTGTTTTTTTCATTTTTGTCCTCCGACATTTTGTAACATAAGTAAGATAGTGTCTTATATATATGCTGTTAAAAGACATCTATCTAATTATAACAAGTATAGGATAATTAAGTCATATTAAAGTTTGATTACAGGACCTTATATGTGAAATCTCAATCCTTTAGGATAGTAGTTTTTAACCGTAGTTTCCAACGATTTTTAGCAAATCCAAAACCATTGCCATCCACTAAAAGCTGATACCAACCGTTTGGTTGCGTTTGGTCAAGAGCCACAACATTACCAGAAACATATTGGGCAAACTGGTCTTGAGTTAGCTCTATACTTGAAACAACTTCATCTGAGGTTAAATGCAATTCCAAGAGCAAAACTTGGTTCAAAACGTTTTTCTTGAAGACACCAAGATGCAGACCGTTACGAGCGATTTTAACTTTAGAAAGGTCTGGAAGTCCCTTAGGAAGCAGATAGAGATTGTCCCCAAAAACTTGAGGTAAACCATCTAGACGAGTCTTAAGGTGTTTTTTTGCAAAATCTTCCCAAAGTTGCTTCTGCTCCTTGTTTTTAGGTTAGATTTTCCCTCTTTGATGCATGACTGCTCAGGCATGCGCTTATCCTGAATTTTGCCACAAACTGACCTTCACCTTTGAAATGGTGCGGATACATTCGAGCTGTTTCTGAAAAATCAATCCCATCGCTCATGCCATTCCATTTAGGGATTGCCACCAATTCAAGGTCAGGGTAATTCTTCTAAAAATCCAAGCAACAACACCTTCATTTTCCTCCTCCAGGTACAGGTTGAGTAGATTAATTGACCACCAGGAGCGAAAGCATCTTCAAACCGTCTGATAAGATGTCTTTCTGTAATTGTGCCAGTTCACTAGGGTAATCCTTGTGCCAATATTGGATTGCATCAGGGTCTTTTCGGAACATTCCTTCTCCAGAACAAGGGTCCATCAAAGACAATCGTATCAAAAGTAATTTTTGAAAACTTTGGCTTTTATCAGCTGACGTGTTAGTCACAACAACATTTCTCGCCCCAAAACGTTCAATGTTTTCAACCAGAATTTTGCTACGCTTTGGATTGATTTCATTGCTGACGAGCAGTCCTGTATTGTCTAAGTAGCTTAGAAGATGAGTAGACTTTCCGCCTGGAGCAGCTGCCAGGTCTAAGACTCGACTTTCCCTTGGCCGGAGCTGCCATCTTGGCTACCATTTGAGCAGCTGGTTCCTGAGAATAAACCAAACCAGTTGCATGATCGGCAGATTTTCCAGAAATTTTTTTTTTAATGGCCCCAAGGTGTTTCAGGAATGGCATCAGGAAAGTCCTTCTGTTGCTTTTCAGAGGGTTGGTACGATAGGCGGACACGGCTTCTTGATCAAAATGATGCAAAGAATTCCTCCCGCTTCATCTCCAAGGAGCTTATTATATTTTTCTATAAAGTCTGATGGAAATTGCATAGTTTCCTTTTATCAAAAACTGGACCAACCAAGAGAACTTACTGTTCTGATTTGTCCAGTATGGTTTTTGTTTTAAAATTAATTTTCTGAGCCCATAATATCCTTGATTTCTTCAAGTCTGTCTTTGGGCACAAGCATCACAGCTTGACGACTAGAATAATCCAGTGGTTCTCCGGTAATGGTCTCAAGGTGATAACCCAATTTTTTCTCCCATAATACTTGCTGCAGCATAGTCCCATGGGTAAATAACTGAAAAGTAAGCTAAAATTTGACCAGATAGGACTTTTTGACATGCTTAAACCGGCACCACCGTAGACACGAACACCCAAGGTCTTATCAATAAGGTCTTTTAAGCCGTGAAAATTTTTAGCATACATGGCTCCATTGCTAGCGACTAGGCAGCGGTCTAATGGTCGACTTTTATAGGCAGGAAGCAATTTGTCATTAAATACACATCAAACTGGCCACCACCATAGAAAAGTTGATCCGACCATGACGTTATAAATGAGACCAAATTTTCCTTGCCCTCTTCATAATAGGCAATCATCACACAAAAATTATCTTGTTGGACAATAAAATTGACCGTCCCATCAATAGGATCCAAGACCCAGACATTTCCATCTTTTGATATTATGCACCAAGCCATTTCTTCAGCGAAAATATTGTCTGAAGGAAGGCAGATTTAATACGTGCCACGAGTAAATCTTGTGTTTGTTTGTCAATATTAGTGACTAAATCATCAAAAAGCCGTCTTTTTTCTTCGACCGTGATTGTTGTACTTAAACTTTCTTTAATAAAAGCACCAGCTTCTTTGATGATTTCTTTGGCGAAAATCAGTTTATTTTCCAACTGATACAAATCCTTTTATCTTTTGCTTTAGCAGCTTTGACAGCTTGATAGGTTGAAAAACCGCTAGCTTCTTCAAAGGCCTTGTCTAGTTGCTTTTCAGGCGCTTTGCCTGGGACAACTGTTTTAAATGCCTTATAAGGCCTGCAAGGGTTGGTCACGGTCAACCTGCCTTTCTCGTATGCTTTTTCTACCTGACTCAAAAAATGAAGCACTGTGGTAATTTCCTCAGTGCTCCATGATGGATCGAGTGGGTAGGAATAATTTCCTTTAGTCATTGTTACCCTCAATTTCAGCTCGAATGGTCGCTTGACGCAATTCTTGCTTTCTATAATCACGAGGCAAAAAAAGGCACGAATTTCATCTTCGTTGAAACCGATTTGCATGCGTTTGTTGTCCATAATGATAGGTCGACGAAGAAGATTTGGATATTCAGAAATCAATTGAATGAGTTCCTTGATGGTCAAAATCATCCACATCGATATTTAGCTTCTGAAAGACTTTTGAACGGGTTGAAATGATATCTTCAGTACCGTTTTCCGTGTAAGACAAATCTTCATCAACTCATTGTGAGTTAATGGGCTCGTGATAATATTGTGTTCGTCAAAAGCAACTTCATGATTTGTCAACCAGGCTCGTGCTTTCCTACAGCTGGTGCAGCTGGGTGATAAAAATAAAGTTACCATGCAAACACCCCTTTCACTTTAACATTCCCTAATCATTATACATTATTTGATTAGTTTTGGCTACGCTTTCTTAAAATTTTTTCCGCGATTTTTTTTTATCGGCCTCAGTTGAGCGC
>VOFF01000079.1_pt1 | contig 50000 bp, 71 predicted proteins | sample 5384061 | NCBI WGS metagenome assembly VOFF01 (sample SAMN12384725, study PRJNA508395) | human gut metagenome | isolation source: healthy gut E | host: Homo sapiens | reverse complement strand
TGCTGAGGCGCGCAGCTTTGCGTTCAAAAAGCTCGCTGGGCTTCTGGTATCGGAAGCATCGCCGTTCTGTGTTTTGGCATAGCTGGATTCCGAATATGCCGCCGTGGCCAGCACCACGTCGAACAGCTTTGCCTTTTCACTGTATGAGCCCGCAGAGCCAATGCGGATGATGTTCTCCACATCATACTGGGTGAACAGCTCCCACGAATAGATGCCGATGGACGGCATGCCCATGCCGGAGCCCATCACCGAAACGGGCCTGCCCTTATAGGTGCCGGTGTAGCCCAGCATGCCGCGCACCGAGGTGACGAGCTTTGCGCCCTCAAGGAAGGTTTCGGCAATGAATTTGGCGCGCAGCAGCGGGTCGCCCGGCATCAGCACGGTGGATGCGAAATCGCCCTTTGGGCGGCGTTGTGGGGGGTGGACATGGTTCATTCTCCTTTTCTGTATTCATGTTTTTCCTGTGGGTGCAAGCGGGCGGCGCGCCGCCCGCTTGCGGATCTCGGGCGGGAGCCGGGCGCACAGGCGCGGGCGCGCCGCGCGCCGGCCCGGCCTATTCCAGATACATGCCGCGCAGGGCCGCAAGGCCGTCTGCGTCCAGGCCGTGCTCGGCCTTGAAATACGCCTCGAAGGTGCCGTAGCGCCCGCGCACGGCGTCCATGGTGCTCACAAGGTTTTCGCGCTGCACGCCCGTTGCCACCTGCGCCACGGCTCGGGCCGTCTGGGGCGGCAGCTTTTCGCAAAGCTGGGCGCAGAAGGCCTCGCGCGCGGCGGCGTTGCACACATTTGTCTGCTCGAAATCGAACAGCACCGTCTCGTCCGGGGCGCCAAGCGCCTTCAAAAGCAGCATGGCGGCCACGCCGGTGCGGTCCTTGCCTGCGGTGCAGTGGAACAGAATGGGCCTGCCCTCTGCGGCACAGCGCAGCAGCGTGCGGTAGGCCGCGTTCGCAAACGGCATGGTGCCGTAGCTTTCGCGCACCATGCGAAGCAGGGTGCCACCTCGCCGTTGTCGCGGAAGATGGCCTCCAAATCAAAGCTGACCTCCTGCCCATTCTGCGCCGTGATGGCGTGGATGTCGAAGCGGGCAGGGCTCGCCGAAGCAGGGTCCGGCCAGGCGGCGCGCTCGGCCGCGCTGCGCAAATCGAACACGGTGTGCACGCCGAGGCTTTTTTGTAAAGCGACACATCATGCGGCGTTTTCACGTTGGCCAGCGCGGGCGCGCGATAGAACACGCCGTATTTCACATGCCTGCCGCCCGCGGCCTCGTAGCCGCCCAGCTCGCGGAAGTTTGTCACCGCCTCAAAGGGCAGCGGCGCGCGCCCGGCCGTGATGGGCGCGGCTTTTTCATCTCACACATGGGGCTCACCCTCCTTCGTTTGTGCCCGGCCCTGCGCCAGCCAGCCTGCGCGGCGGGCACAAGGCGCGCGCCGCACACCGTGCAGAACGACGCGCCCCGGCAGGCCCTGCATGCCGCAGGCCGGGCACACCATGCCGCCTGCAGGCGCGTGCTGCACCGGCATGCGGCGGCCCTGCCTGCAGGCCTGCGCCCGGCTGCGGGCAGCCGCGGGCGTCTGCGGCGCGGCGGGCTGTGCGGGTGCGCCGGGCGCCTGCGCCGGGACAGCGCCGGGGCCGTACGCCTGTGCCGGGCCCTGCGGGTCTGCGCCCTGGCCTGGCGCAGGGGCAGCCGCGGGCGTCTGCGGCGCAGCGGGCTGTGCGGGGCCTTGCACGGCCTGCGGCTGGTAAACCGGCTGCGGCACATCTGGGGTTGCCTGCGGCACAGCGGGCTGTGCGGGTGCGCCGGGCGCCTGCGCCGGGACAGCGCCGGGGCCGTACGCCTGTGCCGGGCCCCTGCGGGCCTGCGCCCGGCTGCGGGGCAGCCGCGGGCGTCTGCGGCGGCGCGCGGGCTGTGCGGGGCCTTGCACGGCCTGCGGCTGGTAAACCGGCTGCGGCACATCTGGGGTTGCCTGCGGCAGCGGGCTGTGCGGGGTGCGCCGGGCGCCTGCGCCGGGACAGCGCCGGGGCCGTACGCCTGTGCCGGCCCTGCGGGCCATAGCCTTCCTGCGGCTTACCGGGCGCACCAAAGGGAGGCTGCGTGCCGTGAGGCGCAAAGCCGCCGCACTCGTACCACATGGGCTGCGCCTCGCCAAAGTAGACGGCTGCGCGGCGCGAGCAAACAGGTAAACGCCGCCCGTTACACAGAACACGACATGCCACAGAAGAATGGAGATGGTGCCCGTCAGGGCATAATAGGGCACGCCCAGCATTGCCGAGGACATAAAAATCAGAAATACCAGAAGGCCCTCCGCCCCTGTGGCGGCAAAAACACATAGCGCGCCGCGCTTTTTTTCGCAAGCAGCAGCCCAAAGGCCACCAGCACGGCGCAGGAAAGGCATGTGCCAATCAGCGGCAGCGGCGCCCACGCATAGGCGTTTTGCTCCCAGTTCATAAGCCAACTCAGCAAATTGTTCACACCATGCAGGGCGCACCAAACAGTCAGCGCCGCCAGCCACCCGCCCAGGCGGGAATAATCTTTACCTTCACAGGGTACATATGCTTCCCTCCGGCAGGCGGCTAGGCCTGCTCTTTGATGTCGCCGCGCATATAGGCAGCCACCAGATGCTCCAAATCGTCGATCTGCCCCTTCAGGCGGCAGCCCTCGTCGGTATCCTCCACATAAATGCGCCTGTCGGCTGTTTCAAACACGTTCACGGTAGAGAGGATGTCCAAATTCTCCTCCACGGCCCTCTGCGTGCTTTCGAAGGGGCCGTGGCTGCGCAGGCTTAGCCCGTGGGACGAAAACACCAGCGTATAGCCCGCAATGCCCGTGCGCGTGTGGTAGGCCTTGCAGAAGCCGCCGTCTATCACAATAAGCTTGCCGCCCGCCTTCACCGGGCGCTCGCCGTTTTGGCAAGCACCGGCACATGGCCGTTGATGATATGCCCGGCGGCCCAATCCAGCCCAAACTCGGCAAACAGGCGGCGCACGGCCTGCCCGGCCACGGCGGCGTCCTCGTTTTCCACAAAGGAATAGTAAGGGTTCTTCTGCTCGGCGCAGGCCTCGGGCTCACCGATGAAATACTGCTCGAAGCAGGCCATTTTGGCGCGCCCGAACACGGGCGAAAGCGGCCCGCACCACAAATACCACAGAAAATCCTGCCCTTGCCGGCGCGCGCGCTGCCGGGCGGGGCGAAAAAGACCCTGGCGGGCCAGCATTTCGCATTTATCCATCCAAGCGCGGCCCGCAAACGTTTCGCCGCCCAGGTGAACGGTGGCAAAGCGGCCGTCCGCCTCCATGGGCACGGCGCCGTGGAACAGAAGGTTGCCGTTCTCTTTTTTGTAAATGCCGCCCTTTGCGTACAAAAAGCGCACATGGCGCGAAAGGCGCTCGCTTTCGGCAAAGCTCTGGCACAGCCTTGCCAGCACGTCCTCCTCCGCGCGGGAAAGACGCGCGGGGCAGGCCCTGTTCACCGTGGGAAAATAGGTGTCGCGCAACGGCCAGCGCCTGCCGTCCGCCTGCACAGTAAAGCTTTGAAAGTCAATATGCTGCAAAAAGAGCACGGCCCTGCATGCCAAAGTCCGGGTTGCGGGCGATGACGGCGCACTCCAGCTTGAACAGGATGACGGCAATGGCCTTGTGCATGCGCGCAGTGCGCCACAAATCCTCCTGCGAGTCCTCACAGCCGGGCTGCGCGCGGGCAGAAAGCGCGACACGTCGCTGTTGGCGTACGTCTGCTCGGCAAACAGCGAAAGGGGGCGCAGGCTGATGCCGTAGCCGTCTTCCAGCGTTTCGAGGTTGTTGTAGGCAAGCGACGTGCGTATGACGCTTGCCACGCATACCTCGCTGCCCGCGGCGGCGCCCATCCACTGCACGTCGTGGTTGCCCCACTGCACGTCCACCGAGTGATGGGCGATAAGCTGGTCTAGAATAACATCCGGCCTTGCGCCGCGGTCGAACAAATCGCCCACAATGTGCAGGCGGAACACCGCCAGCCGCCGGATGAGCGTGCACATGGCCTCAATAAAAGCATCGGCGCGGCCCGTGTCCACAATGGCAGTGAGGATGCGGCCATAGTAGCGGTCTTTGTCGTGGTCTTCAAATGGGCGTGCAGCAGCTCATCTATGATGTAGCGGAAGCCCTTCGGCATGCGCTTGCGCACAAAGCTGCGCGTGTATTTCGAGGACATAAAGCGGCACACGTCAATCAGCCTGTACAGCGTCTGGCGGTACCACGCGCCCACGTCGCTTTTGCAAAGGCTTCAGCTGCGCCAGCTTGCGCTCTGGGTAATAGATGAGGGTGGCGAATTCCGCGCGCTCGCGCTCGGGCACCCGGGGCCCAGCACCCTGTCCACCTTTTCGCGGATGACGCCCGACGCGCTGGATAAAATATGCCCGAACGCCTCGGCCTCGCCGTGCACGTCGCTCATGAAATGCTCGGTGCCCTTGGGCAGCTTGAGGATGGCGTTCAGGTTGATAATCTCTTCCGTGGCCGCAGCCACGGTGGGGTAATCTTTCGAAAGGCTTTGCAGAAATTTTTGCTCGTAACCCTGCGGCAAAGGCCCCACCTCCTTTTTTTTGCGCCCGCACTGCGGCGAAAAATGCGCTTTTGCTGCCCTTATTATAACACACCCTTTGCCCATATCACAATGCCCCCGCATAAGGAAAAGCGGCAGCCCCAAGTGCCGGGGCCGCCGCAAAGCGCATATGCGCAAAGTTTAATAGTTTGCCGCTACCACTGCGCCGCCGCCCAGCACAGTTGTGGTATTGGCCACGCACAGCATGGTGATTATGATGGCGTTGATGATACCGCACAGGTAAGGATTGCGCGTCTTTTTTGTAAATGTAACGCGTCATGAAAGGCGTGACAAACAGGTAAACAATGGCCGGATACAGCCAGATGCCGCTGATGCGCCAGCCCTCTGTAGCATACCAGCGCAGCATGCCGCTGCCGGGCACGCCGCCATATTGCAGCGCCAGGAACACAATAGCGCCCAGCGCGTTGAACAGGCCCAGCAGCGCCGTGTTGCCCCACCCTCTGCGGCCACCGATGGTGTTATAGTTAAAGCAGTTTACAGCTACTGAATTGGCCACATAGAAGAACAGGAACATGGGCAGGTAACGCAGGCCAATAAGCACTTTATCAGCCTCAAACGCCTTCATGGTAAGCACCCAAAGGCGGAAATCCGTCTTAAAGAAATAATCGGCAAAGAATAAAATGAGAAAGGCCAGGCCGCATGCCAGCACGGCCAGCACCGCGGTGCGCCACAGCTTTTTCAGGCTGATAGCAAGGCCGCTTTCCACAGGCGAAAAGCCGTTCTTTTTGCCATAGAAGAAGTAATAAGCCGCCAGCACCAGCACGGTGAACGCGCCGCTAAGCACGCACCACACGCCCATAGTAAGGGGGCCGGTCTGCGTGAAAAAAATGCGGTGGTTTTGGAATAGACATTCTGAATGGCCCACATGTAGCTTGCCAGCGAGAACGCGGCGCTCGCCGCAAGCGCCCCCAGAACCACAGCTTGCCGGCAAGCCCCTTCACCTGTGCGGGCTGCGGCTGCTGTGCCGCACGCAGTATGCTGAAATAGGGGATGTCCAGCGCCACAGCCACAAAGGAAAGCAGGAACATCACCACGCCCACAAGGCCCAGAAAGTTGAAGGCGGTTTTCCATTGCCAAACTTGATTCGAGGCGGGCAGTGGGTTTGGTGCGCCAAGGGCTCTCTCAAAGAAATCCACGCCGTTGCCCACAGCCTCTGCCGAGAAATGCACCCACGGATGCGTGCAGCCCGGCTGATATATTACGCGGAAGGCGCCTTTGTCCTCGTAATATTTACCCGCCTGAACGTCCTGTTTCATGGCCTGCGCGCCTTTATTGAAGCTGATGAAATTTTTCGCGTCGTCCGTTTTCAGGAAATCGCGGGGCGCCACCGGCCGCCCTGCGCGTCCTGTGTCCAGAAGAAAAATTCGTCATATTTATCTGCAATGATACCAACGCTGCGGCTGCCAAAATCCGCGCTGTGGTCTTCTCCCAAATCGTCCACCCAAGTGGCCGCCTGGAACAAAACCGCACTAATAAGCGGCGTTTCGCGCTGGTTATCTATGGCCACTACCATGTTGCTGGCCGCGCCGCCGCTGGAATGGCCAGTGATGCCAATGCGCTGCGTATCTACATAGGGCAGGCCGCCCGCCATTTCCACCGCCGGCCTCCACGCCCACAGCAGACGAATACAAATCTGCCGACGGGGTGCCGTCGGTGTGTCTCCGTGGCCGTGCATATCCACCGCCACTACCACATAGCCGCGGCGCGCGTATTCCACAGAGAACAAATCCTGCATTTCCTTGTTGTTATACCATCCTTCCACCGTGATGATACACGGAGCTTTATTTTCCGCTGTAGCAGAATTTGGACGGTATAATAGCGCACTCACCGCATAACCGGATGGGTCCATCAGTTTCAGTTCCTTCACTTCCACGCTGCCGAAGCCGCTTTGCAGCGCAGACGAAAAGACCATGCTGATGAGGCACAGGCACAAAGACAGTGCCAGCATCCACTTTGCGCGGGACATTCCGCCCCGATTTTCCGCCTGTTTTTGTTTTCCTCCACATTCTACAACTCCCTTTCTTGTTCATATTTTTCTCAAAAACAAAAAAAGCGCAGAGCCTCCCGGGCGGGGAAGCACCTGCAGCCTCTTTTTCTCATGCAGATATTGTACATTTATAACATACACCATTTTGTCTGTTTTTTCAATACTAAAATTGACAAAAAATATTTATTTTGCATACGTCCCGCTCGGCTGCGGCTGGTTACTGTGCTTGGCAGCAATGCAAAAAGCTGGTATTATAAAGAATACATGCCGTGCGACATTTTGCTGCACGCATTTATAAAAAGAAAGGGGGGCGGCGCACATGGCGCTGCGTGTTCCGGGCGTGCGGGCTGTGCCCGCGCCGCTGCGGGCAGACAGGACAAAGGAGGCCCCGGGCCGGTGCGGCGGCGGGCCGCAGGTGCGCGCGGCCCTGCACTTTTGGGAGGAGCCGTGCATTTCCGGCACGCGCGGCTCTGGCACGGTGTTTTTTTTTTTTCGGGGTGCCCGCTTGGGTGCTGCTATTGCCAGAACTACCGCATCAGCGCGGAAAACTTCGGCAAGGTGCTTACCGTGCCGCAGCTTGCCGCCGTGTTTCTGCGTTTGCAGGCACAGGGCGCGCACAACATCAACCTTGTCACGGCCACGCACTATGCCCCGTGGGTGACGGCCGCGCTGGATAAGGCGCGCGCACAGGGCCTGCGCCTGCCGGTGGTGTACAACACCGGCGGGTACGAGCACACGGAACAGACGGTGCGCCCCTGGCGCCGTATGTGGATATATGGCTGACGGATATGAAGTACGTTTCCAGCGCGCTTGCGGGCGAATATTCCGCCGCGCCGGATTATTTTGCCGTGGCCGCGCCCGCTCTGCGCCGGATGCTGGCGCAGGCTGGGCCGCCGTGTTCGGCGCGGACGGGCTTTTTGCAGCGCGGCGTCATTGTGCGCCACCTTGCCCCTGCCCGGCGCCCTGCGCGATTCGCTGGCCGTGCTGCGCTTTCTGGCCGGGCTTGGGCCGCAGAATTTGAGCCAGTACACCCCCCTTTTTACCGCGCGGCGCAGCACAAGGCGCTTTCGCGCCGCATTTCCACCTACGAATACCGCACCGTGGTGAACGAGGCCGTGCGCCTTGGCCTGACGAACGGCTATATGCAGGAAAAAAGCAGCGCCCGGGAGGAATATACCCCGCCCTTCGATTTGGAAGGTTTGTGACTGCCGCAGAAAGAAAGCTCCGCCCCCGGCATGGCCGGGGCGGAGCTTTTTGCAGGGCATGCACCCTTGCAGAAGGTGTTTAATACTGGCTTTTGCGCCTGCGGGCGGCCTTTGCGCCAGTAGCCATAGGCCGAAAGGGCCAGCATGGCGGCCAGCATCACGGGGAACACCCAGTCTTTGCCGCTGGAGTCGAGGAATAGTCGCTCCACGCCTGCTCATGGCGTCGTTCACGTCTGTGGGCAGCACCAGCGTCTCGCACAGGGCAAGGTAATGGCCGAAGGGTACATTATCGCTTTCGGCCAGCTCCGGCGGCAGAAGGCTGCGCACCTGCGCGTTCTGCGGCGAGGAATAGCAGATATACTCGGCATTGGCCAGGGCCACCTGCGTTTCGCACATGAAGTTGATGAACATTTCGGCGGCCTCTTTGTGGCGCGCACCCTTGGGGATGCACATGCCGTCCACAAAGCGGTTGGTGCCCTCGGCGGGCAGGAAGATGGCGAGGTCGGGGTTATCCCATCATGGTCATGCCGTCGCCGGTGTAATACGGCGCCAGCGCGGCCTCGCCGCCGCTCATTTTGTCGAACACCTCGTCCATCACATAGCTTTGCACCACGCCCTTCTGCTCTTTCAGCTTCTGGGCGGCCTCTTCGATACGTCGGCCGTGCCCTGCGGGTTCAGCGATTTGCCCAGCATTTTGCCCGCAATGGCAAAGGCGTCGCGGCTGTTGTTGAACATGAGGATGTTGTTTGCGTATTTTTCATCCCACAAAATGCCCCAGCCCTGGGACAAATCGCCCTCGTCCACCATGGTGGTGTTGTACACGATGCACACGTGCCCCAGGTGTAGGGCACGCTGTATTCGTTGTGGGGTCGTATTCGGTTTTTGCACGTCTCGTCGATGAGGGCATAGTTCGGGATATTGGCGGGGGGTCCAGCTTTTCCAGCATGCCCTCGTTTATCATCTGGCCTATCATGTAATCGCTGGGGATGATGACGTCGTAATCGCCCGCGCCGCTTTTCAGCTTGGCGTACAGGCTTTCGTTGGTGTCGTAGGTGGTGTAGTTTTACGTCGATGCCGGTAAGCTCTTTCAAACTCTTTCACCACGTCCATGGTGCCGTCCGCCCCGTCGGAGATATACTCGCCCCAGTTGTACACGTTCAGGGTAATGTTGTCGCCGGCAAAGCGCGTGTAATCGTAGCCGGGGGCAACCTCTACGCATCCACCTCGGCAAAGGCGGGCGCGCACGGCGCGGCCAGGCACGCGGCCGCACAGAACAAGCGCGGCGGCGTTTTTTTGCCTTCAGGATATGCTTCATCGCCTGCCCTCCTCTGCTGCGCGCGGCCCGTGCGCAGGCGCGCGCGGAATCCACGGCGTTGGCCGCGAGGATGATGGTTAAAATCACCACAAACATGATGGCGGAAAGCGCGTTTATCTCCGGGGCTGACCCGCTTTTTCTTCGTCATGGAGTAGATGGCGATGGGCAGCGTCTGCACCGTGCCGGAGTTGAAATAGGAGATGATAAAATCGTCAATGGAATACGTCAGGCTGATGAGGAACGCCGAGATGATGGCGGGCATTATCTCGGGCAGCACCACCTTGAAAAAACGCCTGCCGGGGTTGCAGCCAAGGTCCAGCGCGGCCTCGTACACGCACGGGTCCATCTGGCGCAGCTTTGGGGCTGACGTTGAACAGCACATACGGCAGGCAGAACGTGACATGCGCAATAAGCAGCGTGCCAATGCCAAAGCCCACGCGCCACCTCCTGCCCCAGAAGGGCCGTAAGTGCCGCGCTGATGCCGCCGTTCAGCACCACGAACAGCAGCATGGTGGCGAAACGCCGGTGACAATTTCGGGGTTGACGATGGGCACATACGAAAGGTTCAGCACCACGGCGCGCCGCGGCGGCTCATGTTGTTCACCCCAATGGCCGCCAGCGTGCCCAGCACCGTGGCAATAATAGCCGAGGCAAAGGCCACCACAAGCGACACGCCCAGCGCCTGCAGAATCATTTCGTCGCCCAGCAGGTTTTTATACCAGCGCAGCGAAAAGCCCGCCCAGACGTTGCGGCTTTTTCGATTCGTTGAAGCTGAAGGCAATAAGCACCGCGATGGGCACATACATGAAGCCGAACACGGCCACCATCCACACGCGTTTGCCAAGGTTTTCCAGCGCCTCATACCATCGCCTCCATTTCTTCCGTGTCGGCGGTGGTGAAGCTCATGCACAAAAAGCACAATCACCATCAGCACAAGGCTCATGGCGCTGCCCAGGTTGTAGTTGTAGCTGTTGCCGAGGAACTGCATTTCAATGAGGTCGCCCGGCAGCAGGTTAGAGCCGCCGCCCAGCATGCGGCTGATGATAAACGTGGAGATGCTGGGCACGAACACCATGGTGATGCCCGTGGTGATGCCCGGCATGGCCAGCGGCACCAGCACGCGCCAAACGTGGTGGAACGTTTGCGCCAAGGTCCTGCGCGGCCTCGATGACGCTCTGGTCTATTTTCACCATAATGGTGTACAGCGGCAGTACCATGAACGGCAGGTAGTTGTACACCATGCCCAGCACCACGGCGCCGGAGGTGTTTATCATGTGCAGCGGCCCAATGCCGAACAGCCCCAGAAAGCGGTTAATAAGGCCGTTGTTTTCCAAAAGCGTCATCCACGCTATGTGCGCAGCAGAAAGTTCATCCACATGGGCAGCATAATAAGCATCTGCATCATTTTCTGGTGCGCGGGGGCCGCATGCGGGAGCATATAGCCGATGGGAAAGGCGATGACAAGGCAGATGACGGTGGCGATGACGGCCTGCACAATGCCGCGCGCGAACACGGTGGTGTACGCGCCCAGGCCCATGATGTTTTCCAGCGTGAAATGCCCGGCCTTGTCGGTGAACGCAAAGTACACCACAATGGCCAGCGGCACTGCCACGAACACCACCATCCATACCAGATAGGGCGAAGCGGTCCATTTTGTCTTTTTTTCATCGGCCGTCACCCCTGCGTGCGGTGCATGATGTGGATCTCGTCCGGGCCGATGTTCATACCGATAAGCTCGCCCACCTGCGCGGCCTGCGTGGAGTGGATAATCCACTCATAGCCCGCCTGGCGCACGTGCATCTCGTAGTGCACGCCCTTGAAGATGACGTTTTCCACTAGGCCCGTAAGCTGGCCCTGAATGGCGGGCACAACCTGGATATCCTCCGGGCGCACCACCACCTGCACGAACTCCCGGGGCGCAAAGCCCTTGTCCACACAGGTGAACTCCTGCCCGGCGAACTCCACACGGAAGTCGCGCAGCATCACGCCGTCCAGGATGTTCGACTCGCCGATAAAATCGGCCACAAAGGCGTTGTTCGGCTCGTTGTAGATATCCTGCGGCGAGCCTATCTGCTGAATGTTGCCCCGGTTCATCACCACCACCATGTCCGGACATGGTGAGGGCCTCCTCCTGGTCGTGCGTGACATAGATGAAGGTTATCTCCAGGCTTTGCTGGATGCGCTTGAGCTCGATCTGCATCTCTTTGCGCAGCTTTAAGTCCAGCGCGCCGAGCGGCTCGTCGAGCAGGAGCACCCGCGGGCGTTGACCAGCGCGCGGGCAATGGCCACACGCTGCTGCTGGCCGCCGGAAAGCGTTGTGGTGCTGCGCCGCTCGAAGCCCTTCAGGCCCACAAGCTCCAGCATTTCCATCACGGCGCGGCGCACCTCTTTTTCCTCCACCTTTTTTCAGGCGAAGGCCGAAGGCGACGTTCTCGAACACGTTCAGGTGCGGGAACAGCGCGTATTTCTGGAACACCGTGTTGACAGGCCGTTTGTACGGCGGCAGGCGCGTGATGTCCCTGCCCGCAAAAAAGACATTGCCCGATCTCGGCTCCACGAACCCTCCGATGACGCGGAGCGTGGTGGTCTTGCCGCAGCCGGACGGGCCGAGGAAGGTGACGAACTCTTTGTCGTGGATATCGAGGTTGAGGCCGTCCAAAACGCGGTCTCCGTCGAAATCGACTACAATGTCCTTGCAGTGAAACGATTTTCTTGTTCTCCATTACAGACTGCATCCCCCTTTGCGGAATTTACCGAAGGGCTGCCTGCCCCCGCGGCCCAGCGCCCATGTTACTACCGCCCCGCAAAGGTTTGTTACACCGCCCCATCCGAAGGGCGGCTACAGCGGCACATCAAAACGCCAAATTTCGCCGCAGGCCGTGCGCAGGGCTGAAGGGAAAGCGCTTTCCCCCGCCCCTGCGTATACGACACAGTGCCCTCTATTATGGGGCCATGTTCACACTTTGTCAATGTTTTTTCGAAAAATTTACGCAAAATCTTGCATATTTCCGTTTTTTCTGCGGTTTTCCGCATTTTTTCAAGAGGATTTTTGGAATTTTCTTCTATTTCCTTCTTGTTTCTCCGTTTTTTCTCTTATTTTCTCGCATTTCAAAAAGCCGGCCGGGCAAATTCACGCACAGGGGCACCCCGCGCGTGCAAAACGGTGCCGCGCGCCGTGCCCCTGAGGCGGAAACGCCGGCGCGTCAGGCCCAGGCTGTCAGCCGCCAGGGCCCGCCCCGTGCGCCAGGAAGCAGCCCTTTTCGTGCGAGCAGATGACGCCCACGGCCTGCAGATAGGCATAGATGATGGTGGTGCCCACAAACTTCATGCCGCGCTTTTTTCAAATCTTTCGATACGGCGTCGGAAAGGGGCGAGCTTGCCAGCCCCGTCTCATGCACCGCCTGCCCGTCTGTCCAGCCCCACAGGTAGCTTGCAAAGCTGCCGAACTCCTGCTGGATGGCAAGAAAGGCCCGTGCGTTGCCCACAGCGGCGCGTATCTTCAGCCGGTTGCGGATGATGCCCGCATCGCTTTGCAGCACGGCCAGCTTTTCACTATCGTAGGCGCTTACCGCCTGCGCGTCAAAATATCGAAGGCGCGCCGGAAGGCCGCGCGCTTATTCAGCACGCACTCCCACGAAAGCCCGGCCTGAAAGCCCTCTAATATCAGCATTTCAAACAGCATGCGGTCGTCCCGCACGGGCACGCCCCACTCTTCGTCGTGGTAGCGCACATACGCCTCGTTGTTCGGGTTTGCCCACCAGCACCGCTGTTTGCCGTCTGCCCATTCCATACCGCCTTTTCCTCCTTTGCCTGCCGCCTGGTGGGCGCGCCATGCCGCACCTGCCTTGCGGCCTCTGTTCCGCCCGGCCCGTGGCATGCCTGCCGCCTTCCTTCGCCCCGCAGGCACACGGCGGCAGGCGCCAGGCCCGGCGCCCAAAGGGCGCGTCCGCGCAAAGGCATGCAGATGCGGCACAGCCAGGCAAGCCCGCTTTTGCGCAGGTGCACAGAAGGCACACCCTGTGCAAGAAGGCAGGCGGCATTATGCACACCGCGGCATGCGCCTGCATCCGCTTTATAAAGCCATCATACCACATTTGTCCTTTTTGCAGAACCGCCTGCGCGCGTTGAGCGCACGAGCGCACGGCGCCCCGCACAAAGCGCAGGGCCCCGGCTGAAGGCGCCGCCGGCGCAGAAGGCCATTGCTCCGGAAGGCAATTTTTGCGCACAGTCTCTTCATGATTCCTTGACGGCTGCAAAGGGTGCCTGCTCTGCGGCAAAAGCTGCCGCTTGCGGGGCGGTGCGCAGCTTTGGCCCGGCGGCTTTGAAGGAAGGGCGTGCAAAAAAAACGGCAAGCCTTACTGCTTACCGGACTTTTTGCATGCTTCAGGCGCCAAAGGCGTCAGCCAAAGCCGGTGCTTTTTCGGGGGCAGCGCGGCTTGAAGGATGCTTCTGCAAGAATACCCGCATGGGGCCGGCGGCCGCCTGCGGGCGTGTACTGTGCGCACCTGCAAAGCGCCTTTTTATCTCAGCGCCCCATTGGCGGGGGCCTTTCGTTTGCCGCCCAGGGGCCGGGCCCCTTTGCCGCACACCGCGGCATGCCTCAGCCCAGCACCCTGCTGTATAAAAAACAGCGCAGCGGCGTCTTCCGGCCGCCGAACTCCACGGTGGTGCGCCACCCGCCCATAAAACGGGCGTTTTTCCCCTTTTTCTGCACATGCTCTTGCACTTTTTTGCAGGAAAAAAGGCTATAATGGTGGGGCAGCCAAAATCTTCATTTAGTCTTTATGCAATATGAAAAATCTTTATATTATTTTTATATTGCCGGATAAGCAAATGCCGGGGCGGCAGAAAGGAGGGCCTGCACATGAAAATTATCATTGCGGGCGACGGAAAGGTGGGCCTTTGCGCTGACGCGCCAGCTTCTGCGCGAGGGGCATGAGCTTGTTGTGATAGATTCGAACCGCAGCGTTCTGGGCCGCAGCCTGGAGCAGTACGACCTTTTGACCGTGCCCGGCAACGCGCCGCGCGCTTGCCACGCTGCGTGAGGCGGGCGCAGACAGCGCCGAGCTGCTGATAGCCGCCACCAGCACGGATGAGACCAACATTCTATGCTGCCTTGTGGCAAAGCGGCTGAACCCCGGCCTGCACACCATAGCGCGCGTGCGCAGCTATGAGTATGCCGAGCAGCTTTTTCTGATGCGCGAAGAGCTGGGCCTTTCCATGAGTGTGAACCCCGAGAGCTTGCCGCGGCCAGCGAGATATTCCGTCTTTTGCAGTTTCCCAGCTTCATCCAGCGTGAGACGTTTGCCAAGGGCCGTGTTGAAATTGTAGAGCTGCGCGTAGACGAGGGCAGCCGCCTGTGCGGTGTGCCGCTTTCGCAGCTGAACACCATCACCCGCGTAAAAGGTGCTGGTGTGCGCAGTGACGCACGACGGGCTGTCACCATCCCGAACGGGAACTATGTGCTGGCCGCGGGCGACCATATCCATGTGACGGCCGCCGGGGCGGACCTCGCCCATCTTTTAAAAACCTCGGCATTATGCGCCGCCGCGTGCGTCAGGTGATGTTGGTAGGCGGCGGGCGCATCACCTACCATCTGGCAAAGCGGCTTTTGCAAAGCGGCGTTGGCGTGAAAGTGATAGAGATAGACACAAGGCGCGCGGCCGAGCTGGCCGAGGCCCTGCCTGCGGCTGAGGTGGCGCTGGGCGACGGTTCTTCGCGCGAGCTTCTGCTGGCCGAGGGGCTTTCGCAGGCAGATGCGCTGGTGACGCTGACGGGCATCGACGAGGAGAACATCGTCATTTCCATGTTCGGTCATTCGCAGCATGTGCCCAAAATTGTGACAAAGATAAACCGGCTGGAATACGGCTCTATTTTTTTTCCGAGCTGGGCGTGGGCAGCATTGTAAGCCCGAAGGAGCTGTGCTCGAACGACATTGTGCGGTATGTGCGCGCCATGCAGAACCAGATGGGCAGCGTGCTCACTTTTGCACAGCATCGCCGGGGGCGATGCCGAGGCGCTGGAGTTCCGTGTGGACAGCGCCGTGCGCTTTGTGGGCGTGCCTTTGCGGGACGTGCCGCTGCGCGCGGGCGTGCTGATTGCGTGCATTACACGCCATGGAAAAACCATCATCCCCGACGGCACGTCTCACTTTGAAAAGGGCGACACGGTGGTGGCCGTCACCGCGCGCGAAAGATGCCGTGATGCAGATGAACGACATGTTTGAACAGTGAAGGAGCGTGCCGCATGAAAAACCATGTGATGGGCGCCACCATCGGGCGCATCCTTCTGATGGAGGCGGCGTTTCTTGTGCCGCCCATGGCCCTGTGCCTGCCTGTGGGACGGCGAGGGCAGAAATGCGCGCGCCTTTTTATGGGCCATTGGCCTGTGCGCCGCGGCGGGCGCAGTGCTGTGCGCCTTTGGCAGGCGCAGCGCGGGGGCGCGGCGGCTTTGCCGCGCAGACAGGCTTTGTGACCGTGGCGCTGGCGTGGGTGGCCATCAGCGTGTTCGGCGCCATGCCCTTCTGGCTGAGCGGGGCCATCCCCTATTTTGTAGACGCCCTGTTTGAAACGGTGAGCGGCTTTACCACCACGGGGGCATCCATTCTTTCAGACGTAGAGGTGCTGGGCCGCGGCATGCTGTACTGGCGCAGCTTCACGCACTGGCTGGGCGGCATGGGCATTCTGGTGTTCACGCTGGCCATTGTGAATATGGATAAAAACGCCGGCACCATGAACCTGATGCGCGCTGAAAGCCCGGGGCCCAGCGTGGGCCGCTTCACCCCGCGCCTGGGGCAGACGGCGCGCATCTTATACGCCATCTACTTTGCCATGACAGTGCTGTGCGTGCTGTTTTTTTGCTGGCGGGCGGCATGCCCCTGTTCGACAGCCTGTGCACGGCCTTCGGTACGGCGGGCACGGGCGGCTTCGGCATCAAAAACAACAGCATGGCCTCGTACTCGCCCCCTACCTGCAAAACGTGTGCACGGTGTTCATGCTTTTGTTCGGCGTGAATTTCAACGTATATTACCTGCTTTTGCTGCGCCGCTTCGCACGCGCTTTGCGCGACGAAGAGGTGCTGTGGTATTTTGGCGTGTTTTTCGCGGCCGGGCTTGCCATTGCGTGGAATATCCGTCCCATGATGGAAAGCGCAGGCCAAAGCCTGCACCATGCGTTTTTCCAGGTGAGCAGCGTAATGACCACCACCGGCTTTTCCACGGTGGACTTCAACTTATGGCCCAGCTTTTCCAAGGCGGTGCTTTTGTGCCTGATGGTGCTGGGCGCATGCGCGGGCTCTAGGAGGCGGCATCAAGGTAGTGCGCGCCATTTTGCTTTTTGAAGGGCCTGCGGCGCAACGTGCACCGCACCCCTGCACCCCAACAGCGTGCGCATGGTGCACCTGAACGGCGAGCCCGTCAGCCTTGAAGTGCTGCACGGCGTAGGCTCATACATGGCGGCATACTGGCTGCTTGCGGGGGCCAGCTTTATTCTGGTGTGCCTGGACGGCTTTTCCATCGAGACGGGCGTCTCGGCCGTGCTGGCGTGCTTCAACAACATTGGCCCCGCGCTGGACGCGGCGGGCCCCATGGCCAACTACGGGGCGTTCAGCGATGCATCAAAGCTGGTGCTCACGGCAGACATGCTGCTGGGCCGCCTTGAGATATTTCCCATTCTTGCGCTGTTCAGCCGGCGCACCTGGCGCGTGCACCGTCCCTCCGCGCGCGCTGAGCGCACGGCACCCCGCACAAAGCGCACCGAGGCTTTATCTCACGCGCCGCCGCCCGCGAACAGGTGGGTCGCCGTTCCGGTGAAAGCCTCCCTGATTGCCGGATGGCAGCAGCCCCGGCCCGCCGCGCCCGCGGCTGTTTTCTGCGCGGCCGGGCGCAGGCCCGCAGGCCGGGCCGCCGGTTTATCAGCCGCAGGCATCGCAAAGCCCCGCACAGCCCGCCGCCCGCTGCTAAAGGTGAAAGCCCCTTGCGGGAGGCCTCTCCGCCGGACTGCGGCTTTCATAACCGAAAAATGACGGGGCGCCCCTGCGGACGCCCCGTCATTCTTCATATTCCAAATCGTCAAACAGATCGCTGTCAAAAAAATCCCGCATGGATATCTCCATCGCCTGACATATGCGCTGGATGGTCAGTATCGTCGTATTCGTCACCCTGGGCGGGTTTCCCTTTAAGGTATCGTGCAGCACGCTTTTGGAAATGCCGCTTCTGGCAGACAGCCTGCTCAACGACAGGCCATGCTGTGCCATCAAATAGGCAATGCGCGCGCGTACAGCCTGTTGTGCTCTCAACCCATCACTTCCATTCCTGTAATTATAAGTTTACCGAAAACAGAAGTTTTATTGGTTCTACTTGTAGAACGGCTTGCATCGTGCTATACTGTGCGTGAGGTGTGGGGCTGTGCCGCCCGCTGCCATCATGAAAACAAACCGGCGCTGCCGTGTCAGGAGGAATTTGCATGAGCACCACTTTTATCACATCTTACCTCACCTTTTACCTGAAGGGCCGTGTGGAGTATAAAGGCGATTTTATCGAAGTCTCCCAGCCAAACACCGTTTTGAAGCTGATTCCGCTGGGGCTCAGCCGTCAGGCATATCCGGTGGAGCAGATTTCGTCTGTCAGCACCGATTTCAAGGTGTCTGCCGGCTCGATGCTGTGGGGGGCATTTTGGGCCTTTACCGGCCTTGGAAACTTCGGCACCTCCGCTTTTCTTGCCCTGCTTATGCTTGCCTACGGCGTTCTCACCATACTAAGCTCTTTGCAGACCGTGGTGTGCATTACAGTCGCGGGCAATTACCGGCTTCTTCCCATCATCATTTTTTTGAAAAGAGGAAGGCGGAAGAAATAGCGGGCCACATCAACGAGATGATAGCCGGGCGCTATTCCGACACCAATGTGCACAAGCACACGGAAAAGGCCGCCGACCGCATTGTGGATGCCATAAAAAACATCCGGTGAAGGCCGCCCGCCCCGCCGGGGCGGGCAATCCTTTGCCATGCGCCGCACAAAAGCACAAAGCCGGGGGGCAGGCAGCCTCCCGGCTTTTTTGTATTTGTTCCGCGGGCGCGGTCCCGCACACGCGGCAGGCAGGCGTGCCCGCATCCTGTGCCGGGCGCGCCGTACAAAACCCTGTGCGCGCGGGCGGCGGGCCGGGGTATCTTCCCTCTTGCACTTTTCCGTAAAACGGATATAATATGAGGCAATGCCGCCTTTTTGCGCCTTTTTTATAAAAACCGCGCATTTGCTTATGCGGCTTTTATTTCGCTTCGTCGGCACCCGGCCCGGCGCGGCGCACAGCCAGCTTTGCCTTGAGGGGGAAATATCGTTTGAGCGGCTTTATTGCGAGAACGCGGCGCCTGACGCCCGCGCGCATCATCATCTTCGGCTTTCTGGCGCTTATTCTGGCGGGCGCGGCCCTGCTGACGCTGCCATTCGCCACGCGCGACGGCCAGGGCGCCAGCTTTGAGGACGCGCTGTTCACCGCCACCAGCGCCACCTGCGTGACGGGCCTTGTGGTGCATGACACCTACACCTACTGGACGCCCTTCGGGCAGGGTGTCATTCTGCTTTTGATTCAGATAGGCGGCATGGGCGTTGTAACCATGGCGCTTGCCATTTTCACCATCACCGGGCGGCGCATCGGCCTGAAGCAGCGCGTGGTGATGCAGGAGACCATTGCCGCGCCGCACGTGGGCGGCATGGTGCGCATGGTGGGCTTTATCGTGCGCGGCACCCTGTGCGTAGAGGCGGCGGGCGCCGTGCTGCTGGCGCTACGTTTCTGCCCGCAGTTCGGTGTGGCCAAGGGCGTGTGGTTCGCTGTGTTCCACGCTGTGTCTGCCTTCTGCAACGCGGGGTTCGATTTGATGGGAGAAAGCGGTGCCTTTTCCTCGCTGACAGACTACAGCGCAGACCCTCTTGTGAACCTGACCATCATGGGCCTTATCACCGTGGGCGGCATCGGCTTTCTTGTGGGGACGATGTTCTGCACCATGGCCTGCGCTTCCACCACTACCGCCTTCAGACAAAGATTGTGCTGGTGACAAGCGGCCTGCTGGTGCTTCTGCCCGCCCTGTACCTGTATTTTGTGGAGTTTTCACACCCGCAGTGGGCGGGGCTTTCCGACGGGGAAAGGGTGCTGGCGGCGCTGTTCCAGTCTGTCACCACGCGCACGGCGGGCTTCAACACCGTCGACCAGGCGGCCCTCTCCGCCCGGCGGTGCTGCTGTGTATTCTGACGATGCTGGTGGGCGGATCGCCCGGCTCTACCGCGGGCGGCTTCAAAACCACCAGCCTTGCAGTGCTGGCGCTGTGCGTGGTGGCCATTTTGAAGCAGCGCGACAGCATCCAGGTGTTTGCGCGGCGCTTTCCGCCGGTGGTGCTGCGGCATGCGGCCACGCTCATCACGCTGTATATGGGGCTGTTCCTCGCGGGCGGCGTGATGCTGTGCGAGTGGGACGGCATCCCCCCTTTCCGCCGCCCTGTACGAGACGGCCAGCGCCATTGCCACGGTGGGCCTTTCCATGGCGTGACGCCCGGCCTGTGCCTGGCCTCGCACCTTGTGCTGGTGTTTTTGATGTACTTCGGGCGCGTGGGCTGCCTTTTACCATGCTGTATGCCGTAGCGGGCGGCCACCACGGGCCGCACGGCATGCTGCCGGAGGAAAAAATAACCGTGGGCTGAGGGCGGAAAAGCCCGTGCACGCCACCCGCTTTGCGCAGCGCGGCTTTTACCCAGTGTGCACGCTGCCGGAAGGCAGCCCTGTATGAAAGAGAGTTTGAACAGAAAAGGAGAACGTCTTTTTATGAAATCCATCCTGCTGGTTGGCCTTGGCGTTTTGGGCGCCACATGGCGGAAAAAATTCATCGAGCTTGGCCACGAGGTACTGGCCGTGGATAAGGACGAACAGCGCGTAAACGACATTCTGCCCATTGTGACGGACGCGCAGATAGGCGACGCCACAAGCGAGCAGTTTATGGAATCGCTGGGCGTGCGCAATTTCGATTTATGCGTGGTGCGCATCGGCAACAACTTTCAAAGCTCGCTGGAGGCCACGGCCCTTCTGAAGGAGCTGGGCGCCGCCAAGGTGCTGAGCCGCGCCTCGCGCGATGTGCACGCCAAGTTCCTTCTGCGCAACGGCGCCGACTATGTGGTGTACCCGGAAAAGGAGATGGGCGTGCGCGGGCGGTGAAGTTCAGCGCGGACAATATCTTCGACTACATCAGCCTTTCGCCGGAATATTCCATCTACGAGGTGAAGGTGCCCGGCGTATGGGTGGGGCGCAGCATCATCGAGCTTTCGGTGCGCACGCGCTACCACATCAGCATACTGGCTTTCAAGCACGGCGAAACCTTTCTGCCCCTGCCCAAGCCGGACCATGTGTTCACCGGCGACGAAACCATGCTGGTGCTGGGTGCCAATGCGGACCTGCAAAAATTTTTGAAGCTGTAAGCGCAGGGCGAAGTCAGGCCCTGGAAGGGCATACTGCCGGCAAGCCTCTCAAGACTCGCTGAATGCCCTGTCCCCGCATCACTTGCCCTGCCTCCCGCAAACGGGGTTCTTCCCATTGCGTGCTGCATCTTTTGGTATTGAACACCCCATCCCGCTTCGCCGGAATTGGCAGCGAAAGCCTTTTTACTCTTCCCAGCTCAGCCGGGGTTGTCGTTTCGCTAAGACAAAAGCCCCGCGGCAGCCGTGGGCTGCCGCGGGGGCTTTTCCGCATTGATGCGGCCCGGCCGCCCGCCCCGGTGCCGCCGAGGCCTTTTTATGCGCGGCCCGTCAGGCCGCCTGCCCTAGCGGCCCGCTTTCCGACCTGTTTGTGATAAAAGTAATTGACAATGACAGGGGCGCTTCAAAGGGGGGCGCTTCATGCTGTCGTCATTCGTTACATAGGCAAGGCCTGTTTCTGCGGCACGAGCCCTCAGCTGTTCATCCAGCCGTTCCCAGCAGCTGTGGCTCCCCTTCTGGTAAATCTCGCGGTAAGTGGGCGGCAGGGCCGGGTATTTTTCTTGAATATACCCCAAAATCGCCGTTTTGCAGCTGCCCCGCAGGTTGAGGTTTTCCAGCCAAATCAGGTTGCACTGCCCTTTTACCCGGCCGATAATTGCTTTTACATCTGTAATGCCCGGAAATGCGGGGGAAATAAAGCAGGTGCTCCGCACGCCCGCACGGTGAAACGCCTTTATGGCGGCTGCCAGCCGCCGCCCGATGCTGGCGGCACTGTCCATATCATTTTTGACCCCTTCGTCCAGTGTGTTCACAGACCACGAGACGCGGGCTTGCGGGAAAGTATGTATCAGCTCCAAATCCCGCAGTATCAAATCGCTTTTTTGTAGCTATGCTGAGCTTTGCGCCGCTTCCCTTCAGCTGTTCCAGCAAGGCGCGCGTGCGCCCGTATTTTTCTTCCTGCGGAAGATAAGGGGCTGTAACCGAGCCAATAAACAGTTCCTTGCCTGCATATTTCTTCGTTTTTTTGATTTCCGGCCAGTTTTTGACGTCTAAAAAAAGCTCCCCACGGCTCTGTATGGCCCGTGAACCGCCTCATAAAGGACGCATAGCAGTACCGGCAGCTACGCTCGCAGCCCATATAGGGATTGACAGAGTATCCGCACACGGGAAGGTTGATTTTGTGATAACGCTTTTTACCTCAGTTTGTTGAATAACCGGGCTGCTCATTACTGCCAGCCTCCCATGTGAATATGGCTGTCCCGGTTGCTGTCATATTGCTCTAAAAACAGTTCATCTTCCCTGGGGCAGCCTGATTCAATAAAGCATGGGGCCATCCAGCCCTGCGGCGCACCCAATTCTTTCAGCACCACCTCATGCTCTCTGTTCGGCGGAATACGCACAGGGCAGCCACCCCTCGTTGGTAACGGCCAGCATGATATTTTCTGCCACACACCACGCAGTAGAAAGCAGGTTTCGCCTGCGTGTCCATTCCGCATTGAACCCGGCACATTTGAAAAGTGGGACAATGACATAAGGGCAGTCTATTAACCTGGTATATTGCCTTGACATGGTACAGGCATGCATTTCCTGCGCCAGATTGGGGCGGGGACAGGTGCGGCTGCTGTCTGCATAACGCTTTGGCAACGGCTTTTGCGTATGCAAAGGCCCGCTCTTTATCTTCACGCTCACAGAGAACGGTAAACTGCCGGTTTCGGCAGTGATTCCATGAAGGTGCTTTCATGCCGGCTCCTCTTAGTGGTTTCAAAACCAGCCTCTTTGCCTGTCCATTCCCGGCTGGTTCTTTTTTTATTGATAACCCCGTTAGATTCCATCTTATTTCTTCCCGCGGTTACCATTTATTTCAGCGCACTTTGTTCTCCACTGTGGCCCTGACCTGGGCCGGCAGCAGCGGGTCTTTGATAGCATAGCCCATAACCGCCAGCGCAGGCACAGCCCGGCCGTCCGGCACTTTCAAAAATTCTTTTGATTTGCTCCGGCTCTTTTTCACGGGGATATGGACGACAGCCCCCAGCCCTTCGGCCGTAGCGGCAAGCCGCATATTTTCCACCAGCGCCCAACTCGCACCATAATCCATAAGCCCGTAGCCGTTTTTATCCTCACTCAAAGGATACTTCTGCTTGAAGCGGGGCAGAATTACACAAGCGGCTTCTTAAATCATGGTACGCTGGCAAGGGTAGGCAATTTTGAACATCTCCTGCTGCGGCGTTTTCGGCTCCCCAATACGGCAAGGGTAGGGGCGGATAAATTTAGCAAGTTCCATAATGATTGTTCTTATCTGTTAGAGTTACCAGCTCCCAGCGCCTTTGATGGTTGGAGGAAGGAGCTTTCAGCCCCGCGTCCAAAATCCTTTCTAATATTTCTCTGGGAATTTCCCTTTCCTCAAACTGGCGGATGCTTCTTCTCTTGTTGATAACTTCTTAAAATTCCATTTGTTAATCCTCCGTTTTCTGATTTACCAGCTTGGTGAGATTTTTTGTAAAAGTACTCGACAAGGCAATGAGGTGCTTTTTGTTCCTCAGGCGTAAACATGGACATAGCTGTGTCTTCCGCCCATATGATATGCCGGACAATCTTTTCGCAGTACGCCCGGCCCGCCGCTGTCATTTGGACAATTTTGTTTCTTTTGTTTTCCGGCACTTCGGCAACGGTAACATAGCTGCCCGACAATAGATTTTTAATGATTAAATTCACGGTCTGTTTAGATTGAAAGGTTCTTTTTGCACATCTCTGTCTGCGTCATTCCATCTTTCGCATAAAAAAAGCGCGTTTACAACCAACAGAGTTTTCATCAGCATACCGTGGCTTTTTGCATATTCGTCATACAGGGCAAACTGTTCATCCCTGAATTCACAGTACAAATATGCGTTTTTTCTGTTCTTTCCAGGTCATGGGCCACCCCTGTGCAAGCCGTCAATTTATTGACTGAATTTCACCAAAAAACTGCGCGCCTGTCAAGGCCGCGCAGCTTTGAAGGGCCGCCTCCGCCTTCCTTTCCCCCTTCTTCATGCCCGGCACGGGCAGCGTGCCGCTCTGTGCCGGGCCCGCCCTGCGGCAAAGGGGCGCCCTTGCAGGCGCCCACCCTTCCCCTTTGCCTTCTGCACAGAAAGCGAAGGCGGCAAGATGAACCGCAAGCAGGCACAGCCCGCCCGCAGGGGCGCCTGCTTTCCGGCCGCGTGAAGTCAAAGCTTCCGCCCGGTGCGCGCGCCACGCCGCAGAAGGCCCCAGCCCCGCCCGCAGGGCGCATGGCGGGCGGCCTTTCCCTTGCCGGCGCGCGGCAGCGCCTTGGCCGGGCGTGCGCGAAAAACACACCGGAAAGCAGTTGACACAAATCCGAAACCGGATTATAATACCACTTGCACAATTCCGAAATCGGATTTATTCCCCAGCCTGAAAGGAGGCCGCCTCCATGGTGCAGCCAGCGGACGCCGCAAAAGAGATAAGCCGCCTTTCGCGCGAGATGGAGCGTCTGTATCACGAGCTCGCTGAAAACGGGCCTTTCCGACAGCGCGTTTTTGATTTTTACGCCATCGGTGAGCTGGGTGACGGCTGCCTTCAAACGCAGATTGCAGACGAATACTGTGTAAGCAGGCAGACCATCAACACCTCGGTAAAGCGCCTTGTGCAGCAGGGCTTTCTTTCGCTTGCGCCCGGGCGCGGGCGCGGCATGCACTTGCACCTTACACCGGCAGGACGTGCGGTGATGGAGCAGAAGCTGGCGCCTGTTTTCGCGCTGGAGGAAAGCGTGCTTGCCAGCATGCCCGCGGCCCAGCGCGCCCAGCTTCTGCGGCTGCTGGGGCGCTATGTGCAGCTTTACCGCCGGCATGTGCGCGCGCCGGGCTGAAAGCATGCGCCTTTGCGGCGTGTTTCGCGCCTCCGGCTTTACTACATACAAACCTGCGCGCACGGCATGTGCCGCCGCTTTCCCCGTGCACGGCGCAGGGCACAAGCCCCCGCACCTTTGCACGCCCTGCCGCCCTTGTTCCGCGGCGTCTGCGCGCGCGCGGGGCATAGGGCCCGGCGCTTCGGCATTCCCCCCGCCCCGGCATCACACGGCAGGCGGGCCGCCCCACTTTTTTCTGGAGGTTTTTCATGCGCATCCAACTGTCCGACCATTTCAGCTACGGAAAGCTACTGCGCTTCACGCTTTCCACCATACTCATGCTCATCTGCACGTCCATGTACAGCATCGTGGACGGCTTCTTCGTTTCAAACTATGTGGGCAAAACGGCATTTGCGGCGGTGAACCTCATTTACCCTGTGTCCATGGGCGTCACGGCCATCGGCTTCATGCTGGGCACGGCGGCAGCGCCATTGTGTCCAAAACGCTGGGCCAGGGCGACCGCCAGCTTGCCAACCGCTACTTTTCCCTCATCATCTATATCGCCATCGGCGCGGGCGCGGTGCTCAGCGGGCTGTGCTTCGCCTTCACGCCGCAGATAGCCGCCTTGCTGGGCGTGCAGGGCGCGCTGATGCAGCAGTGCGTGGTGTACGGGCGCATTCTATTTCTGGCGCAGGGCACGTTCATGCTGCAGACAATGTTCCAGACCTTTTTTGTGGCGGCGGAAAAAGCCGGGCCTCAGCCTGAAAATAAACCTTCTGGCCGGGGCCACCAACATGGTGTTCGACTATCTGTTCGTGGCCGTGCTGCCCTGGGGCTTGCGGGCGCGGCCGCCGCCACCGCCAGGAGCCAGGTGGTGGGCGGCGTGGTGCCGCTTATCTACTTTGCGCGCAAAAACGACAGCCTGCTGCGCCTTACCCTGCACACAAAATTTTATGGCCGCGTGCTTTTTGAAAACGTGCACCAACGGCTCGTCTGAAATGGTAACGAACCTTTCGGCCTCGGTGGTAAACATCTTATACAACTTCCAGCTGATGCGCCTTGCGGGTGAAAACGGCGTGGCGGCATACGGCGTCATTATGTATGTGAACTTTATCTTCATGGCCGTGTTTCTGGGCTATTCCATCGGCAGCGCGCCGGTGGTAAGCTACCACTACGGCGCGGGCAACCATACGGAGCTGAAAAGCCTGTTCCGCAAAAGCCTTGTGCTGCTGGGCGCGGGCGGGCTTGTGCTTACGGTGCTGGCCGAGGCGTTCAGCGCGCCGCTGGTGGCCATTTTCGCAAGCTATGACGCAGAGCTGTACGCCATGACGGTGCGCGGCTTCCGGCTGTATTCGCTGGCCTTCCTCATTATGGGCGTGAACGTTTGGGGCTCGGCCTTTTTACGGCGCTGAACAACGGGGCCATTTCGGCGGTCATTTCATTTCTGCGCACGTTCGTGTTTCAGGTGGCTGTGGTGCTGGCGCTGCCCGCCCTTATCGAGCTGGACGGCATCTGGCTTGCCATTGTGGCGGCCGAGGCGCTGGCGCTGCTGGTTACCACCGCCTTGCTTTGCCGCAAAGCGCGAATACTACCACTACGGCTGAGCGGCGGCGGCGGCATGAACGTGCCGCCGCGCGGGGGGGCGGCAGCCTGTGTGCGGGCAGGCAAAAGGGCGGGCCGTGCCGCGTCAGGCGCAGGGCGCGCCCCTGTGCGGCAAAGGCCCCGCCCCCGGCACCGCCCGCGAGGGGGCGTCAGGCGCAGGGCGCGCCCCCTGTATGGGAAAGCCCCCGCCAGCCGGGGCTGTGCAGAAAAGCCCCTTGCCTCATCCGGCACATCTACAGATAAGCCCCCATGTCAGCCGCCCGGCCTGCTATGGGGGCCTTTTTCATCCTCCGCCTTCTGAGGCGTGGCAACCCTTCCGCCCCACCGCCGGGCGTTTTATGGGCCGCGGCCTTCTTCCCGTACGCAGCCGCCGAAAGGAACCGGCGCCCCTGTGCGCAGGAAAGCCCCCGCGCCAGCCGGGGCTGTGCAGAAAAAGCCCTTGCCTCATCCGGCACATCATACAGACAAGCCCCCATGTCAGCCGCCCGGCCTGCCATGGGGGCCTTTTCATCCTCCACCTTCTGAGGCGTGGCAACCCTTCCGCCCCACCGCCGGGCGGTTTATGGGCCGCGGCCTTCTTCCCGCACACACCGCTGAAAGGAACCGCGCCCCTGTGCGCGGGAAAGCCCGCCAGCCGGGGCTCTGCAGAAAAAGCCCTTGCCTCATCCGGCACATCATACAGACAAGCCCTCATGTCAGCCGCCCGGCCTGCCATAGGGGCCTTTTTCATCTTCCGCCTTCTGAGGCGTGGCAACCCTTCCGCCCCACCGCCGGGCGGTTTATGGCCGCGGCCTTCTTCCCGCACACAGCCGCTGAAAGGAACCGCGCCCCTGTGCGCGCAAAGCCCCCGTGCAGCAAAGGCCCCGTCCCCGGCGCCGCCCACGAGGGGGCGTCAGGCGCAGGGCGCGCCCCTGTATATGGGAAAGCCCCGGCGGGCACGCTTTGCGTCAAAGCGCGCCGCACAGGTGGGGCTCTTTTCTACGGCAAGAATTATACATTTCGCCCATATTTGTTTACATATTCACAGAATTATAGTATAAATAAAACAGGAAAACGCCACATGAACCGGCTGTATACAGGCTTTGCCTGTACAGAAAGGAGAAGCACGATGCCGAAAAAACAATGCGCCCGTCTGCTGGCGCCCCTCCTTCTTCTGGCGCTCTGCGCGGGGTGCGCCCCCGGCACCGGCCCGCAGGGGGCCGCCTCCGGCCAGCACGCGGAAGCGGGCGGTGAAAAGTACAGCTATGAACGGCTTTGAGGAAATGCCCCCGGCAGCGGCCTATCAGGCCATAGAAGCCATTTATCCGCAGGAGGGCGCCGCGCCCATGGACGAGGGCTTCTACGAGGAGGCCGTGCTTTGGCGGTGCACGGCAGAAAAGGGAATCACCATCCACTTTGGGCAGGAAGGGCTCCAGGCCAGCGCCGTGGTGGACCTCTGCGAATACAGGGGCTATTCCGCCGTTTATTCCGTCATCCAGTACGGCTTTTCCCACCCCGACCATCTGGAGCCGGTAGACGAAACATGGGTCAACGTCACAAACAGCCAACCGCAGGGGGCAGGCGCCGGGCGTGACCATCGGCGTGACGGTGGACAGCGAGGATTTCGACAAACCCATTCTGGCCGTATGCAGCCTGTACCCCCCGACGTGCGGGACGCATGACGGCAAAGCCGCCGGGCGGCCTGTCCGGCGCAAAAACGGCCGCATGCCCGTGACAAAGCCAGCCGAAGCCGCCGCGGCCCGCGGCCCGCCCGGCCGGTTTTCCGTCTCTGCACCGCCGCCCCCGCGGCGCGCCCCGCACTGCCCAAAGAGTAAAGTCAGGCCCCTCCGGCAAAGCCGGGGCTTGCGTAAACCTTCCGGAAGGGCATACTGTCGCCTCTCAAGAGGCACTGTATTCTCTGCCTCCTGCATCCCTTTGCCCCGCCTCCCGCAAACGGGGTTCTTCCCGCTGCGCGCTGCATCTTTTGGGGATTGAATACCATCCCGCTTCGCCCGGAACTGACAGCGAAAGCCTTTTTACTCTCCACGGTACATCTGAAGGATGTCGTTGCGCTAAAGCGGCAACAAAATACGCGCCCCGGCCTTACAGGGCCGGGGCGCATATGCCCACTTTGCCGCGCGGTGTTTTATACGCCCGTTTTGGGGTTGGGCTTCTGCGCCGGGGCGGGCGCGGCGCCTTCGCCGCGCCCTGGCCCGGCTGTGCCGCGCCGCACACCGTACATTTGCCGTTTTTCATAGCTGTGCCTGCCTGTGGCCGCAATGGCCTGCTGGCTGCCGGGCTGGCTTTGCCCGCACCGCGTGCAGCGGACAGACTGGCTGCCCGGCGCGCCGCAGGTGGGCTGCTTATCCACCACAGGCTGCGCGCCCCCAGGCGTGGCCGCCGTAATAGTCCCGGCATATGCCCGCCAGCGCACCGGCAGTGCCCGCCTTCGCAATGTCGTGCGTGCCCCCGGTATCCGTTTCGCCCACGGCGGCAAGCGCCGCATTCTTTTTCGCCGTCAAACGAGCACTCTTCGGTAGTGCCGCCTGCGTCAAGCCCAAGGAAGCCGCCCGCAGGTATATCCGGGTTGCTTCCGTCACGGTGCCTGCCGCATGGCTGGCCGCAACGCGGGCGTCTGCGCCCAGCTCGCCCGCAAAGCCGCCCGCCTTAGGCTGCCAGCCGATCACCTCGCTCGTCACATCACCCAGCGCCGCGCAATTCTGGAACACGCCGCATTCGGCCCAACCTGCAAAGCCGCCTGCGCGCCAGTCGCTTGCCGTCACGTGCACATCTGCAAGGCAGCGGGTAAAGGCGGAGGCCGTAGAGGCATCCTGCAGCGCGGCGCTGGTGGAATAGCCGGTGAAGCCGCCCAGGCCCCAGCTGCCCTGCAGCGTGCCGCTGGCCGTGCAGCCCTCGAACGCGCACTGGGTGTCCATGCCCACAAAGCCGCCGCTGTTCGCGCCGCCGCTTACCGCTATATTTTCCGCCCTGCAGTTTTTGAATGCGCCGCGCGTGACATTGCCCGCAAGCCCGCCGGAGATACAGTTTGTATCGCCCATTTCATTCACCACAGTGCCGGACACCGCGATGTTTTCAAACTGCACGGCAAGCCCCTTGTTCGCACTGCAAAAAGCCCACCAGAATACCAGAGCTGGTTTCTTGCATGCCCGCGCTGGAGGCATACACCGTGGCGCCCGCCACCGTGAGGTTTTTTCACCGCCGGGCTGGGGATGCTGGTGCCCTGCTGTTCATTGCTGGAGATGCGGCCAAACAGCCCCCGCCGCGCTGCCGCTTTCGCGCTCATCCACATACATGCCGGTGATGGTGTGGCAGCCGCCGTCAAAAATACCGCCGAAGGCTTTCACTGTAGTGCTTCCGCTCTGCTGCCAGATATAGCTGCCGATGGGGTTCCAGCGGTGGGCCGAAAGGTTGATATTTTCGCAGAGCAGAAAGTATGTGCCGTTGTAATTGCTGCCCGCCGCCACGTCCGCGGCCAGCTTGGCAAGCTGCTCTGCCGTTTCAATGCGGTACGGCTCGCCCTGCGTGCCCGCGCCGCCGGCAAAGGCGCCGGCCGCATAGTCCTTCCACTGCCCCTGAGGCCCGCCCTCGGCCGTTGCCGCGGGCAGGGCGCACACAAGCAGGGCCGCAGCCAGCAGGCCGCACAAAAGCTGTTTGAATTTTTTCATGCCTTTTCTCTCCTTTCACAGGTTTTCGGCCCGCCCTCCTTTCCCCGCGCCGGTATTCAAACGGCTTCTCCGGCATTGCCGGAGAATGGAAAAGGGCCCCTTCCATTCTCCGGCATTGCCGGAGAATGGAAAGGGGCCCTTTTTCGCTGCGCCGCCTTATGCGGCGCCTGATATATTCATATTTTTACCGCACTGCGCGCAAAAAAGCAAACCCTTTCTGCGCGCACCCAAAATAGAGATTGTAGGACTACAATACATATTGGACAAATGAATAAAAAGGATGAAGGATAAGGCCTCATCGGTTAAAGTTGAAGTTGCGGACAACAACTCAACGAGAGGGGGCCATATCCTTCATGAGCAAGAGTATAACACAAGACATGGCGTACCGGCAATCCCTGATGAAATATGTGGAGAAGTACGGCGTGAGCCGTGCCAGCCGGAAGTATAACAAGAGCCGGTCGTACATCTACTTCTGGAAGGTCCGGTGGGATGGGACCGTGCAGTCCTTGGCTTGCCAGTCCCGGCGCCCCCACGGCCACCCCAACCAGCACACAGAGGCGGAGCTGAAGCTGATCCGGGATATGCGCCGCCGCAATCCGGATTTGGGCATGGTGGAGCTGTGGCACCGGCTGCGACAGCGGGGTTACACACGCCGCCCGGAGAGTTTGTTCCGGGTCATGCGGAAACTGGGGCTGTTTCCAGCAGCCGAGAAGAAAAAAAGCCTGCAAACCCAAGCCTTACAAGCAGATGACCTATCCCGGCCAGCGGGTCCAGGTGGATGTGAAAGTAGTGCCCCGCAAGTGCATTGCGGACCCGGAGCTTCGCCTGTTCCAGTACACCGCCATTGACGAGTTTACCCGTCTGCGCTTCCTGGCCGCCTACCCCGAACAAAGTACTTCCTCTTCCGCCGACTTCCTGGAAAGGTTGGTCAAGTGGTATGCCCGCCGGGGCATCCGGGTAGAGTGTATCCAGACCGACAACGGGTTTGAGTTCACCAACCGCTTTTCCTCCAGCAAGCGGGATCTTCCCACCCTGTTCGAAGCAGCTGCTGCCAGCCTCGGAATCCGGCATAAACTTATCCGTCCCTATACCCCGCGCCACAACGGCAAAGTAGAGCGCAGCCACCGCGAGGATCAGAAACGCTTTTATTCCTGCCACTGCTTTTACTCCCTGGACGACTTTGCAAAGCAGCTTGCCGTCCGCAACCGCCGCTCCAACAATTTCCCTATGAGGCCCCTCCACTGGCTTTCTCCCTCAGAGTTCGCTGTCCAATATGTTTGACAAATCTACATTTCTGCGCGCACCCAAAATAGAGATATAGAGCCTTCGGCCCTGCGGGCACGGCTTCACAGAAAAACACCGGCCTTCCACACAAAGCTAGGAACTCGGCTGGAAATACTCATTTTTCCTTGCTGTTCTCCAGCGCACGATTCAAAAAAGACCATGACAGGCTGGATAGCTGCCATGGGGGCTTTTTTGCTTCTGTATCCAAATATACGATGTAAAACCGCCTTGCGCTGCCGGCAAGGATGATTTGCGTGCCGCAGCACAAATTTCCTACCGCTTGCCTGCTGTAAGCAGGCATTTTGCTTCGCAAAACCGCGCCTGCCTCCGGCAGGGTCTGCTTGCCTGCTGTAAGCAGGCATTTTGCTTCGCAAAACCGCAGAACCCTCTTTTTTCAAAAATGGACGCCGCTGCGTATGCAAATTTTCCATTCAGCAGAGACGCTTTCTCATTCAGCCTCGGCTAAGGCATTGGACAAAGCCCTATCTGGCAGGTACGCCTGCACTTTGTTCGGCCGCAGCGGCAGCCTGCTTCAAACAAATAAACAATAGCACAATGGCGGCCAGCATCAAAATGTGCATCAGGCCCGCCAGCCCGGAAATAGCGCTGTCCCACATGCCAAGGTGTTGCACACCGGCCACCTGCACAACCCCTCTGGCCAACATCATAACAGCCATACCCGGCAAAGCGATATTGTAAAGAACAAGAAATTTTGAAAAATGCCTTGCCCTGTCTATACCTATGGCCTTACAGGCCAATGCCAGGAAAAGGAACAGCCCCGTGCCCAACACCAGCAGATGTCCGTGCACCCTTGCCAGCGCGGTTGTGCCCGTATAGTGGTAAAACTTTGTGAATTCCCGAAAAAACACACCGCCTGCCATAGCCGCAGCAAAATACGCAATGGCGATGTTCAGCGTCTTTTTCATATCGTTTTCTCCCAACTGATAATCTTTGAAAAGCTTTCTCTTCTTCTTGGCTCGAGCACTGTTTTCTCACAGCGGAGATGCCCAGTGCATTGGCATTGGCGAAGGGACTATTGATAATATACACTATCTAATATTATGTGTCAATATTGAACAGATGGCGCACCGGTTTTTCTGTACACGCCATTGCGTGTGTCCGCCAAAAGATAGCATCATATCCTTTTGCCCCCCGCACAGCGGGGCCCTGGCTTTTGCTATACGGCCCGCCCCTCAGGCCGGGGCGAACTGGCTTTCATACAGCCGGGCATAGGCCCCGCCCTTCGCCAGAAGCTGCTCGTGGGTGCCCTGCTCTACAATGCGCCCGGCCTCCATCACCAGAATGACGTCCGCTGTGCGCACGGTGGAAAGGCGGTGCGCCACCACAAAGCTGGTGTGCCCGGCCATCAGCGCCTCGAAGGCGCGCTGCACCAGCATTTCGGTGCGCGTGTCGATGCTGCTGGTGGCCTCGTCCAAAATCAGCATGTCCGGGCGGCACAGCATAATGCGCGCAATGCACAAAAGCTGCTTTTGCCCGGCCGAAAGGTTGCCCCCCCGCCCGGCGCAATGACGGTGTCATATCCCTGCGGCAGACGCTTGATAAAGCCGTGCGCCCACGCCGCCTTTGCCGCGGCCTGCACCTCCTCAAGGCTGGCGCCCGGCCTGCCGTAGGCGATGTTTTCGCGCACGGTGGCGTTTTTCAGCCATGTCTCCTGCAGCACCATGCCATACAGGCCGCGCAGCGCGCTGCGCCGCATACTGCGCACGGGCGTGCCGTCCACGCAGATGCGGCCGGAATCCACATCATAAAAGCGCATCAGCAGGTTGATCAGCGTGGTTTTGCCGCAGCCCGTGGGCCCCACAATGGCCACGCGCTGGCCGGGCTGCACATGCAGCGTGAAATTCCGGATAAGCGGCACGGCCTTCACATAAGAAAAGCTCACGTTCTCCACGTCCACCCGGCCCGCACACGCGGCGGGCGCAAGGGCGCCGGGGGCGTCCGGCGTTTCAGGCGCCTGGTCTATCAGCTCCAGCAGGCGCGCGGCGCTGGCAAGGGCCGTCTGCATCTGGGTGAGCACGCCCGTCACCTCGTTGAAGGGCTTTGTGTACTGGTTGGCATAGGTGAGGAAGCTGGAAAGCTGGCCCACCGTAATGCCCCCGCCGATAGCGCTGACCGCGCCGAACACGCCCACCGCCGCGTACACCACGGCGTTCACAAAGCGCGTGCCGGGGTTTGTGACCGAGGAATAGAACACGCTTTTCAGGCCCGTGGTGTAAAGCTCATCTGTAATTTCGGCAAACTTCGCCTCGCACGCGGCCTCGCCGCCAAAGGCGCGCACCACCTCCTGCCCGGCGACCATCTCGTTCACAAAGCCGGAAAGGCGGCCCTGCGCCGCGCTGTTGGCGGCGAAAAAGCCCGCCGTGCGCTTTGCCACGAAGCCCGCGAACCAGATGGAGAGGGGCGTCACCGCCACCACCACAAAGGCGATGAAGGGGTTCAGCACGGCCATGACGCACAGCGTGCCCAGAATGGTGGCCACGCCCGGCAAAAAGCTGGGTGAGGCCCCTGCAAAAGCCCCTCGGCCACCAGCTCGGCGTCGTTCGTCATGCGGCTGATGATGTCGCCGTGGGGGTGGCTGTCAATGTAGGAAAGAGGCAGCCTGCTGAGGTTGCGGAAGGCCGCAAGGCGCATTTCGCTGGCCGCCAGGGCCGACACCCTGCGTGTGCACACGCCCAGCACCCACTGCGCCGCGCCCGCGGCCAGCGTGCTGGCCGCCAGCAGGGCCAGCCAGAAGGCCACACCGGCGAAATTTACCCGCGCGGGGCCCAGCACGCAGTCTACCGCGCGGCCGATGAACACCGGCCCCAGCAGGGTGAACAGCACGCTGAGCAGCGCCGCCGCGCACCCCAGCGCAAGCTGGCGCGGCAGTGCCGCGTGTAGGCCAGCGCGCGCCGAAGCGTCTGCGTCTGCTTTTTCATTGCCCTGCCCCCCTCTGCGCGGCGCGCGGGACTTTGGCCCGCGGCAGGGCGCGGCTTTTTCATCTTCGGCGGGCGCATGCGCCGCGCCCTGCCCGGCCTGCGCGGGCTGGCCCGCTTCATGGGTGCCGCCCTCCGTCAGCTTCTGCGAACGGCAGATCTCCCGGTACACCTCACAGGTGCGCAGCAGCTCTTCATGCGTGCCAAGGCCTGCGGGGCGGCCGTCGTCCAGCACCAGTATCTCATCCGCGTCCTTCACGGCAAAGGCCCGCTGGCTGATAAGCACCACCGTCATGCCCTGCGCGGCTGTTTTCAGCGCGCGGCGCAAGGCGGCATCGGTGGCGTAATCCAGCGCGCTGGCCGAATCGTCCAGCACCAGCACGGCGGGCTTTGCTGGCCAGCGCGCGCGCAATGGTGAGGCGCTGGCGCTGCCCGCCGGAAAAGTTTTTGCCGCCCTCCTCCACAGGCGTGTCCAGCCCCTGCTTTTTCGCGCACAAAGGCCGCGGCCTGCGCCGTCTCCAGCGCGCGCCACAGCTCATCGTCCGCGGCGTCCGGGCAGCCCATCTGCAAATTGGTGCGCACCGTGCCGCTGAACAGGCGCGCCGTCTGCGGCACCATGCCCACCATCCGGTGCACCTGGGCCAGAGGCACGCTGCGCACGTCGCGCCCCCCGCAAGGCGCACGGCCCCCCGGCCGAAACGTCGTATTCGCGCCCGGCAAGGCGCGCCAGCGTGGTTTTTGCCGCACCCCGTGCCGCCAATGACGCCCAGCGTGCGCCCCGCGCCCACGCGCAGGCACACGTTTTCCAGCGCCGGGCTGCCGCCGCCGGGGTAGGTGAAGGCCACGCTGTCAAATTCCAGCGCGGGGGGCGCCCTCCCTTCCGTCCTGCGCCGGGGCTGCGGCCTGCGGCGCGGCGTCCATTTCCGGCGCCAGCGCCAGCACCTCGCCCACGCGCTTTGCGCTAACCACGGCCTTTGTGAAAATGACGATGATATTCGCCAGCACAATCAGCGCCAGCAGCGTTCTGCGTCATATAGTTCACCAGCGCAATAATCTGCCCCTGCTCCAGCCCGCCGGTGTTCGCAAGGCCCGCGCCCATCCACACAATGGCCACAATGGCAAGGTTTGCAATGACAGAGGTGATGGGGGTTCAGCGCGGCGCTGATGACACCCGCGCGCACCGTGGCGGCGGCAAGCGAAGCGCCCGCTTTGTCAAAAGCCTGCACCTCCGCCTTCTGGCGGCCGAACGCACGGATGACGCGCACGCCCTCCAGGTGCTCGCCCGCAAGGCGTGCAATGCCGTCCTGCCCGGCCTGGATTCCGCCGTACATGGGCACCGTTTTGCGCATCACGGCATACAGCACCAGCACAATCAGCGGGGTGGACACAAAAGGAACACAAGGCCTATCTGCGCGCTGATGGTGAAGGCCATGACGATGGAGCCAATGGCCAGAAACGGCGCGCACGGCAAGGCGGATGAACATGTTCACGCCCGTCTGCACCTGGTTGGCGTCGCTTGTAAGGCGCGTGATGAGAGAGTCGGTGCCCACAGCGCCGTACTGGCTGCGGCTGAGGGCCATCACGCGCGAAAACAGCCTGCGGCGCAGGCTTCTTCCAAAGCCCTGCGCGCACACGGCGGCGAAATACTGGCAGGTAAGCGCGCAGCCAAGGCCCACAGCGCCAAGCCCCAGCATGGCAAGGCCGTGGGTGACGATGTAGCGCACGTCGCCCGTTTTCACGCCCACGTCGATGATATCCGCCATCAAAAGCGGCACCAGCAGCTCCAGAATGGCCTCTGCCAGCTTGAACAGCGGCCCCAGCACAAGCTGTGCGCGGTAGCCTTTCAGATCCGGCCAAAGGGCCTTCATAGCGTCTCCCCCTTTGCGCGCGGCGGCGCGGCGCGCCCGTTCCGGGCAGGGCCTGGCGCGCTCTGCGGCCCGCTTTGTGCCGCGCGCATGCAACGTGTTCAGTATAACAAAAAACAGCCCTTCGCCGCAAGGCGCGCCGTGTGCGGCAAAGCGCGCGGCCCCGGCAAAACATGTGCGCGGCCACCGGGGCGCAGGGCATATGCGGGCGGGCAGGCCTGCCTCTGTGCGGGCGCTCAGGGATATGCCTGTACAGGGCAGCCGCCGGGTAAGAAGCACAGGCGGCAGCACAGGGGCGCAGGCCGGGCTCAACAGCACCGGCGCGCAAAAGAGTATGCCCATACAAGGCAGGCGGCGGCACAGGTGCACAGCACGCGGCGGGCAGAGCGACCGGCTTCCGGGCAAAGAGCCCCCGCCGCCCGCGCCTCTCTTTCAGGCCGTCGTTTCTCCCGGCGGCAAAACGCACCGCCCGTGGCCTTTTTTCCCGGCGCCGTGCCGCAAAGCCGTACTGCATGCATCGGGCAGGCGGGGCGTATGCCGCCGGGCCGCCGCGCCCGGCTTTGCCCAATTTTTACCATTGTCACCTCATTTTAGAATATTGTCTTTTCTGAAGCGGCATGTTATACTTTTCATAATAAATGCACCGCCGCCGGGCAGACTGCCCGCGGGCGCGGTGCACACTTTGTGGGAAAGGGGGCGCAGCATGTTGGGCCGGAAGGGCTTATCACCGCGAAGCGTCTGCGCGAGGCTATGGAAGCGCGCCATCTGCGCCAGACAGACCTGTGCCGCGCAACCGGCATCCCCAAAAGCGCCATGTGCCAGTACCTCAAGGGAGATTTTAGCCCCAAGGCGGGCCGCCTGCGCCTTTTGGCAAAGGCCCTGTGCGTGAACGAAGCATGGCTTTCCGGCTGCGAGGGCGCGCCCATGTATGCGCCGGCCCCCTCCGCCGAACAGATGGATCCCCTGGCTGCCGAGCTGTTCAGCGCCTATGCCGAGGCCAAAGACGCCCTTTCGGCAGACGACATCGAGGACGTAAAGCTGTTCATGCGCATGCTGGCCCGCCGCAGACGGCAGAAAGGCACATGACCTTCCCCTGCGGCCGGAAGGTGGCCCGGTTGTGCAGTACACAGAAAAGCGCCCCGGACAAAGGCACGCTGACGCAAGAAACCATTGCCTCTGAAAGGCAGCTTTTGCGCATGGCTTCTGCAGATTTTGTTCACAACCACAAAGGGGGCCTGCGGAAATCTTCCTTTGCTCTGCATCAAAATTGCCGCTTCAGGTTTGCTGGGCAGTTTTGGATGGACTTTGTGAGTGAATTGTCAAACTAAATGCAACAGGAAGCAGGTTCAAAGTCCCATCAATCCTGAGCAGAACGGAAGTTAAGCACCTTACGAGGCCTGGCGTTCAGCAACGCCAGGTTTCGTTTTAATGTGGCGGGGCAACACGGGAAAGGTTCCTGCCTTGGGGATAAAACTCCCGAAGCAGACCGTTCAGATTTTCAATTGCGCCTTTTCGCCAGGCGCAATATGGGTCGGCAAAATAGACTTCACAATGGAGTCGCTCTTCAATCTGAAGCCAGTTGGCAAACTCCGTACCCCGAGCACAAGTAATGGCCTTGACCAGTTGAGAGGGAAAGACAGACAGTGCAGCAACAATAGCGGTTTCCATTGTCTCGGCTTTTCGGCCCGGTATCTTCACGGCAATGTAAAACCGAGTCTTGCGCTCTGCCAAAGCGGCAAAGCAGGCTTTGCTTTTGCCCTGGCCGCTCACTGCCGTACCCGCTTCACGTCGACCGGCTTCCTGACGGCTGTATACCGGCTTGTCTCTTTTTCGGGTCGGCTTCCCTTTGCTGTATTTCCCTCGTGTTTCTTTCGTTCTCCATGGCTCTTCCCTTTGCGCCGCAGCACTTTCAGGCTGCCGTTTATCAGGTGTTTTTCGCAGCTCCACCGGCAGATGGTCCGCCAGCCGGGCATCTGCAATTCGCAAGGGACGCGGGCAATCTGTTCTGGCGACCAGGTCGCTTTTAATCTGCCATTTATGCAGTCAATCACTTCCTGCGAATGGAATATTCCCCAGTGACAGCAGGAGCGGCGCAGCAGATACTTCTTCTGCGCTGTGTGCGGGTAGTAGGTCGGAGTTCGTACATGCGGGTACAATTTCTGCGTATCTCCCGCGGCGCTGTGCCCGCATTCCTGCCAATCAGCCGGGCAATCTCACGGCAACTCAGGCCAACCACATAATATTTCCGTATACAACTGCGCTCTTCTATGCTAAGAAGATGGCAGTTCATACAGTTCCCTCCAGTGGTTTGGTTGTGTGGTTACTCCATTCTGCCACCGGGGGGCCTGTATGAACTTCTTTTTTCATCTCCCTTAAGTGTTGCTCTTGATAGTATAATTCACCTTGTGCGAAAAAACCGGCAATCCGAACGGATTGCCGGTTTTTCTAAGCTCATCAGGCGCCAAACCCGATAGGTTCTTGCGTTAACATGCCTTTGGACGGGGCGCCTATATTGAAGCGATAACAAAGCATCAAACACCTGTTTTGGGGTTAGGCTTTCCGGCAGAGGGGGCAGACGGCACAGCAGGTGCCTCCCCCGCCACCACCTTCTGGTCGGTATAGACAGTTCCCTCCAGTGTGACGCTGGCCGTATATACCGTGTCGTTGCCACGTTTTTCGCTGGTAACACTGGCCGCCACAGCCTTGGTGTGCGCGGCATTCTTTGTGCAGGTGAAGTTCGCTGTGGCGCCGGAATAATCCGCCGCCCAGTTCCAGGCCGGCGCACCCCACGCATGGGCACATACTGTAACCTGCCCGCCCGCAGGCACATCCGTGCCGTTCACCGTCACGCTGCCGCTGCCGCTGTTCGTCACCTCAACGCCGCCGGGCACATCAGAAAGGTTTACATCACCCTTCTTCACATCCAGCTTGTCGCCCGGCTGGGTGCCTGCCGCCTTATCTGCAATAAGCTGCTCGCCCACATAATAAACCGCGTCGCCGCCGTTCGGGGTAATGCCTGCCACATCGCCGCCATCGGGCACATAGCTGCTGGGGTCTGCCCCATGGGTGCCGCCGGTCACAGTGAGCAAAGAAGTTTTCTCACCTGGCGCGCCAAGGGTGCCCAGCACAGCAGGCGCATGGAACGTTCCGCCTTCCACTTTGATCGTGCCGCCCTTTTCTGCCTCACCCTGTGAGACAAAGGCGATGTCTGTGGCATTCACCACGGCGGTAGACCCGGCCGGGAACTCAATGTTCCCCTGCACAGAACCATCGGTGTTCACCTTGATACAACGCCGTATTTTCCGTTGAATTCACCGCCCGAAATAATGGTGCTGCCGTACGATATCACCGCACCGGCGCTACCGCCCTCAAAAAGTGCCGCCTTTTTATCTCAGTGGTGACAGACGCAGCCGTGCTGATGGCTGCATTATAAGTTGCGCTGCCGGCGCCGTTGCACACGAACGTGCCGCCCTCAACCGCCATATAATGGCCCACATTGTTCACCGCCGCCATATATGCGCCGCCGTCATATACAACCCTGCCGCTTTTTTCCGCGGAGCTGTCACGGATGGTAAGGTTTGCATAGTTTGCAATGACAATGCTGGTGCCAGTGATGTCAAAGCCGTTCAAATCCAGAATTATCATTGGGTCGCCCGCACCGCCGAACTGGTTACCCAAGCTGATATTCGCAGATATCGCCATAGAAACATTTTTCAACAGCTTCATCGTATAACTGCCATCGGCGTTCTGCGTGTATTCCACAGTGCCTTCGCCCCAGAGTTCGTTGATATTCTCCTGCGTGGTGGTGCCCGGCTTTACCCACAGGCTTGGCGCATCAGCGAGGGTATCGCCCTCTGCCAACACCGCTGGAAACAACGCCAGCACCATGGCCGCCGCCAGCATCAACGCCGCAAGCTTCTTCTTAACCGCACACATAAAAATACCTCCTTCAAGTTTTACCCGAAGAAGGCGGTGCGCTGCTGTTCTCCATTCTCCGAGTTTTTCTGTGCCCTCGGAGGTTTTGCCCTCGGAGGTTTTGCCCTCGGAGGTTTTGCCCTCGGAGGTTTTGCCCTCGGAGGTTTTGCCCTCGGAGGTTTTGCCCTCGGAGGTTTTGCCCTCGGATGTTTTGCCCTCGGAGGTTTTGCCCTCGGAGGTTTTGCCCTCGGAGGTTTTGCCCTCGGAGGTTTTGCCCTCGGTGGTTTTGCCCTCGGGGGTTTTGCCCTCGGAGGTTTTGCCCTCGGAGGTTTTGCCCTCGGAGGTTTTGCCCTCGGAGGTTTTGCCCTCGGAGGTTTTGCTTCTACTTATAAAAAGTATATCAGCTCGTCTCTTTGCGCGCAAGGCTTTTTTCAAACTTTTTCTCGGCTCTATCGGTACATCTGCCTCTGAAAAATGCCCTGATTTTCTTGCCGCTGCCCTTTGGGCCTTATCCTGTTCACCATTCCGAAAAAACTCAAAAAAAAAAGCAGGCAGCGCCATTGGCGCTGCCTGCCCTGCTTTCTATCTTGATTGCGTGATTACGCGCCGCCTTCTCCCTGCGCGCGTTCACCCGTTTGAACCTTTCATTCGTACAGCATGGAAAGGAACTCCGTGAAACTGCCCGCGATCCTTTTCGTGTAAGGCGCCAGTTCTACCGACATCTCATGGTACCAGATGCACACTTCCGGGTTTTCTTTGTCTTTGTGAAAATCCAGGCAAACAAAATCCCCCGCAAACAACACGGCAATTGGGATGGTGAACGTTCCTATCTCATCTTCATCCTCTTCCGTTCCCAACCGATCAAACAATTGGGCCTCCACCACTCCTATATCATAGCATCCCTCAACGAATTCATTTAGCAATTCGTTGGGCAGCATGCACAAAAACCGCTCCACTGCATAGGAGTGCCCGTTGTAGTCGAACTGGCACTCTATTGGAACCGCGCCATTGTTCTGTTTCAAAAACTGGAGATAATCCTGCGGAAATCTTACTTGAAAATAATTCTGCATCTTATCGATCAACTCATCCGTTGGGCTTGGCAAAGCGCTTTCTTTTTTTACCCTTATCATTTTCAACTCACCTTTCCTTATCTTTTTCCGGCCTCAAGCGCCGTGATGTTCACCCGGTTTTCGGTTGCTGAGCACTATCCGGCGCCGCCCTGTAAATTATCAAATTTTATTGCGTGATTACGCGCCGCCTTCTTCCTGCGCTTTCACCTGTTCGAACCACTGCCTTTCCATATCGTCTGGAGCCAGATAAATATTATCAGTATATACTTTCTCATACTGATATTGTGCATCAAATTGCGTGTTGCCACATCATAAACCAGTTTAATCTCTGTTGGCATAGGCTGCTGGTAGCGTTTACAAACGTCCTTCAACTTTCCTAAATCTTCTAATATAATATTCAAACAACCTTCTTGCCTTTCAGGCGATACGTCATAATGTTTTCCTGTAACCTGATTCAATTGATGTTTTCTTAACACCCTTCCATCAATCTTAAAAAAGCAGTTTCCTGTTGTAATACTTCCCTCGCAAGAACCATATATATAGATTTTCTCTGCATCGTCTTCCACATATTCCAGACAGATGCTCACCATATCGGCCTGTGCTTCCATGAATTCATCTTCAAACGTCTTTGGCATTTTTTTACTCACCCCTAATTATTCATTATAAACTTAAAATCTCAACATCCACTTTTTTCTTTTTCGGCTTTCTCAAAAACATTTAGTATAACTGTAATCAAATCATCACCGCTGCTAGTAACAAAATAATTGGAAAGGTCAGAAATATCTTTGCTGATATTCCTCCCCCAGGGCGGTGACTTTGTCAAATCCTCTGCGTTCCAAATCACCTCGACAGGTGAAAAAAATCTTTCAATCTTCTTTGAACATTTTCCAATTCTTCTTTTTTGCCTCGCAAACATTCTGCCATCTCAATCGTCCAGCGTATAATTCATTCATCAGAACAGGATAATTGCTTCCCCACTCTCCATTCTCTAAACGCACACACACCGTAGAAAAAAAGGCATACAAAAAGTCTCCGTTCCCTATTGGATACCATAGACAATCTACACCAAAACCCACTGCCATTTTATCACCTCATTTTATATATTTTATTATAACAGGATTTACACATTGCTCCAAGATAGACTGGCTAAGTATCTTCATCATTGTATTACTTATATTTTGGCCTCTTATATCTATAATAATAGTTTGTATAGTGCCTTTCGGAAGATGTTTTTCGCGTAAGTCAACTTGATTGACTACATTTTTGATAAGAGCGTTTATTCCCCTCGCTGTAGATATACTATAATTCTTCACCTCTATACTATATCCGGTTTTTTGTAATAATCCGGTCTGGAACTTCCTTTAGTCCAATACGGAACCTCTTTCCCTTCAATAAAAAGATTTTTGAGCTTTGGTATTCCGTTGATATATATTTCCCACATCAATTTCCGATTGACGCCAAGATTTTCTATTGCTATCCAAACTCCCCTTATCCAAAGGAAGCACTTCATAAGTTTCATTTGGCACCTCCGTGTCCAGAAATTCCCCGGCGGCCCAGTATTCTGAGGTTTTGGCGGGGTCGGTGTTCCACAAATCCTCCACAAACGCCTTTTCCTGTGCCGTCATGGCTTCGCCCTGCGTCCACTTCAAAAACGCCCGCCGCTGCGGCCTGCCTGCATCCTGCGCCGCGCCCAGCGCCGAAGGCCCGCTTCGAAAACCGTCTGCCGCATCTGCCGCAGGCGCGTTTGGGAATTCGTCCCAGCCGCCGCGGTGCGCGGGTGGAATGGCAGCCCAAAGGGCGGCGGCGTTGCCGCCGCCCTTTGGGCCTTACTTTGCTTGCCATTCCGAAAAAAAAGAAAGCAGGCAGCAGCGCCATAGGCGCTGCCTGCTATCTCTTCATTTACAGTCCATTTTTTCTATCTTCTCAATTGTTTTCCAATCAACTGTACCTATTTTATCTTCTATTTCTTCCAAAAGCATAAATTGTTGCTGTTCAACACCGGCATCTTCACCATGCAATTTCTGATATCTGTTTTTATATTTATTATACCAATAATATTTACTATACAAAATTGTCTCTAATGTTTCATGTGAAGTTAGGGCCTGTATTTCCAAGAAACGATAACAATTAAACATAAAGTTCAGTTGTTCATCTTTATCATAGAAAATACAAGTATATTCCATCTTCTCCATAAGTGGTCTAATATCTGTTACAATTCGCATAAGTTTCCCCTTTCTTATTCCGGATAATATCGAATTTTTATATTCACATTATGACTAGTAAAAAAAGTTCTGCAACTGTCTTACTGCATCCTTATCAGACACTAACCACTCGACTGTATAATTTGCAGCATTTGCTGCATCCAATTGTCTTTGTGCCTCTTTCAACACTTTTTTCTTTGGCAAACCTTGGCATATCTTCTATATGATAAAAAGGACTTCCTTTTTAAGATAAGTTTACCATCTTGTACAACAGAATTGACCATATTTTCAAACTGAACATATCCCCCCTTTGAATGAGGCAAATAATAACTTTCTCCATGTGGATTAATTTTCCATTCATATACGTCTACTCGCGGGTTATTCTGTTTCACTCTTTCTCCCCAAAATCCAGGTCCGTCTTGCCGCACTTTTGATAGTTTGCACTCCCCATTTTATTTCATGAGTATATTTAGGGTCATCAAAGCGAGGCGCGTAAAAGGGGAACTTTGAAATCCGCTACTTTCCCCCATTGTACCATCTAACCCGCCGCCGTCAAGGGCAGAGGACGTTGGCGCGCCCGTGTCCAGAAACTCCCCGGTGGCCCCGGTATGCAGACGGAATAACAGCCCAAAGGGCAGCCGCATTCCCGCTGCCCTTTGGGCCTTGCTTTATTCACCATTCCGAAAAACTCAAAGAGAAAAAGCAGGCAGCGCCAAACGGCGCTGCCTGCCCTGCTTTCTATTTTTATTATTTTTATTGCGTTATTGCGCGCCGCCTTCTTCCTGCGCTTTCACCTGTTCGAACCATTCTTCGGCTATATCCACAGTGTCTCTATAGATGTCATATGAATATTGATCCTCATACTCGTAATGCGTATCCAAGCTATTTTTTCGACACATCGTACACTAGCTTAAACTGCGTTGGCATAGGATGATTATATTTTTGACATACCCCTTCTATTTTATCTACATCCTTCGACAGAACACTCAAGCACATATCCTGTCGCTCACCTGATACATCATAATTTTTACCAGGGATTTGATCCAAAAAGATGCCTTTCCCAAATCTGCCCGTTTATTTTATATAAAAGTAATCACAGAGAATCACCCGGCTTTCAGGAAGCATATATATAGATTTTCTCTGCATCGTCTTCCACATATTCCAGACAGATGCTCACCATATCGGCCTGCAGTTCCATGAATTCATCTTCAAATGTCTTTGCCATTATGTCCGTTCCCCCTAGTTCTTAATTGTTTTTTTTGCCACTTTTTATTTCCAATAGAATAATTTAGCTGAAACCCACTCGGTCTCATGCTACTGCCCTGATACAAAACCTCGATATCCACGCTGACATGCTGGTTCCTCCTTAACGCTTTCTGCCACTGGATCTCGATTCGTCTGTATTCACTTTGGTTCACCTTCGCAAGCTGTGAAACAAGGTTATCCAGTTCCGGCGAGCCGCCAAAGATATCCGCAATCAAGTGTCCCGCATGGTCTGTTCCTTTCCGTTTTCCCGGCGTATTTCGTTTATGCAGCAGCCGTTTTACTCGCTCTGTTAAATGCAGCTCGGCTGCTTCCACGTGGTAAATGCGGGCCATTTCATCCGTTTGATAAATGTACTCGAACTCGCCTGCCTGATACTTGACATTTGGCCGCAACTTTCCGTTGCTCATATGGCTGCCGTCCCGTATCACATCGTCCGGGCCGGCAGGCGGCGCCTCCCACCCTTTGCCATCCTGCAAATAGTCAAAGGGCGTGCGCTGGCCCGCGGGGGATGCCTCAGCCTCTGCTTTCATTGTACCATCGAAACTGCTGCCGTCAAGGGGAAATGTGCCCGGCGCCTCCGTGCTCAGAAACTCCCCGGCGGCCCAGTATTCTGAGGCTTTTGCGGGTCGGTGTTCCACAAATCCTCCACAAACGCCTTTTCCTGTGCCGTCATGGCTTCGCCCTGCGTCCACTTTGCAAACGCCTGCCGCTGCGCGGCCTCGGCGGCGCTTTGCGGCGCGGCCTTGGCTGCGCCCAAAATGTCATCCGCTGCGCCCGCGCCCGGAATATTGTCCGCCACGCCCATGCCCAAAGCGCCATCCACCGCGCCCATATTGGCGGGCACATAGCCCGGCGATGTTTCCCAAAGGCTGTGCAGCGCCTGCTGCTGCATGGCGTTCAGCACCGGCCGGCCGTTCCACGCGTCGCTTACGGCGCGCACGGCCGCGGGCGCAAGTTCGCCTGCGGCGTTTGCCAAAAGCCCCGCGCCCGTGCTTTGCAGGGCGCCGCCCCAAATACTCCCCGGCGTCAGCACCTGCTCACCCGGGCGCACGCCCCTGCGTCAGCTGGCGCGCATAGGTGCCTGCCTGCTCTATCATTTGGGGCACGGTGCCAAGGCCAAAATCCAGCAGAGCGTCTGACGCCATGCTGCGTATGGCCCCCGGTGTGGCAAGCTGGCCCAGCACGGGCACAGCCTGCAGCTTCTGTGCGGGGCCTGTGGCGGCTATGGCGTTTGCAACATCATCCAGCGCGCCGCTTACCCCCGGCACCGCCTGCATCAGCCTGCCTGCCAGGGCATACTGCGCCGCGCTGCTCAGCCCATAGCCAAGGCCGTACTGCACCGGGTTCTGCGCAGCCGCGCTTTGGCTGCGCCGGGCAACGCCAAGCGGGTTTGTGCCCTCGAAGCCCGCGCGCCGCCAGTTTTCCGCTTCCAGCGCGCCGCGTATCTGCGGCACAAGCGGCAGCGCGTTGCCCGCGCCCGAAAACGCGCTGCGCACCCCACTTACCTTGGTGGCCAGCGTGTCCATAATTTCAGCCTGATACAACAGTATTTCTATTTCCTGCGTGCTTTGGCCCCCATGTCGCGCAGAGCACGGGCGGCTTCATAGTAGGCGTCGAAATCCGGCCCTATCATGCCGTTCCACTCTTCCAGTGCCGCGTTGACGGCGGCCTTTTCGGTTTCTGAAAGCACATAATCCGGCTGCGCCCACGCCTCCAGCGTGCCCCAGCTCATGGTGCTTTTTGTACCTGCTGCAGCTCTTGTTCCTTTTGCGCGTCAAGCTGGGCTATCAGCTGTTCGCGTTCGCTTAAAAGGTCGAGATATTCCTGCGAATAGGCCATGCCGCTGGCGTTTGCGTCATATATCATGTTGGCGCTTTCCAGCTGCCATATCTGCTCGTTCAGGGCGTCCAGCTGCTGCTGCGTTTGGGAAGATGCAGCCGTTTGCTGCGCCTGCGCCGCCTGCCGGGCCTCCTGTTCGTCCTGCCGGGCTTGTTCTGCCAGCGCCTCTTCGCTTTCCAGCGTGCGTTCCAGCCGCTGTATTTCTTCGGGCGATGTGCCGGGCGTGCGCCGCGCCACCAAAATCGCGGCCTGGGCCTGCTGCGCAAGGCTGCCGTGGCGGGCGCTTTCGCCCAGGCTCTGCAAATTTTGCTGTTGCTGCTGTTCCTGTGCCTGGCGCTGGGCCTGGTTTTTCTTCGTTCCACGCGGCAAGGTAGCTTTGATACGTTTCGTTCATCTGTGCTTCCAGTTGCGCAATTTCCGCCTGCGAAAGCCCGTCTTTCCTGGCCTGCGCAACCGCCTGACGCTGGTTTTGATATTGTTCGCACAGCAAATCGGCCGGTGTTTTGGTGGCCTCCTGATAAGCCTGCCGCATGGTCTGCTCTGCCGCCTGCGCCTGTTTCAGCTGTTCGCTTAGCGCGGCCTGCTGTTCTTCAAGCGCCTGGCGGCTTTGGTTGTGTTCCGCAATGTTTGTGATATACATCGGGTTCATTGTTCTCAGGCCGTTCAGCTGTGCACTTACGTTTTCCAGCTTGGTTGCAATGGATTGGGTGACGGGTTTCAGGCTGTCCAGCGCGTCCTGATTGGCCTGCAGGCTGGGTGCAAATTCCATTTCACTGAACGGCGTGTGCCAGTCTGTCTCTGCTGCCGTGCCGCCCTGTGCGCCTTGCTCTGCCGCGGCCTGCCCGTCTTGCCCGGCGGCTTGCCATGCTGCGTCCTGCTGTGCGCTTACGCCTGTGGTGGGCGTCCGCTTCTGCGTGCCCTCCGGCGCGCTCTGCGCGGCAGGGGCCGTGCTTTGCGCGGCGCCCCCGCCCCGCTTCGGTTTGCGCCGCTTCGGCTGCCTTCACGCCGGGCCGCCCGGCCTCCGCCTTTCTCTCACCGGCCCGCGCCCTGCGCCGCTTTTGCTCCATTTCGCGCTTTTCCCTTTCGCTGTACAGGTGCTGCGAAAGCCACCGCCCCGCCTGCTGCCCCTTTTCCCAGGTGTCGCGCTCTATCTCTGCTGCGAAGTCCTCTGCAAAAACCGTTGTGCAGGCTTTCGCTCTCGCGCAGTTTTCTTCTCGCCATGCTTCCCTTCCTTTCCGTTTTTGCACGAAAAAAGCGGCGGGCCTGAAACCGTCTGGTTTCAGGCCCGCTGCCTTTTGATATCCTCTGTTATTTACTGCTTTTCACTTTATCGCCACTCTGGAAAGCGCGGCCGTGTCAATCTGCGAAAATCGGATTATGACAATTGGCATGAAGCACATTGTCCACCTGAATCAGGTCTCTGCGTGAGGAGCCGTAGTAAATCACGTCCACATCCCCAACGCCTTCCAATTCTCTTTCCGGGATATAGTAAATATCCTGCCCCACCTGCACCTTTGCCAGTTTGCGCACCCCAAGCGGCACGCGGCGCTCCAAAACCGTGCAGGCCAGCAAGTCGCTGTCTTCCGGAAGCCCAAGCCTGCCAAACAGCTTGATCTTGCATTCATATCGTCCGCCCTGCTTCATGAATGAAAAGTTCTCATAGCCCATCAGCGCCGAATCATCAAAGCAAGTCTCCCGCGTACCCGTCTCTTCGTTCAAAAAAGAAACACCTTACGCGTGGCCACAGCTTCTTTAAAACCCATTGCTTTATACATATTTTTCACCTCAATAAATTCAGTTGCTGGGATAAAAGGAAACAATATACCCGTTTGTGCCGTGCGCCAACTTGTACCGGCGGCCATCCATCTCGTATATGGCATAAGGCCCTGTCGGATTAACTCCCCGCTTTACCGGCTGGGTTTGCAGCACTTCGTTTAAAACAGTAAGTATTACATCTGTATTTATATCTTCTGCATACGGTCTGTTTGTACGCTATTCCTTAGTGGTGCTTATTGCACATTGCTTGTGCACGCACAGTTGCACGCCGTACCATGGCATCATTCGCAGTTTTTCTCAGAATCTCTTTGGCCCTTGCCAAATGGTAACTGTGTTCTTTCTCGTAATACTCCAGAAAGTAAGCGCTTATTTCTATTATATTCTCCTCATTTACCACAATATCTTTATTCAGCCTTCTCCAATCCTCATACACGCACCGTTCTGTAGGCATTCCATCTTCCCATATTTCTGGGGAAATGGAACTTAAAAAACATTCCTAAATCATCATCCTGACATTTATCGTAGCATTCATCCATTAAATAGAAAAACATCAAAAATGTAAGCATGTTAAATTTCCCTTTCTCTCAATACTAAGGCTTTTTAGCCCTGTATCAGCGTTCCATTGCAATGGCACTTCATTTAACCCACCATCAAAAAATAACATGGTTCCTAGATTGCACCCATATCTGCGCGCCATCCAGCTGTATTTTGATGTACCAGCTAGTACCATATTTATCTGTTCCATAATAGCAAACAGGGTCATTTGCAACATCTTCTAATAGTTTTAAGTTATCCATAGTATTCGGAAGATGACCTGGTGAATTTCTGAAAATATGTCCTGTTATTGAAGGATTATTGGGTATTGCATTTTTGGGGGCCTCATAGGATTTGCCTTTATTGTACCATCTAACCCGCCGCCGTCAAGGGAAGGCGCGCCCGGCGCTTCCGTGCTCAAAACTCCCCGGCGGCCCCGGTATGCAGACGGAATAACAGCCCAAAGGGCTGCGGCCCTGCCGCTGCCCTTTGGGCCTTACTTTGCTTGCCATTCCGAAAAAGAAAAGAAAAGGCAGGCAGCGCCATTGGCGCTGCCCGCCTTTTGATATCCTCTGTTATTTACTGCTTTTTCACTTTATCGCCACTCTGGAAAGCGCAGCCGTATCAATCTGCATAGAGCAGATTATAGCAATTGGCATGGAGGGAGCTAGTAAATCACGTCCACATCGCCCACATCTTTCAATTCCCTTTCCGGGATGTAGTAAATGTCCTGCCCCACCTGCACCTTTGCCATTTTGCGCACGCCAACCGGCACGCGGCGCTCTAAAACCGTGCAGGCCAGCAGGCCGCTCTCTTCCAAGCCCCGAGCCTGCCAAATAACACAATCTTGCATTCATAGTGTTCACCCTGTTTCATGAATGAAAAGTTCTCATAGCCCTTCAGCGCCGAATCATCAAAAGCACGTCTCCCGCGTGCCCGTCTCTTCGTTTACAAAATACGTCCCGCGTGGCCACAGCTTCGTCAAAACCCATTACTTTTTATACATATTTTTCACCTCATAAATTCAATAATCAGGATAAAAAGGAAACAATATATCCGTTTTTTTGCCGTACGCCAATGTATATTTTTTACCATCAACCATATATGTGGCATAGGGCCCTGTTGGCCTGATGCCACGCTCGGTCGGCCGGGTTTGCAGCACTTCGCACAGAAAGGAATACGGATCGTCAACGCCTCTTCTCTGGAAGTCTGTTGCATGCCTCTCTATATGCATCCACCCGGAACTTTCGTTTCCGGTTTCCAGCCATTGCAGCATTCCATCCGGGGTTTTTTACAATGTACATCACATTCTCCGGCGTGTATTTGACCCGCTGTTCTCCAATTCCTCCATCAGGCCCTATCCAGAAAAATAGCCGTCCGCCCCTTCTATTGTATCATGCAGGCGCGGGCCGTCAAGGGCAGAGGATGTTGGCGCCTCCGTGCTCAGAAACTCCCCCGGCGGCCCAGTACTCCGAGGCCCTGTGCGGGTCGGTGTTCCACAAATCGTCCATAAGCTGTTTTTTTCCTGCGGTGTCATGGCTTCACCTGAGGCGCTTTTTACAAAGGGCACGCCGCTGGCCGCGTCCATTGCGTCCTGCATCGACCCGTGCTGCCCGCCGTCCATAATCCCAAAGGCCCCACTCGCCCAGGATGTTGAAGG
>VOFF01001031.1_pt1 | contig 50001 bp, 35 predicted proteins | sample 5384061 | NCBI WGS metagenome assembly VOFF01 (sample SAMN12384725, study PRJNA508395) | human gut metagenome | isolation source: healthy gut E | host: Homo sapiens | reverse complement strand
CTTTCTGCTTGTATATCCGGCAGTTGTCCCTCACCAGTTGGCCGTAGTCCTTGTCGGGCGTGACCATATAGACGTCGTATCCGGCGGCGACGCCCCTTGACGTTGTACTTCGTCAGCGAGAGGCTGATCGGGCCGATGCCCGTATGATAGACCAGCGACGCGTCGACGATGTAGCGCATCCTGTCGTCGGTCGGTCGGAACCGCTCGGCGAACATCGCGTAGATGCCCGTCCGCAGGAAGAACCGGTCGCTGAAATCGAAGGTCGGCATCACGCTGACCGCCGCATAGCGCTTGGCACGGTACTCAGGCATGTAGACCGTCTGCGAATGGAGCGTAGGCCGGTAGGCCGGCATCAGCATGCGCGTCACCTTGTCGTTGCTCAGCGTGGGGATCGTCGTCACGACAGCCTCGGCGCCGTAACCCAGCGAAAACCATTTGCTGCCCGAAATCTGGAAATACTGGTTCCACACGATGCGGGCGCCCCACCACGAGACATCCCGCTTCGACTTGCGCAGCCGCTGCTCGTCGCGCGAATAGGGACTCGGCACGAAACGGTCGCGGCCGTAGAGATAGATGCCCGACAGCGAGAGCGACGTACCGGAGTGCGGGAAGATCATCCTGTCCAGCGAACTGCGCCGCAGCTCGATCTTCGGCGAAATGTAGTTGAGCGTGGTCAGATCCTCATAGTAGTTCTCCTTGTAGGAGGCGCGGTCGAGGCTGTAATAGTAGCGCTCCTGTCCGCCGTTGAGCCGGATCACGAAGGCGCTGCGGTGCGTGACCGGAAAGCCGAATCCCAGCGAGAGGAAGTTTTCCAGAAACTTCATCGACTCGGTGTTCGACACCGACGTGAGGTTGCCGAAATTGCCGTTCTTGTAGTTGCGGGCCGTGAAGTTGTACGAATAATCGACGAACAGCGGCCGCCAGAGGAAGAAGTCCGTCCGTCCGCCCAGCATGACGGCCGACGACACCGGCCCGAGGAACAGGTGGGTGTAGTAGCGATTGGCCGCATGGCGGATGCGGTGGTATTCGAACCCGACGTAGGCCTGGTTGAAGGCCGTCGACGAGATGTTACCGCCGATCAGGATTTTGTAGTCGGGCTTGGTCGTCAGCCGGAAATCGATGCCGTAATAGCCCGACTTCGGATCGTAGCGCATATAGGGGTATTCGGTGGAGAAATTGCCGTCGGCCAGCACCGAGAAGTATTTGTCCTTCACCCGCTCGAACGAAAGGATCTTCGGTTCGCCGTCGTGCTGGTGGTCGAGCTGCATGTTGTCGCGCACGTAGGTCGTCTGGGCGGGATTCAGCCCCTCGATCGCGTAGCGGTTGAAAAGCAGCTCGGGGCAGCGTTCGCGGAAGGCGGCGCGGCGGCGCAGCGCCTCGCCCCGCGACATGCGGCGCGGAACGGCGCTTTTGAGCGAGTCCATCAGCGCCATCGTATCGTCATAACCCGACTGGATAATGGCGTCGGCCTGAGAAAAGTCGAGCATCGAAACGTCGACCGCCCGCTCGATAAGCGTGCTGCGGCCGGCCGGCATGTCGTAATCGGTCTTCTCCATGGTGAGCATCCACACCTGGTCCATGATGCTTTTGGCGTTGGGTTCGGTGTTGCCCGACGTGCATTTGCTGCCGATCAGGTAGTCGGGACGGAAGGTTTCGTCGAGGGGTTTCCACGGAAAATTGTCGTAGATACCTCCGTCGTAGAGCAGCATCGAATCCTTCTCGATCGGGTTGAACGCCAGCGGAATGGCCATCGAAGCACGCACCGCTTCGCCCAGGTCGCCCGTTTTGAGCACATAGGGTTTGCGCGCCACCAGGTCGCTGGCCACGCACCGGAACGGCACCATGAGCCGGTCGAAATCGCCGCCGGAGGCCGTCGAAGCCGGCGTCAGCAGTTCGGCGAGCGCCAGATCGATCTGCGACGACGAAATGAGATGGCTCGGCAGCACCAGCCGCGACTTGTTCTTGGCATCGCTGCGTTTCTCCTCGTCGCGCAGATTGAGCCGCAGCGTAAGCATCGAGGGCTGATCCTGCATCTGGCGGTAATAGGAGGCGTAACGCGAATCGATGCGGCCCGAAACCCACTCCCGAACCTGCCCTGAATCGACGATCGCGCGCATCTCCTCCGGCGAATAGCCCGCCGCGTAGAGCGCCGCGATGATCGAACCCATGGAGGTTCCGGCGACGTAATCGATCGGAATCTCGTTCTCTTCGAGCGCCTGGATCACCCCGATATGGTAGAGTCCCTTCGCCCCTCCGCCGCTCAGCACGAGCCCGACGCTCTGGGCCGACGCCCCCGCGGCGAGGAGGAGTGCAACGACGACAAAAAGCGAGCGATTTGCGCAACATATCTCAAAAAATTTATAACTTTGCATTTTATATAGCGTATAAAATTAGGCAAAAAGTATAAAACCGCAAAATATGATTGGCAAAATCGAAGAACTTCTGCGGCGTGTCGAAGAGTTCCGCCCCAAAACGGCGGCCGAAGTCGAAGAGTTCCGCATCAAGGTACTGGGGAAAAAGGGCGAACTGAACGCGCTGATGGAGGAGTTCAAGAGGGTGGCTCCCGAACTCAAACGCGAAGTGGGGCAGCGGCTCAACGCCCTGAAACAGGCCGCCACCGAGCGGGTCGCCGCCCTGCGCGCCGAATTGCAGGAGAGCAGGGCCGACGATGCCGAAGCCATCGGCGATCCGACCCGTCCCGGTTCGGCCGAGCAGCTCGGGTCGCGCCATCCGATTTCGCTGGTGAAGAACCAGATCGTCGAGATCTTCTCGCGGCTGGGCTATACGGTGGCCGACGGGCCCGAAATCGAGGACGACTGGCACGTCTTCTCGGCACTCAACTTCCCGCCCGAACATCCGGCGCGCGACATGCAGGACACCTTCTTCATCGAGAAGAACCCCGACATCCTGCTGCGCACCCACACCTCGTCGATCCAGGTGCGCACGATGGAGCACCAGCGCCCGCCGATCCGCGTCATCTGCCCCGGCCGCGTCTTCCGCAACGAGGCCATCTCCTACCGTGCCCACTGCATCTTCCACCAGATCGAAGGGCTTTACATCGACGAAGGGGTTTCGTTCGCCGACCTGAAACAATCGCTGCTGTTCTTCGCCAAAGAACTCTTCGGAGAACAGACGGCCATCCGGATGCGTCCGTCGTACTTCCCCTTCACCGAACCCTCGGCCGAGGTCGACGTCTCGTGCAACCTCTGCGGCGGCAAGGGCTGTCCGGTCTGCAAGGGCACGGGCTGGCTGGAGATTCTGGGCTGCGGCATGGTCGACCCCAACGTATTGGAGGCCAACGGCATCGATCCGAAGAAATATTCGGGCTTCGCCTTCGGCATGGGCATCGAACGTATCGCCATGCTCAAATACGGCGTGGGTGACCTGCGGCTCTATTTCGAAAACGACGTGCGCTTCCTCCGCCAGTTCGATACCGAGTTGGATTGAAAACGCGAGGGGCAACGCATACGAAGCGCCGCCCCCGTTCCGTTTAACAGCATATGACACCCCCGACGATGCGAAAAACACTCCTTCTGCTCCTGCTCACTGCGGTCTTCTGCGGCGCTTTCGCCCGGAAAACCCCGCAGGTCGCGCCGGCGCCGCAGGTGCCCGACTCGCTCCGGGGATTCTACCTCTTCACCGAAGGGATCAAGCAGGCCTTCATCGAGCGGGACACCGCCGCGGCCCGCGCGTCGCTGGAACGCTCCGTCGAAGCCGATTCGACCTACGGGCCCGCATGGTACGAACTGGCCGAACTGCTGCTTTACAACGATGCTCCCACCGCCCTGCGCCATGCCGAACGCGCCTTCCGCACCGACACGACCGACAAATGGTACCTGCTGCAACTGGGGCAGGCGCAGATTCTCAACGACCGCTACCGCGACGCGATCCGCACCTACAACCGGCTGCGCGAGGTCGACGCGCAGAATCCCGACTCCTACCGCGTGCTGGCGATGCTCTACGACCAGGAGGGGCAACCCTTCTCGGCGATCGCTGTGCTCGATTCGGCGGAGGTGCGTTTCGGCAGGATCGACGCCCTGTCGGAACTCAAACGCCGCCTGCTGGTGGGAACCCGCCAATACGACCGCGCCGTAGCCGAAGCGCAGGCGCTCATCGAAGCCGCCCCCTACAAGGCCGAGAACTATCTGCTGCTGGGCGAGTTGTATGCCCGCCAGAAGAAAGATTCGCTGGCGCTGGTACAATTCGCCGAGGCCTACCGCATCGATTCGACGAGCGTCGCCGTACTGGCCACGTACAGCGAATTCTACAACGAACGGCGCGACTACGCCTCCTCGCTCAACTACACGCGGCGGCTCTTCGCGAGCGATGAAATGCCGCTCGACGACAAGCTCGCCTATTTCGACCGGATCACCGGCGACCGGAATTTTTACAGCACCTTTTACCTGCAAATCAACGACCTGGCTACGACGCTGGCGATGAAATATCCGCACGATCCGCGCGTGGTGAAGCTCTACGGCGACCACCTGATCGCCTCGGGGCAGCTCGACGACGCGCTGACCTACTACAAGACGCATCTCGACGACCTCCCGCCCCGGATCGACTACTTCAACATGGTGATCGACATCGAGAGCTACAAGCAGCGGCCCGACTCGGTGGAGCACTACACTTCCCGCGCGATGAAGCTCTTCCCCGAAAACGTCGACCTCCACCTGCGCAAGGGACAGATGCTCTCCTACGCCAAACGGTACGACGAAGCGCTGAAATTCTACAAGAACTCGCTCCGCCTGGCACCGGGTGACTCGCTGCGGGGCGCCGTCTGGGGCATCATCGGCGAAACCTATCACCTGATGGGCCAGCAGGCGTTGCAGAAGCAGTCGGAGGATCGACGGCCCAAAGCATCGCTCTACGAAAGCCGCAAAGGCCCCGCGGCACGCTGCATGCGCAAGTGCTACGACGCCTACGACCGTTCGCTCGCGCTGCGTTACGACAACGCGATGGTGCTCAACAACTACGCCTACTTTCTCTCGCTCGAAGGGCGCGACCTGGAACGGGCGCTCGCCATGGCGGGGCGCGCGATCGTGCTCGAAGAGAACAACCCGACCTATCTGGACACCTACGCATGGGTGCTCTACCGGTTGGGACGTTACGACGAAGCGAAGAAAACCATGCAGCAGGCCCTTTCGCTCGACCGCAGCCAAAGTCCCGACCTGCAACTCCACTACGGCGACATCCTGGCCGCGCTGGGCGAGAAGTTCATGGCCGAAGTCTACTGGAAAAAGGCGCTCGAAGGGGGTTACGACGACCCCGACGCGATCGTCGAACGGTTCCGCCGCCTGAAAGAGGCGGCGCAAACGCCCGCCGCGCCATGACACGCTTCGCACTGATCCTCGGCTTGCTGCTCTGTCTGACCGTTCCGGCAGCAGGGCAAAAGGGCGACCTGCAACGGCAGATCGCCGAGAAGCAGCGTGCCATCGATGCGCTCGAAAAGCAGATCGCACGCGGCGAACAGGAGCTCACCTCGATCAAGAAGGGCAAGAATTCGGAACAGCAGAGCGTGCAGCGGCTCTCGCGGCAGATCGCATCGCGCCGCCAGTTGCTCGACGAAACCGAAAGCCAGCTGTCGCTGCTCGCCGAACAACTCGCCGCGAGCGACAGCACGGCCGGTGCACTCAACGTCCGGCTGGAACGCTACCGCGCCCAATATGCGGCGATGGTACGCGAAGCCTACCGCAACTACAAGCAGAACAGCTACCTGACCTATATCTTCGCCTCGAAGGATTTCGCCGACGTGGCGCGTCGCATCGCCAACATCCGCGGCGTGGCCAAACTGCGCGAAGCGAAGCTGCGCGAGATCGCCGAGACAGCGCAGGAGGTGGGACGGCAGCAGGAGCTGCTCGCCGCGCAGCAGCAGGCGCTCGACTCCACACGCCGCAAGATCGACGCCCAACGGGCCCGTTACGAACGCGACCAGCGCAACGCCAAGGCACGCCTGCAACGCATGTCGGCGCGCGAAAAGGCCGTATTGCGCGAAAAGGAGCGGCAGGAGGAGCAGCTCGACACGGCCATCGCCGAATTGCAGAAACTCACCAAGGGCAACAAGGCGGGAGCCTCGTTCTCCACGCGCACGTCGAACCTGAACCTTCCCCGTCGAGGGCGGGCGCGTGAAACGCTACCGCGACAACATGGCCGAGATCACGGGTCCCAAGGGAGCACGCATCACGGCCATCTACGAAGGGAAGGTGGTCGACGTGAAGCGCAATCGCATCACCAACCGATTCGACGTCTACATCGCCCACGGCCAGTACATCACCTCCTACGCCAACCTCAATTCGGTGAGCGTCGCCAAGGGGCAGACAGTGGCCAAAAACAGCGCGATCGGCGTCATCGGCCCGCGGTCGACATCCAGACCATGAAGACCGAATACAGGCTCGTATTCGGCATCTATCCGCCCGCAGGAGCCAAGAAGATGCGCGCCTCGGACTGTTTCCGCAAATAACCCCATAAAGACTGCACGACAATGGCTGTACGATACCATACCGACGGATGCTCCTACCGGCTGCCGCAGAAACGGCTCACCGCCGCGTGGCTGCGGCGCGTGGCCGAACAGGAGGGCTACACGCTCGCCGAGGTCGACTATATCTTCTGCTCGGCCGAGAGGCTGCTCGAAATGAACCGTCAGTACCTCGGACACGACTACTTCACCGACGTCATCACCTTCGATTACAGCGACCGCCGCGGAACACGCACCGTCGCCGGCGACATCTTCATCGACGTGGAGACGGTGGCCGACAACGCCCGCATCTACGGCGCCACGACCTTGCAGGAGATGCGCCGCGTGGTGGTGCACGGACTGCTGCACCTCTGCGGACAGCGCGACAAGACGCCGCGCACCGAGCGGCAGATGCATCGCAAGGAGGACAAATACCTCCGATTCTGGGAGACCCCGCAAAAGTGACGCCGCCGACAGTCCGCGTGCCGCCCCGTCCGACGGGGCGACCTTCCGCACGGCCTGCGCGCGACATTCGCGATTCCGAACACGAAAACCGACAAGATATGACGCTCGACTACGATATTCTGGTCATCGGCGGCGGCCACGCCGGCTGCGAAGCCGCTTCGGCGGCGGCGCGCATGGGTTCGCGCACGCTGCTCCTAACGATGAACATGACCAAGCTGGCCAACATGTCGTGCAACCCCGCCGTGGGAGGCGTGGCCAAGGGGCAGATCGTCCGCGAAATCGACGCGCTGGGCGGCCGCACGGCGCGTATCACCGACCGCACGACACTCCAATTCCGGATGCTCAACCGCTCGAAGGGAGCGGCCATGTGGAGCCCGCGCGCGCAGTGCGACAAAGGCCGTTTTTCGGCCGAATGGCGGCACGAACTGGAAAATACGCAGAACCTCTATATCTGGCAGGATACGGCCGCAGAACTGCTCTTCGACACGGCAGGGGAGCGTCCCCGCGTGACGGGCGTGCGCACGTGCATGGGCGTCGAGTTCACGGCGCGCGCCGTAATCCTCACGGCCGGCACCTTCCTCGACGGCATGATGTACTGCGGCGAAGCGCACGCGCCGGGCGGACGCGCCGGCGATCCCGCTTCGACGGGCATCACCGCATCGCTCGCCGCGATGGGATTCGAAACGGGGCGCATGAAGACCGGTACCCCCGCACGACTCGACGCCCGCACGATCGACTTCGAGGCATTGGAGCCGCAATACGGCGACGAAAATCCGTCGAAGTTTTCATTTTCCACTGATACACAGCAAGTTAAACATCAAAGTCCCTGTTTTCTGGTCTACACTTCGCCCGAAGTGCACGCCACGTTGCGTACAGGCTTCGACCGGTCGCCGCTCTTCAACGGCACGATCCACGGCATCGGACCGCGTTACTGCCCCTCGATCGAGGACAAGCTGCGCACCTTCGCCGACAAGGAACAGCATCAGTTATTCCTTGAACCAGAAGGAGATAACACCAATGAATACTATCTCAACGGCTTCTCGTCGTCGCTGCCGTGGGAGGTACAGTACGAGGCGCTGCACCGGATCCGGGGGTTGGAGGACGTCCATATCTTCCGGCCCGGCTATGCGATCGAATACGACTACTTCCCGCCCACCCAGTTGCGCCATACGCTCGAAACGAAACTCGTCGACGGACTCTATTTCGCCGGCCAGGTCAACGGCACGACAGGTTACGAGGAGGCTGCGGCGCAAGGCCTGCTGGCAGGGATCAACGCGCATCGCAAACGGGTAGGGGAGTCGGCGATCGTTCTGCAACGCGACGAAGCCTACATCGGCGTGTTGATCGACGATTTGGTGACGAAGGGCGTCGACGAACCTTACCGGATGTTCACCTCGCGTGCCGAATACCGGATTCTGCTCCGGCAGGACAATGCCGACCTGCGGCTCACTCCGCTCGGACATGAAATAGGATTGATTTCGGAAAAGACTACGAATTTCGAGCGAAAATTCGTGCGTAGAATCGCTTATTTCCTTCGCCCGCCGCACGAGCGTGCGTGCAGGCGAAATCGACGACTATCTGAAATCAGTCGATTCCGAACCGATGAAGCAGGGGAGGAAGCTCTACGACATTCTGCTTCGCAACAAATGACGTTCGAATCGCTGTCCCGGTCCTGCCCAACTGAAAAAGTTCATCGAATCGAACGGAATGGACGCCGAAGCGATCGAAGAGGCAGAAATCCAGATCAAGTACAACGGATATATCCAGCGGGAAAAATTCATCGCCGAAAAGTTGCATCGGCTCGAAAATATCGCCATCCCTGCCGATTTCGACTATCATTCGATGCAATCGCTCACGATCGAGGCACGGCAGAAACTCACGCGCATCCGCCCGACGACGATCGGCCAAGCTTCGCGTATCCCCGGGGTTTCGCCCGCCGACGTGAATGTCCTGCTTGTAAAATTCGGGACGATAACCCGATTCGACCAAAAAAAGGGAGAGAACCTACGTTTTATTTTCAAACAATAGGGCAAGGAAATCGTTCCAAAATGTCTCGACGAAATGCACCGGATAGCGATCCCAAACACCTAAAAAAATCAACTGATACATACGAAAGATAACCGGAAAATTCTTGGGTTGCCACAACTCCTCATAAGAATAACAATAATGCATCCCTATGGCCGATCAAAGCACGATCGTACACCAACCGTGTTTGTCTTCGGCCCGATACGCCGTACTCGAATATCCTGCAAACGCGTATAAACCCATTTCCATCGAAATCTTTGCCCATGCAGTCGGTTCCGTAATTATAAATGCCTTTTCGGTCTGCATATCGAAAATCTTACCGATAAATCGCATAATAAAAACCGCCGTTTCGAATCCACTCCTCTCTTCCGAGGTAAGACCGAGCTCCGCCATTCCTTTAACGACCGGAATATGCCGCTCTTCGACCTCAAAAGCCATATGAATAAAGGCGATCGGTCAGAAAAAGGGCGTAAAATCAACCGCTATTCGTAATGGAAGAATCAGTACGGAATTCAATTCATACATATACGTTTCCGTCACCGATACCGAAAACATGCGGTCACACAAGGAGACCGCACGTTTTCCGTACCAAAATTCGTATTTCCGAAGGTCAAGAGAAATTCATACACTACCTCCCGAAATACACTCCTTATACTATATACTACTCGACGACCAACGTCCAGCCGTTTCGCAGCGCCCGACATCAACTGGCCGCATAGTTACCGCCCACCTTCACATCGCCTGTTCCACCGGAGCATTCGCGACCCTGTTCGTCGGATATAGCGATGGCGACCATGATCGGCCGTTCCGATTCCGCGTTTTGAAATAAGCCCCGACCGACGGGCGATCCGTAAACGATCAGCAGCGCATCCTTCGCCGGTTTCACAAGGCAGTCCTACGGTCGTTTCGGCATGACGGGACGCAGATACCGAAGAAATTAGCGGCGCCGCCTCCTGCCGTAGGGCGGAATGAAACGCTCGTTCCGTTTGACGACCTCCTTGCAGGCTTCGACCACCATTTCCACCGTCGGAACCGGCAGACAGAGCCGCTTGCACGCGGAAGACTGGGATTCACGACGCGCATTGTGCCTTCGCCCCACAGGAAACGAAGACGCACCTTTCCGTCCACGCCCCGGAAGGCTTTCAATCCTTCGAAGATAGAGCGTCGCATGCCGTATGCAGGCACGACGCCGACCTTGACATCCTCTCGACGAAGGTTTCGACGGGCAGTTCGGCCGTGATTTCCCGTCGCGTCGCTCCACTTTCCGTCGTCGGGACGGAAGAACGGGCATTGACGTCGGTTTTGCGAAAGTAATCGAACGCCCAAAATGCCCCATTCCGATATTTCCGAAATTTTTCCTGGTTTTCCGGCTCGCCCCATTTGCCATCCGTTTCCATGCGGACGTTCATTCCGTCGACGTATTTCCGCCGCATCCGCCGCCGGAAAGCCGGAAACATCCGTTATCCGACCGAGTTTAGGTTGTTCGTCTTCTCGCCGGGCTGCAACAGCCGCAGTTTTCCCGAAGCGTCTTCGGCCATGAGAATCATGCCGTTCGACACGATTCCCTTCAGTTCGCGCGGAGCCAGGTTCACCAGCACGAGCACCTGCCGACCGACCAGCTCCTCGGGCGTATAATGTTCGGCGATGCCCGACACGATCTCACGCCGGTCGATACCCGTGTCGACAGTCAGCTTCAACAGCTTCTTGGTCTTGGCGACCTTCTCGGCCGCAAGAATGGTCGAAACACGTATATCCATGCGTTGGAAATCGTCGAACGATATACTATCTTTCTGAGGATCAATATTTTGAGACGACTCTGCCGCCAAATTTGCCTCTTTGGTCGCCGCCAGCTTATCGAGCTGCGCCTGGATAACGTCGTCCTCGATCTTCTCGAAAAGCAACTCGGGCGTCCCGATCCGGTGACCGGCGGCAACGAGATCGGTCGCCCCGATACGCTCCCAGTCCAACGGTTCGAGCCGCAGCATCGCCAGTAACTTGGCCGCGGTGAAGGGCATGAAGGGTTCGACGACGATCGAGAGGTTGGCCGTGATCTGCAAGGCGATGTTGAGGATCGTCTTCACCCGTTCGGGATCGGTCTTGACGAGTTTCCACGGCTCGCAGTCGGCCAGATACTTGTTGCCGATGCGCGCCACGTTCATCGCCTCCTTCAACGCCTCGCGGAAGCGGTAGTTCTCGATATTCTGTTCGAGCGTCGCCTTCACCGCCTGCAATTCGGCCAGCGTCTCGCGGTCGTAATCGGTGAGGCTGCCGCATGCGGGAACCTCGCCGCCGTAGTATTTCTGCGTGAGCACCAGCGCGCGGTTGACGAAGTTGCCCAGCACGGCCACCAGTTCGTTGTTGTTGCGCGCCTGGAAATCCTTCCACGTGAAGTCGTTGTCCTTCGTTTCGGGCGCATTGGCGCACAGCACGTAGCGCAGCACGTCCTCCTTGCCCGGAAACTCGTCGAGGTATTCGTGCAGCCAGACAGCCCAGTTGCGCGACGTGGAGATCTTGTCGCCTTCGAGATTGAGGAACTCGTTGGCCGGCACGTTCTCGGGCAGGATGTACTCGCCGTGCGCTTTGAGCATCGACGGGAAGACGATGCAGTGGAAGACGATATTGTCCTTGCCGATGAAGTGCACCATCTTGGTTCCGGAGTCCTTCCAATAACGCTCCCAGTCTGGCGTCAGCTCCTTCGTGGCGGATATATAGCCGATCGGCGCGTCGAACCACACGTAGAGCACCTTGCCCTCGGCCCCCTCGACCGGAACGGGGATGCCCCAGTCCAGATCGCGGCTCACGGCACGCGGCTGCAATCCCAGATCGAGCCAGCTCTTGCACTGCCCGTAGACGTTGGGACGCCACTCCTTGTGCCCTTCGAGAATCCACTCGCGCAGAAATCCCTCGTACTTGTCGAGCGGCAGGTACCAGTGCTTGGTCTCGCGCTTGACGAGCGGCGAACCGGACAACGCGCTGTGGGGTGCGATCAGTTCGTCGGGCGAAAGCGTCGATCCGCACTTCTCGCACTGGTCGCCGTAGGCCTTTTCGTTCTGGCAGTGGGGACAGGTGCCCACGATGTAACGGTCGGCCAGAAACTGCTGCGCCTCCTCGTCGTAGTACTGCTCGGAGGTCTTCTCGACGAACTTGCCCTCGGCGTAGAGCTTGCGGAAGAAATCCGACGCCGTTTGGGCATGGACGGGCGACGAGGTGCGCGAATAGATGTCGAACGACATGCCGAGCCGTTCGAACGAACGCTTGATGAGGTTGTGGTAGCGGTCGATGATCTCCTTGGGCGAGACCCCCTCCTTGCGCGCCTTGATCGTGATCGCCACGCCGTGCTCGTCGCTGCCGCAGATCGACAGCACGTCGCGCCCGCGGCGGCGCAGATAGCGCGTGTAGATGTCGGACGGGATGTAGACCCCCGCCAGGTGGCCGATATGCACGGGCCCGTTGGCATAGGGGAGCGCCGACGTCACCAGATAGCGTTTGAACTCTTTTTGCCATAGATGAATGAGGATACGATCTTACTAATTTCTGTCAAAATTACTAATTTTTGACATATCCGTGAAGGAAAAGGCGAGTTTTTCCGAAAGTATGTAAACCCGCCGTGCGGGAACCGTCTCCCGGAGGGGCGGGACAAAACGTTTTCACCCCCGCCGCGAAGGCATCGCGGCAGGGGTGAAAAACGGGGTGACGGACGCCCGGAGGCGTCCGGCAGGGGCGTGCTATTCGAACTGCATCTCGTCGAGCAGCCAGCCCGCTCCGGCGAACTTGTCGATGATGAACAGCACGTAGCGGATATCGACCGAAATAGTGCGTTGCAACGCCGGCTCGAAGGCCACGTCGCCCGACATCGCCTCCCAGTTGCCGTCGAAGGCCAGCCCCAGCAGCTCGCCGCGGCCGTTCATGATCGGCGAACCGGAGTTGCCGCCCGTAATGTCGAGATTCGCCAGAAAAGCGACCGGCAGTTCGCCCCGCCCGTTGGCATAGGCGCCGAAATCCTGCGCGGCATAGAGCTCTTTGAGCTTGTCGGGCACGGAGAACTCCGTCGGATTCTTCGGGTCCTCCTTCTCCATGACGCCGCGCAGCGTCGTATAGTAGTGGTAGGTCACGCCGTCGGCCGGATCGTAGGGCAGCACCTGCCCGTAGGTAAGGCGAATCGTGAAGTTGGCGTCCGCCGCCCACGCACGGTCGGGGTACTGCCGCATCAACCCTTCGATATAGAGACGATGTCCGTCGGCGTAGTTGCGGTTCGCCTCCTTCTGCGCCTGCTGCAATTCGAGCATCTTGCCCGTTACCGACAGCGCCAGCAGCGCCGCAGGGTCTTCGTCGAGCCGTTCGCGCGAAAAGCGGTCCACGAACTCCAACGCCCGCGTTTCGTCGGCGAACACCGAATTGTCGTAGAGGTAATCGACCGCGGTGTCCAGATCGTCGAACTGCCCTTCGGCCGCAACGAATACGTCGGGCAACTCCTTGACATGCTCCATCACCAGTTCGAACATGCGGCGCGCCACACGACGGTCGGTAGCGGGATTGTAGTCCTTGTAGAAGCCGCGCAGCCGCTTTTTGAGCGCCTCCGGATCTTCGAGCTTCTTGCCCTTCTTGCCGACCGCGGCGATCACGTAGGAGGCCGGCGTCATGATTTCGACCGAGCGCTGCAACGCCTCGTTGAGGTACTGCTGTGCAGCATAGGCTTCGTTGCTCGCAGCTATCGCGTCGCGGATCATCCCCAACGCCTCGTCGTAACGCTCCCCGTCTACGCTGTTCGCCTCGGCCCATTGCTGGAAGGCGCGTTCCTGCTCCTGCTTCTTGCGCTTCACGTCGAGCCGTTCGATGCCGCGCGACATCCCCATGGCATTCTTCCAATAGTTCGACGACTGGGCGTACTTCGAGGCGTACTGGATGCGCACCTTGTCGCTCGCGAGCATGTCTTCGGCCAGGATCTTCTGCCGCTCGCCGCGGATGAAGATGCGCTGCGGATTGGTGATCGTGAGCATCCGGTCGATTTCATACGAGGTCATGTAACGCTGCGTCGAGCCGGGGAAGCCCATGATCATGGCGAAATCTCCCTCGTCGTACCCGTCGAGCGAAATGCGCAGGTATTCGTCGGCGCGATAGGGGACATTCTTCGTCGAATACTCCGCCGGACGGTTGTCCTTGCCGGCGTAGATGCGGAACATCGAGAAATCGCCCGTATGGCGCGGCCACATCCAGTTGTCGGTGTCGCCGCCGAACTTGCCGATCGAATTGGGGGGCGTACCCACCAGACGGATATCCTTGTAGACCTCCATCGCAAAGGCGAAATACTGGTTGCCGCCGAAGAAGGGTTTGACCGAGATCTCCATGCCGGGGTACTCCTTGCCGAAGCGTTTGCGCACCTCGGCGACCTGTTTCTTCACCAGTTCGGCGCGCTCCTCGCCCATGGCCGTCGACGGCACGGCACCCAGCACGTCGGCCGTCACGTCGGCGATACGGCGGACGAAACGCACTTCGAGTCCGGGGGCGGGAAGCTCCTCGGCACGCGAACGCGCCCAGAATCCGTTTTTCAGAAAGTCGTGCTCGACCGACGACAGCGACTGGATGGCGCCGTAGCCGCAGTGGTGGTTCGTCAGCAGCAACCCCTCGGGCGAGACCACCTCGCCCGTACATCCCGCGCCGAAGATGACGATCGCATCTTTGAGCGACGAACGGTCGGCGGCATAAATCTCCTCGGCCGAGAGTTCGCACCCCTTGGCCCGCATGTCGGCGATATTCATCTTTTGCAAATAGGGCAGCAGCCACATTCCCTCGTCGGCGGCCGCCGTCGCGGCGAAGAATGCCGTGAACAAAAACATCGAAAATTTTTTCATAGGTATTGATCTGTCATTTATTTTTCCCTGTCCGATCCGCAGACGGCGAAGACGACCGCAAACGGGCCGCCGCACCGCGCCGTCAGCCGATCTCGATCATGCGGCGGATCGACCGCTCGGCGGCGCGCCGCACCTGTTCGTCGATCACCACCTCGGGCGACTCGTTCCAGACAGGCGGCGATGCGTTCGAGCGTCACCATCTTCATGTAGACGCAGTTGTTGCAGCCGCACGTATCGTCGTCGGGAGGCGCCGGAATAAAGCGTTTGCGGGGATAGCGGCGCTGCATCTCCGCGAGGATGCCCGCTTCGGTCACGACGATGAACTCCTGGGCGTCGCTGCGGCCGCAATAGTCGAGGATCGCTGCCGTCGAACCGACGAAATCGGCTACCGCCGTGATATAGGCGCGGCATTCGGGATGCGCGACGATCTCGGCCGCAGGGTGCTCCTCGCGCAATGCGAGCAGCTTTTTCGAGCGAAAACTCCTCGTGCACGTGGCAGGCGCCGTCCCACAGCACCATGTTGGTGCGTCCCGTGAGTTTCTGCACGTAGGCGCCCAGATTGCGGTCGGGTGCGAAGAGGATCGGCTGTTCGGCCGGAATCGACTCGACGACCTTCAAGGCGTTGGACGACGTGCAGCAGACGTCGGTCTGCGCCTTGATCTCCACCGACGTATTGACGTACGAAACCACCGTATGGCCGGGGTAGCGGGCGCGGAAGCGGCGGAACGCCTCGGCCTCGCAGCCGTCGGCCAGCGAGCAGCTCGCTTCGGGCACGGGGATGAGCACCTTCTTGTCGGGACAGAGCACCTTGGCCGTCTCGGCCATGAAATGTACGCCCGCGAAGAGAATCGTGCGGGCCTCCACCTTCTGCGCTTCGATCGACAGCGCGAGCGAGTCGCCCAGAAAATCGGCGACGGCCTGCACTTCGGGCAGCGTATAATAGTGGGCGAGGATCACGGCTCCCTTGCGGCGTTTGAGCTCTTCGATGCGGGAGAGGAGGTTATCGACCATCTTTTGTTTTTATTTTTTAATTCAATTTTAATTTAATAAAGAAAAAGAAGATTAATAATGCCTGTTGACAATGTCGATAAGTTTTCCGCGGAAAAAGTTATGCCGGTTCCGCAGTGGCATTTGTCGATTACTGTTTTTCCTTCTTTTCATTCAAATTATTGAACCGTAGATCGTTGAACTGAAAATTCAAAAGTAATCGACAATTGTCCGTAACTCTTTTCAACATGTCGACAGCTATTTTTTCTCAACATTCCTTCATCTTCCGGCGGGTCGGGCGGCGCAACAAGTTTTCAAAACTTTTTCTTGTTTTTTCCGAAGTTTCGTACACACGGTGTTCTGTGCGATTCTGCAACTTTTCGACCCTCTTTTTTATTACGAGTTATTGCGGGATTGTACACAACTTCTCAACAGGTTTTCGCCATGTTTTCAACAACTTTTTCGGCGATCGAACGATAGAGGGATTCGACGGCCGGATCGGTTCCCGCGGCCGGACGCCCCTCTTCCGATCCGTCCATAACGGATTGAACGATCGGAATATCGCCCAGGAAAGGCACGTCGTTCTGCTCGGCGAAGGTGCGCGCACCTCCGCGGCCGAAGATGTAGTAACGGTTTTCGGGGAGTTCCTTCGGGGTGAACCAGGCCATGTTCTCGATGATGCCCACGACGGGGAATTTCGATCTTGTCGGCGCGGAACATCTCCACGCCGCGCCGCACGTCGGCCACGGCTACCTGCTGGGGTGTCGAGACGATCACCGCACCCGTGACCTTCAACTCCGAAATGACGGCCAGATGCACGCCGCCCGTGCCGGGAGGAAGATCGACGAGCAGGAAGTCCAGCCCGCCCCATTTGGTCTGGTGGATCATCTGGCGCAGGGCGTTGGTCGCCATGGCGTCGCGCCAGATCAGTGCGTCGGAGGGTTTGATGAAGAAGCCGATCGACATGAGTTTGATCCCCATCGCGTCGGCCGGCAGGATGCAATCTTCGCCGTCGATGCGTTCGGCATCGGGCAGATAACCCTCCACGCCGAACATCTTGGGCTGCGACGGTCCGTAAATGTCGGCGTCGAGGATGCCCACGCGGTAACCCATGTTGCGCAGCGTGAGGCGGGGAAAAAGAGTGGTTTTGCAGCGCGAAACCCTCGCGGGTCCGATCCGGACGCCTCCCTCTTGGGCTCGATGCGAAGACGACCAGGTGACGACTCTTCGCATCGAGCCGCTCGAAGATGCTGGGCAATGTAGTTGGCGGGAGGTTTCCGGGCAGTCGTTCCCGCCGGATGAAACCGCCGTCGAATCCGTAGGTGATGATCTCCTATGGGATTGAGCAGCGAGACGGTTGCCCGTCGGGGTCGAAATCGAAAACCGTGCCGCGATGAATATCGGGGCCGCGTTCATCCGGATCCGTCGGATGAACTTCCCGTCCGGGGCGAACAGAAAGATTGCCGTTTACCGAATTGAACGAACAGGCGACGTGCTCGGCAGGTTTGTCAGCAGGTTCTGTTACGTCAATATCGTGCTCGCTTCGATGGTCTCCAGCGGCGTGATCTCCACGCCCCGGAACAGGTCGTCGAGACGCACCGGCGTCTCCTGCCGAGGGAAGCACTCGTCTGTCGGCTGGCAGCGGGTAGTCCGTCGTCTCGCCGCCCGTGCAGGAGAGCCTGATCGCCAGCGCACCGACCGCCGCGGCGATCCTGTTTATCCCTTTGTTCATCGTAACTTTGCGTGTCTGTTCCGGACAAAATAACGCATATTTTAGAGAATAAATACATAACGACAGATTATTTTATCGAAAAACGATAAATTTTATTTGTTTTTCATAAAATATCGTTATATTTGCGACCGAAGAGAAAAATTTGTATCCGGCGGCGGGAAAACGACTGTTGAAAACAAAACATAAAATTCTGGCCGGGCTTCTCGCCTTCGTCGTGGGAACGTTTCTGGTCTTTTTGGCATCTGGATTTTCATCGTATTGATGGGCATTGCCGGGGCCTCGATGGAGAAGAGCGTCGCGTCAGCCCCGACGTCGATCCTCAGGATCGACTTTTCGGAGAATCATCACCGATCCCCTTCGTCCGATCCGCTGGCCTGCCGAACCTTTCATGGCGTCGATTTCCGCAACGGACGCGGCCCCACGCCGCTGTTCGAGGCGCTGCGTGCGATCGATGCTGCCAAGAGCGATCCCCGCATCAAGGGAATCTATATCCGGCCCAACGGGCAGGGTACGGTCTCGATGGCCGTGTTGGAGGAGTTGCGTGCGGCGATCCTCGACTTCAAGCAGGAGAGCGGCAAGTTCGTGTGGCCTACAACGAAGCCTACGGGCAGGGACTATTACCTCGCCACGGCGGCCGACGGGATCTATATGCAACCCGAAGGCGGCATGGACTGGTCGGGACTTTCGATGAACCTGATGTTCTACAAGGGGCTGTTCGACAAGCTCGATCTGAAGGTCGAGGTATTCCGTCCTACGGCCTGCAAGTACAAGAGCGCCGTGGAACCCTACATTCTCGACAGGATGTCGGACGAGAACCGCGAACAGATGCAGGAGCTGGTCAATTCCGTCTGGGGCACGATTTCGGGCACGGTGGCCGCGGCCCGCGGCATCGACTCCGCGGCGATGCGCGAGATCACCGACAGATTGCAGGTGACGCTGCCCGAAGACGCGCTCGAACACGGCTTCGTGGACGGACTGATCTACGAGGACGAGATGAAGGAGGTCTCTTCGCCGAGCTGGGCGTGGCCGACGACGGGGAGGGCAACTACGAGTTCGTGTCGCTGGGCGACTACGCCTCGATGGTCGGGCCCGATCTGGACAACCTCGGAGCGGATCGCGTGGCGGTACTCTATGCCGACGGCCAGATCGTCGACGGCGAGGGCTACGACGAGGAGATTTACGGCAATACGCTGGCGGCGAAGCTGGCCGGCGTGCGCGAGGACGAGAAGGTGAAGGCCGTGGTGCTGCGCGTCAATTCCCCCGGCGGCAGCGCGCTGGCGTCGGATGTGATCTGGCGCGAGATGGAACTGCTGAAGGCCGAAAAACCGGTCGTCGTGTCGATGGGTTCCTATGCCGCCAGCGGCGGATACTACATTTCCGCTCCGGCGGACGCCATCGTGGCCGACCGCACGACGCTGACCGGTTCGATCGGGGTTTTCGGCATGTTCATAAATCCGATCGACGCGCTGAAGAACAAGCTGGGCGTCACGCTCGACGGCGTGAAGAGCAACGCTTCGGCCGGCATGGGGTCCGTATCGGCGCTGACGCCCGTCGAGCGGGCTTCGATCATGCGCGGCGTGGACAAGGTGTACGAGACCTTCACGGAGCATGTGGCCGCGGGGCGCAACCTGCCCGTCGAACGGGTGCTCGAGATCGCCGGCGGCCGCGTGTGGTCGGGCGAGGATGCGCTGGAGATCGGACTCATCGACACCTACGGCGGTCTGAAGACGGCCATCGCGATGGCCGTGGACAAGGCGGGGATGGGCGACGATTTCCGCGTCGTCGAGGTCCGCGAGGAGCCTACGGGCCTCGCCGCCTTCCTCTCGGCGATGAACGTGAGCATCCGCGAGGCCTTCACCCGCTCCGAGCTGGAGACGGTGATGAAGGAGTACGGAGCCGTCCGCGAGGCCACGCGCTTGCAGGGTATTCTGATGTATTCGCCCTGCAAACTCGAGTTGTAGCAGGCCGAAAGCCGTGCCGGATGACGGGCGGCGGATTCCTTCACGGGAATCCGCCGCCCGTGTCATCACCGCCGAAGGCGGAAAGAGGGCGGAGGGATCACCTCCCGGGCGGGGCGGCCGGGCCTTGATGCGGTCGAGCAGGGCCTTGAGCCGGGCGACCTCCCCGGGGTTTCCGGCGGCGACGTTCCGGCGTTCGCCGGGGTCGTTCCGTAGGTCGTAGAGCTGTTCCGCAGGATCGTTTCCCATTTCGGTGTCGGTCGCTTCGTTCCGGGCCGGGGCGTTGCTCGGGGCGATGTATTTCCAGCCGTCGGAGATGACCGAGAGCGTTTGCGAGAGGTTGATGCCGACGACGTATTCCGCCCCTTCGGAGTCGGTTCCGAGGAGTGTCCCGAGGTGGTTCCGGCTGTCGGGTGCGGCCCCTTCGGGCAGCGCGGCTCCGCAGAGCGCGGCCAGCGAGGCGTAGAGGTCGATATGGCTCAGCAGGGCGTCTGAAATGCGGTTCGCGGCGACGTGTCCGGGCCAGCGGACGATGAACGGGACGCGCGTGCCTGCCTCGAAGGCGCTGTACTTGCCGCCCCGGAAATCGCCCCACGGCCTGTGGTCGCCCAGCAGTTCGGCCGCCCGGTCGTTGTAGCCGTCGTCCACGACCGGACCGTTGTCGCTGCTGATTATGAGCAGCGTATTGTCCGCGAGGCCGAGCGAGTCGAGCGCATCGAGCACTTTTCCCACCGTATGGTCGAACGAAAGGACGGCGTCGCCGCGGGGCCCCATGCCGCTCCGGCCCGCGAAGCGTTCGTGCGGAACGCGCGGAACATGGATGTCGTTGGTCCCCAGGTAGAGGAAGAACGGCCGGCCGCGGTTGTCGGCGATGAACCCCAGGGCCTTTTCGGTTATCCGGTCCGCGATCTCCTCGTCGCGCCACAGGGCGCTTTTTCCGCCCTTCATGTAGCCGATGCGCGGAATGCCGTGGACGATGGCCTGGTCGTGTCCGTGGGAGGGAGTCATCCGCAGCAACTCGGGGTTGTCGCGTCCGGTCGGCTCTCCCGGGAAGGGTTTTTCGTAGCTCACGGCGATCGGGTCTTCTGGGTCGAGGTTCACGACCCGCTGATTCTCGATGTAAACGCACGGGACGCGGTCGCCCGTGGCGGCCATGATGAAGGAGTAGTCGAACCCGATGTCCCGCAGTCCCGGAGCGATTTCGCCGTTCCACTGCTGCCGGGCCGTCTCTCCCAGGCCGAGGTGCCATTTGCCGACGGCGCCGGTGACGTAGCCCGCGGATTTGAACAGGTCGGCCAGCGTATATTGCTCCGGAGAGATGATCATGCCGGCGTCGCCCGCGGCGATTCCCGTACCCGGTTTTCGCCACGGGTACTGTCCCGTGAGCAGGCCGTAGCGCGCTGGCGTGCTGGTCGATGCTACGGTATGGACGTTCGTGAACCGGACGCCTTCGCGTGCGGCCCGGTCCGCATTCGGCGTGGCGATGGTCCGGGAGCCGTTGCAGGAGAGGTCGCCGAATCCGAGGTCGTCGGCGTAGATGATGATGACGTTGGGCGGTGCGGCCGGCTGTTGGCCGGCTGCCGCCGCGGGGGCGAGCCCTGCCGCGCAGAGCGAGAGGCGGCCGAGTGTGTCGAACGGTTTGTGCATGGCGCGATAATTCGGTTGAGGCTTTGCCGGGGCCGGCGGCGGAACCGTGCTGTCGCTGCGGTTCCGCCCGGCGTACGGTTTCTTTCCGGCAAGTTTACGAATTATTCGGGAAATACCGAAGAAAATCGCCCGGAATCGGCGGATTCCGCCCGGCGGAACGGAATCGGCATTCTGAAAAGTCACTCTCCGCCTCCGCCGGAACGGGCGCGGAGTTCGGCGAGTTTCCGTCCGATTTCGGCCACCCGTCTCTCGCCCAGCGGGTAGCAGGCGATGAAGAGCACCGACAGAACGGTTCCGGCTGCCGGGAGCAGGCTCATCATCGCCCGGATGCCGTTCTGTACGGCGGCTTCCTGCATCGCATTGGCCTCGAATCCGTAGTGTCCCAGCAGCCAGCCCGTGAGGGCGCCTCCGAGCGTCCAGCCGAATTTCTGCGACATGGACGACGAGGAGAAGATCAGCCCCGTGGCCCGGCGTCCGGTCCGCAGTTCCGAATAGTCCGCAATGTCGGCGTACATCGACCAGAGCAGCGGGAAAATACTCCCCGCGCACATGCTGATCAGAACCTGGAGAAGCATCATGGCCCAGATGTCTCCGCTGCCCGGCAGCCAGAAGGCCAGGCTCAGCACGGTGGCTGCCGCCATCGCTCCGAGATAGGCGTTTTTCTTGCCGACGCGGTTCGAAACGGGAGTGACGAGCAGGATGCCGGCGATGTTGGCCGCCTGTCCCAGCACCAGGAAGAGCGTCGTGAGCGAAATGGCCGTTCCGTCCGGGCCGAAGGTCTGTTCGGTCTGGACGTAGTACTTGAAGTAATAGACGGCTGCTCCGTCGCGTATCGAATTGAAAATCAGGGCCGCGATGCCGGCTCCCAGCAGTATCCACCACGGGCGGTTCCGCATCAGGTCTTTCAGGTCGTCGCGGAGCGGCGTACGCTCCGTGCGGACCGGACGCACGCGTTCGCGCGTCCAGGCGTAGGTGCAGAAAAGGAAGGCCGTTGCGACGACCGCCAGGGTTGCGACGGCGGCCTGCCAACCCGTCTGGGGCGTGCTTCCGCGGCTGAACCAGCCGACGAGCGGTTCGATGAGCAGAAGGGCCAGCAGGCTGCCGCCGAAGGCGAAGAGCATCCGGTAGGAGGAGAGTTCCGTGCGGGTCCGGGGGTTGGCCGAAATCACTCCCAGCAGCGAGGCGTACGGAACATTGACCGCCGAATAGACCATCATCATCGCGCCGTAGGAGACGTAGGCATAGACGAGTTTGCCCGTCGGACCGAATCCGGGCGTGGTGAAGGTGAGTATGCCGGCGATGCCGAACGGTACGGCGAACCGGAGCAGGTAGGGGCGGAATTTTTTCCCCGGCGGCTGCGCGTGCGGTCGGCCAGTACGCCGACGACGGGATCGACGAACGAGTCCAACAGCCGCGTGACGAGAAACATCGTGCCCGCGGCGGCGGCCGGAAGACCGAAGACGTCGGTGTAGAAAAAGAGCAGGTAGGAGCCGAATAGTTTCCAGAACATCGACGACGCGGCGTCTCCGAGGCCGTAGCCGATCTTTTCGCGCAGTTTTATCGGGGTGTGCATGTCTTTTCGGAAATTCGGGCCGGAACCGCATCGTCCCAGTCGTCCGTACGGAACGGGAATGCGGGAAGCCCGGCGGTGTTCGTGAGATTGACGTCGCCGACGACATTGCGGAACGCGTAACGGACGGCGACGGGTTCCCGCACGGCGTCGGAGCGGACTTCGACCTGCCGGCTGAAGTCGTATCCGCAGTGCAGCACCCGCGCTTCGGCCGGATGGAATACGCGGTCGGATCCGGCGATTTCGAATCCTTCGAGCGGAACGTCCACGGGATGCAGGGTCGATTCGCTGCGGAAGGTCACCACGGCCCGTCCCTCTCCGAACGAAACGCTTTCGAATTGCGGTCCCCGCGAGTCGATGCCCGACAATCCGTATGTCCCCGCGAGCGCCAGCAGCGCCAGTCTTTGTCCGACGATCCGTTTGCCGGGCGGGTGGATTTCACGGGCGTCGCCCAGGTCGGTGTTCACCGCCATGTCGGCATTGGGAATGAGTTCGAGCGCCCGAAGCTGGGCCTCTACCAGCAGCGGCAGCAGTACGGGGTTCCGCTCGCCCCGGAAACGGTGCATCGGAATGTCGTAGTCGAAGGGGGCGAGCTGCACGTAGTAGAAGGGCATCCGTTCGCCTCCGCCCCATGCGTCGCGCCATTCGGCGACCATCGCCGCCATGTTCCGGGCATAGTCCGCATGGCAGCCTTTGTTCGATTCGCCCTGATACCAGACGAATCCCCGGAGCGTGTAGGGCGTGAGCGGCCGGATCATGGCGTTGTACAACGCTCCCGTGCGGTTCTGGGGATCGTGTTCCGCATCGGTGGCGAGAATGTCGTGCCGTACGTTCCGGGCGGCCTCCCGGCTCATCCAGGCTTCGATGCGCGTGGCTCCCCAGTCGCTTTCGATCAGGCCGATCGGAATGCCGAGCGCCCGGGCGAGGCAAAGGCCGAAATGATACCCCACGGCACTGAACCCCGAAGCCGAACGCATCGAGGAGACCTGCCATGTTCCGGTGCAGTCCTCCTGCGGTTCGTGCGAGACGGCCCGGGAGACGCGGAACAGCCGGATTTCGGGATGCTCCCCGGCCAGCATGGCCGTTTCGAGGGATCCGTTCACCGGCTGGGAGTCGAATCCCCGCAGGGGCATCTCCATATTCGACTGCCCGGAGCAGAGCCAGACCTCTCCGATCAGAATGTCGTCGAGCACGAGGGGATCGCCGTCGTCGATGGTCAGCGTATGGGGGCCTCCCGCGTCGGGAGTTTCGATCCGGACGCTCCACCGGCCCGATCCGTCGGCCCGGACCGCAGCCGGCTCCGCGCCCCACGAAGGGGTGACGGTCACTTTCCGACCCGGCCCCGCCCGGCCCCAGATGCGGGCGTCGCTGTTGCGCTGGAGCACCATGCCGCTGCCGACGAGCGAAGGGAGGCGCACCCGCCCGTTCCCCGACAGCGACAGTCCGAGCGCCAGCAGCAGGAAGATCGGTCGTTTCATGCGTTCATTCGGTTACGTTCATGGACGTACAGCGTCTTTGCGGGGAGAACGGCGGTACATCAGCGTGTAGCATGCGTTCATCTCCGGGTGTCCCTCCACGCTCAGCTCCACTCCGAAGCGGTCGGTGTCCCATGCGGGAAGCCGGAACCGGGCCGTCGGTCCCGCCGTATTGCGGTTCGGTTCGACGGAGGGGCTTTCCCAGCGCAGGATGCGTTCCTCCGCACGGCCCGCACGGAGGGTTACGGTGACGACGAAGGGTCCCGTCCGGGCGAAAACGTCGTTGAGTATCCAGACCTCGGCTTCGAACGTCTCGTCTTCCTTCCAGTCGAAGCGGGCGAAACGGGCGCTGGCGCAGAGCGGCCGGCAGGCCCGGCGGACTTCGGCGATCGCCGGTTTGAGCACCGCGGGATAGGCTACCAGCGAATTGTTGGCCGCTGCGGGCCACGGCTCGTCGAAACACCAGTTGAGCGCCATGGAGCAGTAGGGTTTCTGGCGGCGCGCCTCCTCGAATACGGCCTTGTAGCCTTCGCCCTGCAACAGGGAACTTTGGGCGATCAGCTCGTCGAGCGTTTCGGCCGGCGGAAAATAGCGGGCGAGCGTGGGCAGTCCGAGCCATGTCGAGGGATCGCCGTCCCAGGCTCCGAAGGCGTGATGCTCCTCCCAGGCCGTGCCGGGACGCGGCGGGAAAAGCTCTTCGGCGGGAATGATCCCTTCGAGGACCTCCCGCGGCGAGATACCCGGAATGCCGAATTCGGTGTAGGCCGTGAAGCGGCTGCCGTTCATCATGCGGAAAACGTCCTTTCCCTGCCAGCGGAACAGGTAGTGGCCGTGAGCCATGCCGTTGAGGGGCGACGTGGCGTTGAACGGGATTTCGGGGGAGAGCCGGTAACACAGCGCGTTCAGCAGCCGCAGCGGAAGCGACTGGTCGGTCATTCCCGACCAGTTGTTGAACAATTCGTTGCCTCCGCACCAGACCGCCAGCGAGGGGTGTCGGCGCAGCCTTCGGATGATCGCCGCGGCCTCCCGTTCCAGTACGGCGAGGTACTCCGGGTCGTCGGGATAGCAGTTGCACGACAGCGGAAATTCCTGCCAGACCATTATTCCCCGGCGGTCGCAGCACTCGAAGAAGGCGTCCTTATTGACGATGCCGCCGCCCCACGAACGCAGCATGTTGAAATGGGTCTCCGCGGCAATTCCGATCAGCGTTTCGTAACGGGCCGCATCGACCGTGCCGGGGAACAGTTCGGGGCAGACCCAGTTGGAGCCCTTGGCGAAGATGCGGCGGCCGTTCAGCTCGACCTGCGCGGGGGCGGCGCTCCGGGTTTTGGGAAAGCCGGCGGGTTCGCTCCAGGCCCCCTCGTTCATCACCAGACGGATGCGGCGGAAACCGATCCGCTCCTCCACGCATTCCAGATCGCACCCTGCGGCGTCGCGGAGCGTGTAGCGCGAGGTGTACAGCGCGGGTTCCCCGTGGTCGTGGGTCCACCACAGCCGGGGGTTCTCCAGCCGCGCCGCGAGCGGTTGTCCGACGGCTCCTTCGGCCCGGGCCGCGCAGCGGCCGCGGTCGTCGAAGAGTTCCCAGACGCCGCGGCATTCCCCGCACTCCGCGCCCCGGCTTTCGATCCGCAGATCGGCGCCGGACAGGTCGTCGTCGAGGGTATAGACGACATCGACCTCCCGGAGGTGGGACCGGCGGCGGATCTGGAGGCCCGTTTCGTCCCAGATACCCAGCGGGACGAGCCGCGGATGCCAGTCCCAGCCGTAGCCCACGGCGGGTTTCACGGAGGCCGAAGCCTGCGTGCGGTCGTCCGGCATTCCGGCGCGTTTGGGAACGGGAAACAGGAGTATTTCGAGCCGGTTGCGGGGGTGCAGGTGCGGCGTGAGGTCGATCTCCACGGGTGCGAACATGCCTTCGCGGGCCAGGAGGAGCGTGTCGTTGAGGCGGATTTCGTAGCGGTAGTCGATCCCCTTCGATACGAACCAGAGCTGCCGGTCCTGCCCGAGCCCGGGGGCGTCGAACTCCGCGCGGTAGGTGAAGAAACGGTCCTCCATCCACGTCATGCGGCGGTAGTTGTCCGCACGGTTGTAGTCGGGATACCCTTCGGCGCGGGCCATGTCGAGCCTGCACGGCGCCCGGAACCGTCGCCGGAACGAACCGTTCCGGCACGGATTTCCGATCCGGCGCGTGTCCGACGATCCACGTGAGCGGTTCTGTTTTTCGGGTTCTGATCATCGTCTTAACGGGGGTATTCGTTGCAGAGCAGGAATTCGGCGGGCCGGTCCTCGTCGATTCGCGGATAGCGTCCCAGCGGTTCGTAGAAGCGGTTGTCGGCCGTATCGTCATTGACCGTCGAGACTTCGCCGGCCAGACAGTCGCCGCCCTCGGCCCAGAACGTATGGTACACGTAAGGCTCGAAGGTGATGCTTTGTCCCGGCCGCAGCCGGAAGGTCTCTCCGGCGCGCACGGTCGTCTCGATGCCGTCGATGCGGAACGAGCACTCGGCGTCGGCCGGGCGTTCGACTTCGTCGGCACGCCAGACTCTCATGCACAGCTCGCCTCCGCCGCGGTTGATGATATCCTCCATCTTGTGCCAGTGGAAGTGCATCGGCGTCGCCTGTCCTTCGCGTACCACCATGATCTTTTCGCAGTAGGGTTTGCGGTCGTGCGGGGGATTCCCGTTGCGCAGCGTGAAGAGCGTCAGCCCCTCGCGTGCGAAGTCGCCCTTGCCGAAGTCGGTTACGTCCCATCCCAGGGCGTTGTCGCGGATTTCGCGGCAGGCATCGCCGCAGTCCGCCCACATGGCGGGGGTCCAGGTCGCCCATTCGGGCAGTGCGAAGCGGTGTTCGGCGAGAAAGTCCAGCGCTTCCCGCACGTATCGGTTTATTTCGGAGCGTTTCATAGTTCGGTATAGTTTCGGTGAATGAATTCGTTGAGTCGGTGCAGAGTCGGAGCGCCTCCGGTGCTGGTGGCGCTGAAGAGGTTGAAGCGGGCCGAGGCGTTGGCCGTCCGCAGGGCGTCGCGCAGCGGCATCCGTTCGTGCTGGGCGTAGAGCATTCCGGCGCAGAAGGCGTCTCCGGCGCCCACGGACGAGACGATCTCGTGCCGTGCGACCGGTACGGAGTCGCACCAGCACCGTTCGCCGCTGCGGGAGACGGCATAGCCGCCTTCGGGGAAATGGATCGCGCAGAGTCTTCCCACGCCGCGGCCGAGGAGCATGGCGGCCGCCTCTTCCACGCGTTCCCGCAGCAGGGAGCCTTCCGGCGTGCGGGCTGCAAACCGCAGACGGCTCCCGCCTCGATCTCGTTGACGATGAAATAGTCGGTGTGCGGAAGACAGGGGCCGACGATCTGCCGGAAACGGTCGCTCTCTTCGGAGACCACGTCCACCGACGTTTCGTACCCCTTGCGGCGCAGTCCGTCGAGGACGCGGGCCGCGACGACGCCGTATTCGGGATCCGGCCTGTCCAGCTCGTCGAGCAGGAGCAGGTAGCCCAGATGGAAAATCCGGGCCGGGGATTCCATACGCGCGATCTCTTCGGCGCCGAGGCGGGCGTTGGCGCCGCGGAAGTGGAAGAAGGTGCGGCAGCCGCCGTCGATCTCCGACATGACGTCGGTGTAGGAGGTGGCGCAGTCGTCGAGCGTCAGCATGTTGCGCCGGTCGATGCCGCAGCGGTCGATTTCGCGCAGGACGTAGTCGCCGAACGCGTCGCGGCCGATGCAGCCGCCGGCATAGAGCGGAAGGTCCGTGCCGAGGCGTGCCAGATCGGCCAGCACGTTGTGCGAGCAGCCGCCCAGTCCGGTTTCGATGCGGGAGATGGTCGTCAGGTTGCCCCGCGTGGGATACCGCTCGATGATCTTGATGTTGTCAACCAGCCAGTTGCCGGCCGAAATGATTCCTTTTCGTTCCATGACACCGGGCGTTTCAGGCTTTGCCGTCGCTTTCGAAGAGCCGGATGTGCTCCGCGACGGCCCGTTGGGAAGCTTCGATGATTCGTCGTTTTATCCCGATGTAGCCGGGCGAACCGCCCCGGGCGAGGTATTCCGCGACCGCTTCGGCCGCGGCGATCTGGATCGCCGTGGCGACGTTGATCTTGCAGATGCCGTTGCGGATGCAGGCCTTGAAGTCCTCTTCGCTTGTGCCGCTGCCTCCGTGCAGGACCAGCGGCACGGCGTTCCGGGCATGGATCTCGCGCAGCCGGGCGATATTGAGCCGCGGGGTGGCCGTGTAGCGTCCGTGAAGATTGCCGATGGCTATGGCCAGCGCGTCGGTTTCGGTTCGGGCGATGAACCGCGCCGACTCTTCGACGTCGGTGAAGACGTCGGCGGCCGCGGCCGCCGTGCCTTCGCCTCCGAAGCCGGTGTCGCCCACCCGTCCCAGTTCGGCTTCTACATCGACGCCTGCGGCGTGCGCCAGCCGGACGACGAGCCGGGTCTGCTCGGCGTTCTCTTCGAAAGGCAGTTCCGCGCCGTCGAACATGACCGACGTGAATCCCTCCCGGACGGCCCGGATGCAGGTTTCGATACTCCGGCCGTGGTCGAGGTGGACGGCGACGGGGACTTTCGCATCGCGGGCCGCCCGCAGGAATACCGGGGCCATCAGCTCCATCGGAGCTTCGGGGAACTGCACTTCGGCCAGTTGCAGAATGATCGGCGAATGCAGCTCCTCGGCCGCGGCGACGGCCCCCATGACGTTTTCGACGCTCAGGCAGTTGAAGGCCCCGACGGCGTAGCGTCGCCGGAGAGCGTCTCGGGTTATTTCTCTGAATGGTATCAGCATGATCGGAAAATGGTTTGAGTGAAGGCGGCCGAATGTGAAAGTTTCATGATTCAAAGATAGCGGGTCCGGACGAGAAAAACCGGTGGAATATCGACATAAGCGCGTGATATTTTGACAAGATGAACGAAGTTTCGCCTGTCGTGTAATGCGGTATGGATCAGTGATATGTATATTTATTCCAAGGGTGTGCGCAAGGGATGCGATCGTGTGAAAATATTGCTACGTTTTGTCAATATATCACCATGTATTTGCTTTTTTTCTTTGGGCTATATTTGTAATAGTCCGTTTGGACGGATTCGTGCAAAATTCGTTTCCGCACACCTTTTATTTATACGGCCGATTGTGAAAACCAAACCTTCTAACCTATTTGAAACATGATTGAAAAGAGACTATTCATGCTGTTGGCTTCCCTGCTGCTGTACGGCGCCGGCCTCTCCGCCCAGGAGATGACCGTACGGGGAGTGGTGACGGGCGGTTCCGACGGACAGCCTGTCGCGGGCGCGTCGGTGGTGGTCAAGGGTTCCGTCAGGGGCACGACGACCGATGCGTCGGGCACATACGCCCTGGACGTCGCCGCGGACGATGTGCTCGTGGTATCGTTCCTCGGTTACAAGACGCAGGAAGTGAACGTGGCCGGCAGGACCGCCGTGGACGTGAGGCTTCAGGAGGAGGCCGAACTGGTAGACGAGGTGGTCGTGATCGGCTACGGTACGATGAAGAAGAGCGACCTGACGGGAGAGCGTGGCCTCGGTGAGGGCTTCCGACGTGACGCAGGTTTCGTCGGGGTCGATCGACAAGCTGCTCCAGGGACGCGTCGCCGGTCTGACGGTGATCGACAATTCGAACGACAGTCCCGAGGGCGGCGTGACGGTCCGGGTGCGCGGCATCAGTTCCATCAACGGGTCCAACTCCCCGCTGGTGGTCGTGGACGGAGTTCCGATGGGCGACGCCGGAAACCTCAAGAGCGTCAATCCGGGCATCATCGAGTCGATCGAAGTGCTGAAAGACGCTTCGGCCACGGCGATTTACGGTTCGCGCGGCGCCAACGGCGTCATCATGATCACGACCAAAAGCGGCAGGAAGGAGCATCAGAACGTCTGGTTCTCGGGCAAGGTCGGCGTGGGCGTTTTCAGCGATCGGCTCGACTACTGGCGCGATCCGGTGACGATGGCCCGTCTGGAGAACGAGTCGTACGAGAACGGCGGCGCCGAAGGACCCTACACGGGCAAGATATGGGCCGACGGGACCTATTACCCCTCCGTTTCCGAGATCGAAAGCGGCGAATGGCCCTATCGCACCCGGTGGGCCGACTATGTGTTCCGGACCTCCGTTACGCAGGATTACAACGTGGGAATCGAAGGCAGCAACGCGAAGAACCGCTACTATGTGAGCTTGGGGTATTACGACGGCGAGGGCATGCAGCACAACGACGACTACGAGAAGTACACGGTCGATATGTCGTACGACAACCAGGTGGCCCGCAATGTCAAGCTGAAGACCAAGGCGGGATTCGTGCGGGGATTCCGGACCTACAACAACGGGACGAGCTACGGCTGCAATCCCCTCTGGCCGGTCTATAACGGCGACGGCTCCTATTTCAAGAGCCAGCCCAAGGATTACAGCAATCCCGTGATGATAAACAACGAGGTCAAGAAGGAGTCGGACGACATGTCCGGCTATGCGCTCGTGAAGGCCGACTGGTCGATTCTGCCGGGCTTGACGCTTTCGGTTTCGGGCAACGCCCGGGCCGAACAGAGCCGTTCGGCGTTTTTCAATCCGCCGCTTTACACGCAGGCGGGCGACAACTACAACGGGGAGGGCGGCAACAGCGAGTCCACCTATGTTAATCTCACTACGGACGGATACCTGACCTACGACAGAACCTTCGGCGACCACGCCTTTTCGGCCATGGTCGGCGGCAGTTACGAGAACAGCGTAAGCCGGGGATCGAGCATCACCGGACGGGGCTTTTCGAACGCCGCGCTCGAGGACGAAGTGGTTTCCGGCGCCGACAAGGTCATCACCACCACGTCGCGCAGTCAGGAGATGCTCGCTTCGGGCTTCACGCGTCTGAACTACACCTACAAGAACCGCTACCTGTTCACCTTTACGGCCCGTGCCGACGGGGCGTCGAAATTCGCCAAGGGACACCGTTGGGGCTTCTTCCCCTCGGGCGCCGTGAGCCTGGAAGATGGAGGAGGAGCCGTGGATCAGGTCGCTCGGATTTTTCGACCAGCTCAAGCTGCGCGCCAGCTACGGCGTTTCGGGCAATCAGGGCATTTCGCCTTACCAGACCTTCGAGCGTTTCGGCTACGACTACTATTGGTGCAACGGCGAAGAGTACACGGTTTACGGCATCGGTTATCAGGACGGCCGCGAGGGGCTCGGCGACCGTTTCGTCACCTATGCGGGCATGGCCAACCACGAACTGACGTGGGAGAAGACGGCCCAGCTGGACATCGGCCTCGACCTCTCGATCCTCAAGGGACGGCTGAACGTCACGTTCGACTATTATTACAAACGCACCACCGACCTGCTGCGCAAGCAGTACCTCTCTCCCAGCACCGGGTTCGATACGGTGTGGGTCAATGACGGCGAGATCCGCAACAAGGGTTTCGAGGTGGCCATCACGGGACACATCGTCTCGACGAAGGACTGGAATTTCAGTGCGACCGGCATCTTCAGCCTCAATCGCAACAAGGTCGTGTCGATCGGCACGGCCGAGAACTCGGGCTGTACGGTCGATGCCAACGGCATCTGTTATACGCAGTACGGCGGCAGCGTTTACAACGACGCCTTCCTCAACGTGCTGGCCATCGGCTACCCCGTCAATTCGTTCTACGGTTACATGGTGAACGGCATCATCCAGACGCCGCAGGGCGACGGGTCGAGTCCCAACACCCGTCCGGGAGAACTCAACTATGTGGGGCTCAACGCTGACGGAACGCTCGATCCCGACCGGCGCATGATTATCGGCGATCCGAATCCCAAGTTCACCTCGAGTCTCAACCTCTCGCTGTCGCACCGGATCGGTCTGGACCTTTCGGTGATGATGTACGCCGTCTATGGCAACGACATTTTCTCCTACCGGAAGCTTACCTCTCCGGCACTGATGTCCGGCAGGTGGACGCCGGGCGCCCCCACGAACGAGCGCCCCAGCCTGCGGTACAACCGCCAGTATCATGCCTCTTCGTGGTCGGTTGAGGACGGTTCGTTCCTGCGCATCTCCAACATCATGCTGGGCTATACCCTGCCGGAAAACAAAATCCGGGGCATTAAGCACCTGCGCGTGTTCGTGAGCGCCAGCAACCCCTTCACCTTCTCGAAAGTCAGCGAATACGATCCCGAAGTGGGAGAGAACGGCATCGGGGGCGTCGCCTATCCCAAGGTCTGCGTCATCACCGCCGGCGCGGAGTTCAAATTCTAACCTGATAGAGCCATGTTGAAAATGAAAAAGACATTCCGATACCTGCTTCTGCTCGGGGCGCTGACGGGCTTCGCCTCCTGCCTCGACGAAGTTCCCTACGGCACTTATTCGAACGAGACCTTCTACAATACGGAGGCCGACGCCGAATCCGCGCTGATGTACGCTTACGTGCCGATCAACTACATCGACTATTGCGGCCGGTTCCTCTTCTTCCTGAGCGACGTGCCGACCAACCAGTACAAATCCTACGGCAAGGCCGACGAAAGCCCGCTGTTCCAGTGGGACATCACTCCGACGAGCGACGAGGCCATCTACTTCTTCAAGTCGGCCTACGTAAGTCTGGCGCGCACCAATTCGGTGCTGGAGAACGTCTCGCGCATGACGTCCATCTCGGCGATGGCGCGCAACAGGATTCTCGGCGAGGCGCATTTCCTGCGCGCTTTCAACCACTTCATGCTGGTCATCAACTACGGCAGCGTGCCCATCCGGTCGAAAACCGTTTCGACCGTCTCCGACTCCTACAAGGATTTCGCCCCGATCGAGAAGATCTACGGGTTCATCATCGGCGGCTGGAGGAGGCCATCGGTCTGCTGCCCGTGAACAAGGTGCAGGGCCGGGCCGACAAGGTCGCTGCGCAGGCGCTGCTGGCGCGGGTTTACCTCTACCTCGCCTCCTCGAAGGCTTCGGGCGCTCCGGGCTACGACTGGGTCGCCGATGCCGACGACATGTATGCGTTGGCGGCGCAGTATGCCTCCGACGTGCTCGAAGGGCAGACCGTCTATCGTCTCGACCCCGATCTGGGCAATGTTTACGACGTCGATCACCAGGCCGACGGCGTGGAACATATCTTCATGACCTCGATGAACCGCGAGGCCAGCGGCATGGAAGGCACTTATTCGCAGCTGCCCCAGATGTTCGCGATCCAGACGGGCAATATCGTCTATATCTCCTCGTCGCTCGCCGGCGGAGGCGAAGTGATGAAGTTCATGAATTACGAGTCGGGGTTCCAGGTGATGCGCGTGGACAACGAATTCCGTGACACGTACGACGATGCGGACCTGCGCAAACAACTGATGGTTACGACGATATACAACGAAGACGGCAGCGTGCTGGCGACCTACGACCCTTCGAATCTGACGAGCAGCGACAACGTGAAGAACAAGTTCTTCTATCCGTTCTGCCGCAAGTACACCGATCCGAAGTCGAACTCGAACCGGACGTCGGCGAATCTCTACCTGATCCGGTTCGCCGAGGTGGCGCTCACCTACGCCGAAGCCGCGGGACCGACCGAGGAGGATATAAATGGGTGAACGAGGTGCGCAAACGCGCCGGGCTGGGAGCGCTGCCCGAGGGGCTTTCGGTCGCGGATTTCCGCGAGGCGGTGATTCAGGAGCGCATCAAGGAGCTGGCCTTCGAAGGACACGGCATCTACGAACTGCGCCGGCTCAACCGGGCCGACGAGCGGCATATCACCAACAAGGCCTTCAAGCCGACCTACGCCTATTTCTATCCGGCTCCCCAGCGGGAGATGGACCTCAATCCCCAGCAATAACCGATCTAATACCAACGCATCATGAAACGATCGTACAATAAATACCTGCTGCCGCTGCTTGCCCTCGCGGGCACGTGGCTGACGGCCTGTTCGGAGGACGGGACCGATCCCGCGAACCCCTACGAGGGGAACTTCACGCTCACGACGCAGGCCGAGGTCGATGCCTTTCCCGCCCGCCGCGAGGCCAACCGGATCACGGTCACGGGCGGCGACATCACCGATCTCTCGTCGCTCGACGTGTCGGCCGTCGGCACGCTCGTCATCCGGAATACGGGCATCGGAACACTGACGCTTCCGAAGACCTTCTCCGTGGCCACGAAACTCGAAATCGCGGAAAACGAATCGCTGGTCTCCGTCGGAGACCTGGCGCTCAGGTTCGTCATCGGCGACATCCATATCGAGGACAATCCGCAGCTGACCGACATCAGCGGTCTCATGAATCTCAAGAAAATGACCGGAAAGCTCTTCGTCACGGGGAACTCCTGCTGGGCGAGGACAAGCCCGATCAGCCCGATACCTACGGATTCAACGTCATCAAGTACCTTATTTCCAATTCGGTGCTCGATTCGGACAACGTGACCCTGTCGAACAACCATCCGCTGGCCGTAACCGACCCGTCGCTGATCGGGCAGGGCGGCGAGTCGGGCGGCGTGTACAGCTATACGATCAAATCCGACGCCGAGGCCGCCGCATTCAGCCCCTCGGGCAAGGAGGTGAAGGACCTCACCGTGACGGGACCCCAGGTCACCGACGACGGCATGGCCCTGCTGGCCTCGAAAATCGACGTCGTACAGGGGACCATGACCATCGACGGAGCGGCGATCAAGACCACCGAGACCTTCTTCGGCAAGGTGGAGTGCCGCGGCGGCATCGTCCTGCGCAACATCGAAACCTACGACGAGGACAGCGGCAACAAGTTCTTCAACAACAACGGATTCAAGAACATCACGCAGATCGGCGGCGATTTCGTGCTGGAGAATATCCCTACCTGGTCCACTGGGGTTCCGGCAACGGCTTCGCGCAGATCGTCCGCGTGGAGGGCGACCTGACGGTGCGCAACTGCGGTATGCAGCAGATGGCTTTCGCTTCGCTGTCCGAAGTCGGAGGTGACATGACGCTGGAGGACAACTGCGTGGAGACCTACCAGGGATTCTTCTGGAATCTGGCCACCGATCTGCGCCGTATCGGCGGAAACCTCATGCTTATCGGCAACGATCACCAGAACGGACTGGGCGGTTTCGAGAAACTGGAGAGTATCTGGGCGGCGACATCACGATTGCGGAGTGCGGTACGGACGTCAGCGCCGGAGGAGGCATCCCGTATGTCTCGGTCGCCGGACAGGTGGGCTTCGACCTGGTGGAACGGTGGATCGTCTCCGGGGTGGTGCAGCCCGGGGCGGCGGTCGATTGCCGCTATGCCGACGGTTCGTCCGTCGAGTTTTCGGAGGTTCCCGATCCGGGAGCGCCCCGGACCTATACGATCGCGGGACGGGACGAACTGCTGGCTTTCGCTCCGCAGGACGGTTCGGCCGTCGGGGAGACGGTGCAGGACCTCACGATTCTCGATCCGGACAATACGATTTCGGATCACGATCTGTCGTTCGTCAAGAACCGCGTCGGGAAGATCGCCGGGACCCTGACCGTCGAGGGAACCTCCCTGACGACGACCGAAGTGCTCTTCAACGACGGAGGGTTCACGGTGGACGGCGGCATCGTCTTCCGCAACTGCGCGCAACTGTTCAACCTGAACGGCATGAAGTCGATGACGGCGGTCGGCGGCGACCTCGTCTTCGAGAACTGTCCGAAGATCGCGACCAACTGGGGAGCCGGGGCTGCCTCTCGCAGATAGAGAGCGTGGCCGGCAGCGTGAAGGCTCTCGGGGGTCGCCGAACCGATGGCGGGCGTGACTTTCCTTTCGCTCCGGAGCGTAGGCGGCGACTTTACGGTGGAGAACTGCAACGGCGACTTCTGGAATTTCGACGTCATGCCGCTCGAGACGGTGGGCGGCAGTCTGACGATCCGCGGCAATGCGAAGCTCAACGGTCTGGGCGGTTTCGCCGGGCTCCGGAGCGTCGGCGGCGACGTGACGGTGACGGGCAACGGGGCCGAGTCGGGCGGAATTCCCGTGGAATCCGGGTCCGGGCAGGTGGGACTCGATCTGCTCGGCGAACTTTACCGGGCGGGTGTCTTCTCCTCCGGGGCGGAGTTCGCCATCGAATCCAACGGAACGAACTACCGGATCGACGAATTGTAACGAGATATTGACAACTGCGGTTCCGGCCGGAGACATCCGGCCGGAACCCTGAAAACCGAAATACAGATGAAAGGATCGAAATTCATACTATTCGCTGCGGCTTGCCTGCTTTCGGCGGCGGGCTGCGAAAAGGAGGGGACCGGAGCCGGTGGCCCGAGATTCCGCAGAGGCCCGCTTCCGTGCCCAATACGGGCAATTACGCCTTCTCGGGCGGAACGATGTCGGAAGAGGTGCTGCACAACTACCTTTCGCGCGCCGTGACCCAGACGGAGTTTCTCGCCGGTCCCGAAACCTCGAACGACGGAGTGTACGGGACGGAGGACGACGAGCGGATGCTCCTCTCGATCGGGGCCAAATTCATCGGGCGGTCGATCTATTCGTGGGGGCATGAGGAGCTTTTCGTCGATGATGCGTGGCTCGCCGACGCCGGGGCGCGGATCGAGCGGATGCACCGTTCGGATCCCGACCTGATTTTCCAGGCGGCCCTGTTCGAGATCGTGACGACCCGGGTGAACGACATTCCCGTTCCGGAGTGGGTTTTCGAGGCTTTCGGACGGGAGCCCGAGGCCCGCAACTTCCGGTTCGACGCCATCTGCGACGAGAACGGCGTCTATCTGGAGCAGTGGGGCGAGAACACCTGCGTCCCCGACATGTCGCGCGAGGAGACGCAGATGTGGTTCTACTTCATGGCCGTAAAATACATGGAGGCCGGCATCGAGGCGTTCCACTGCGGGCAGGTGATGCTCATGGCGTCGATGGGCGATTCGGAAAACGGCTATGCGGGATACCGGACCCTGCTTTCCAAAATCCGCGAGGCGGCGACGACCAAGGCGGCGCGGGGAACGGTGCTGCTGGACGCCCACCTGGGCAACGGCGGCATCGTCGTCGATGGCGAACTGCTCTTCGACTTCGTGTCGTTCCGTTGCGGGCGAAGGAGATCGCGGGCGAGCCGATGAAGGCGAAACTCGAAAAAGGGATACCTCGATTCGGTGATCGGCTATACGAAGGGCGGCCGGACCCCGAGCGGCTGGACGGCCGAACGGATTCCTTATCTCCTCGAGTTCGACAACTTCGGCGTGAGCGACCATCCGGGACAGTACGACTGGAGCGACCACTACGTTTGGGGTTACGACGAAATATCGTGGTTCAGCCTGCTCGACGACGAGTACGCCCGCGAGTGGCTCGAATACGCCGTGGACTACCTCCGCAGCATGGATCCGATCGGGTACGTCCAGATGCCGGGCTGCCGCGTGTCGGTGTCGGGGCCTTCCCGGTTCTACCGCTGCAACACGCAGAGCGAGGCGTGCCCCACGGGCCGTTCGACCGAGGAGACCATCAGAAGATTGTGGAACGAATGACGATACCTGCCATGAAACGACTGTTCGTATTGCTTGCCGCCGCGCTGGGACTTTCCGCCGGCGCGGGCGCATGCGGCTCTGCGGAGCCGGATCCCTACCGCTTCGACGGTTCGATCTTCCGGGACGTGCTGGACCGCTACCTTTCGCGGGCCGTCACGATGTCGGAGTTCCTGACCGTCGATCCCTACTGCAACGACGGAACCTATCCCGACAAGGAGGCCGACGTGGAGTTCATCCGCAACACCGGCGCCAAGTTCATCGGCCGAGCGATCTACCGCTGGGGCGATGAGAAGGCGCTTGCCGAGCCGGATTTCTGGGCCGGGGCCGAAGCGCTGATCGACCGTGTGCACGCCTTCGATCCGGACGTGATCTTCCAGGCCGCGACCTTCGAGGCGGTTTACCGCGAGGTCGGCGAGGTCCCCGTGCCCGCCTGGGCTTTCGAGGCGCTGGGACTGCCCGTCGAGGAGCGCTGTTTCGATTATGCGCAGATGCTCGATCCCGGTGGAAAATACGTGGACCAGTGGGGGCCGGGAGCCAGCGTGCCGGACATCACGCGTGTCGAGACGCAGTTGTGGTTCATGTTCCTGATCGGCTCCTATGTCGATATCGGGGTCGAAGCCGTCCATCTGGGGCAGGTCTATCTGATCGGCATGAACGACCGCGGATGGCAGACATGGGACAGCTTTCTGAAGAAGGTGCGTGCCCGGGTCTGCCCGCGGGCCCGCCGTCACTTCGTGCTTTTTGACGCCCACACGGGCAGCCGGGGTATGATGGTCGGCGACAGAAGCCTGATCGACTTCAACTCCTTCCCGCTGCGGATCAAGGAGGTTCCCGAAAAGCCGATGGAGTGCGTGCTCGAGGCGGGGCATATCGACGCGGTTTACGGCAAAAGCCCCGGATGCGTGACGCCGAGCGGCTGGCGGTGCGACGCCCTGCCCTATCTGGTCGAGTTCGACAATTTCGGCGTGAGCGACCATCCGGGCGAGGCCGATCTGTCGGACCATTACGTTTGGGGCTATGACGAAATCACCTGGTTCTACCTGCAGGAACCCGATGCCCGCCGGGCCTGGCTGCGCTATGCCTACGGCTGGCTGCGCGAAAACGATCCGAACGGCCATCTCGAAATGCCCGGCGCACGGGTCGTGTCGGCGACGGCGGGCGGTCCCGCGTTCCTCTGCCGCGCCGTCGCGCAGAGCGACCGGGTTCCCTACGGCATGGGGATCGAGGAGACGATCCGGGAGCGTGGCTCGGGAAATAGGACTTCTCCGGCCGGAAAAGGCTGCGGTGTTCCGAGGCCTTTCCGGCCGGTCACCCCTTGGGGATGACCGACGCCTTGAACTTGCGCCGGTAGTCGCTCGGCGTGGTGCCGATGCGTTCGCGGAAGACGCGGTTGAAATTGAGATGTTGTTGAAGCCGCATTCGTAGCTGATCTCCGAAATCGTGTGTTCGGTCTCGATGATCATTTGCGCCGCGCGGTTGATCCGGAATCCGCTGAGGTAGTCCCAGAAGTTGTGCCGCGTGCGTTTTTTGAAAAACGGCTCGCGGACGACGCCGGCATTCCGACCAGACGGCCGATTTCGTCGAGCGAAATCTTCCGGCTGTAGTTCTGCTCCACGAACTGCACGATCTTGTTGATGCGGCGGCTGTGGGCGAAGGAGCCGTCGCCCTGAAGCCCCGATCAGCCTCGACCTTGGTCCGGTCGGCGCAGGCGAGTTCGTGGAGGATGTCGAGGAACAGCAGCACGGCTTCGAACCCTTCGAGGTGCGGCAGGCGCAGCAGCCGGTCGCGGACCCGGTCCGCGGTGTCCTCCGAAAACCGGATGCCCGGCGCGGGCTGGCAGAGCATCTCCCGGATCGGCCGCAGCTGGTCGGTGTCGAAAATGCCCCACGAGGGAAGGTTCTTGGAGAACTGGACGACGACCACTTCGCAGCGGACGTTCGCATAACTCTCGCCGCGTTTGTAGCAATGCAGCACGTTCGGGTTGGTGATGACCAGATCCTTCTCCGTAAAGTCCTCCACCAGATTGCCCACCGTTCGTTTGCCCCGGACGTGCAGCGTCAGGTTGAGTTCGTAGTCCTCGTGGAAATGGAGCGGGAAATCCATCTGGTTGTCGGGCCAGTGGTTCGCGATGAACAGGTCGTTTCCGCCCAGCGGAGTGATCTCTTTCAGAATGTACTTCATACCGTGCGGTTATCTGAACAAATATAGTGAAAATCGGCCGAAAATTCGTAATTTCAGGCGTTTTTCACTCGGTTCGTCCGAAAAAATGGAAAAAATATGAACAGGATTCACATGTTTGCGGCCGCGGCGCTTCTGCTTTGTACGGCCGGTTGCCGGGACGAAGGCGTGGGACGCTGGGTCGATCCCAACATAGGGGGCGTGGCGCCGCTGCTGACGACCGTGATGCCGCAGGTGCACCGGCCGCATGCCATGGTGCGTATCTATCCCGTGACCGAACCGGGACTCAACGACCGTTACTTTTCCGACCGGATCTACGGCATCGCCCTCAACATGCCCCGTTACCGGAACGGGGCGGTGACTGCGATCATGCCCACGGCGGGCGATGTGTCGTTCGATCCGGAGCGCTCCTCGTCGTGGTACGACCACGACCTCGAGGAGCTGCATCCCTGGTCGCACCGGGTCTGGCTCGAGGATTTCGGCATCGGGGCGGCGTGGACGACGACCGAACGCGCGGCCCTCTACGAGTTCGACTTCACGGACGGAGACCGCCCTGCGAACGTGCTTTTCCGGCTTGCGGCGCAGGGCGAGGCGAGCGTGGACGGGAATCGGGTCGTGACGGGCTGGGAGGCGGTCGATTACGCCCGCCAGTACTTCTATGCCGTGGCTGACCGGCCGTTCGGAAAGGCGGGGACCTGCCGGGACGGCGTGCTTTCCGACTCGCTCTCCGCGGCGGGCCGGAATATCGGGGTCTGGCTTTCGGATCCGGCCGGCCGGGGCGTCGTGCGTTTCCGGGTCGGAATCTCCTATATCAGCGTGGAACAGGCCCGCGCCAACCTCGAAGCCGAGGCCGGGGAGGCGTCGTTCGCCGAGGTCCGGGAACAAAGCCGCGCGATCTGGGAGGAGACGCTGGGACGCATCCGGGTCGAAGGGGGAACCGAACGGGAGCGGCGGATTTTCTACACGTCGCTTTACCGGACCTGCGAGCGGATGGTCGAGCAGTCCGAGTACGGACGTTATTACAGCGGATTCGACCGCCGTGTGCACGAGGACGTGCGGCCGTTCTACAACGACGACTGGGCCTGGGATACCTACCGCAACCTGCATGCGTTGGGGATGCTGCTCGATCCGGAGCGGAAGGCGGACGAGTTGCAGTCCTATGTCCGGATGTACCGCCAGTGGGGCTGGGTTCCCCAGTTCCCCGAGCTGGTCGAATGGGGCGGCGACTGGTTCGAGGAAGCCTCGCCGGACTGGCACGGCGATCCGATGATCGGCAATCACGTCGCGTCGGTCGCCGCCGAAGCCATCCGCAAGGGGATCACCGATTTCGATGTGGAGACGCTTTACGAAGGGCTGCGCAAGAACGCGCTGGAGGGGACGATGATTCCCTGGCGGGCCGGAGCGGCCCGCGAGCCCGACCGGTTCTATGCCGAACACGGCTATTTCCCCGGCGCTGGCGCCCGGGGAGAAGGAGAAATACCCCTATATCGACGACGGGTGGGAGAAACGGCAGGCCGTGTCGGTGACGCTCGAACATAGCTACGACGACTGGTGTCTGGCCCGGATCGCGCGCTATCTGGGGCGTGACGAGGATTGCGAGCTGTTTCTGCAAAGGTCGCGCAACTACCTGAACCTATGGAATCCGGAGATCGGTTATTTCGCACCCAGAAACGAACGGGGCGAATGGATCGAACCGTTCGATCCGCAACTGAGCGACGGGTTCGGCGCCCGGAGCTATTTCGCCGAGGTCAATGCCTGTGTCCATGTTTTCCACGTGCAGCACGACATTCCGCGGCTGATCGCGCTGACGGGCGGTCCGGAAGCCTTCGTGCGCCGTCTCGACGAATCCTTCACCCGCGGTCCGAGGCTCGACAAATGGAAATTCATGGGCCGGATGCCCGATGCCACCGGACTTCAGGGGCTCATTCCGGCGGGGAACGAGCCTGCGTTCCACATCCCGTGGCTCTACAACTATGCCGGTGCGGCCTGGAAGACGCAGCACCGCGTGCGGCAGATTGCCGACATCTGGTTCGACGACCGTCCCACGGGATTGAGCGGCGACGACGACGGCGGGGCGCTCACGGCATGGTATGTTTTCGCCGCCATGGGATTCTATCCGGTCGATCCCGCCTCGGGCGAATACGCCCTGAGCACGCCGATTTTCGAGCGGGTGGAGATCGCGCTGCCCGGCGGCCGGAGTTTCGTGATAGAGGCTCCCGGGGCGTCGAAGGTCAATAAATACATCCGTGCGGCGCGGCTCGACGGGAAGCCCCTCGAACGGCCGTTCCTCACGCACGAGCAGATCGTGCGGGGCGGAGTGCTGCGGCTGGAGCTTGCGTCGCGGCCTTGTCCGGACTGTTTCCGGTAGCCGGAGCGGGTTCGGACGGGTCCGGTGCGGCCGGCCTGTCCGGATGCTCCGCGCGGAAGGGGCCGATTCCCGGGCACAAAAAACTCCGCACGGGGGCGGAGTACCAGGCAAACAATTGTTAACTAAATAATCGAGACAACCCCACTGCTCTCGGCCCGGCGGCTGCGGCGACGGCATCCGGTCCGGAGCGCTCCGAAGAGCCGCTCGATCGGCCGTTTCCGTCGGCGAACCGCCCGCTTCGTCAGAAAGTCGCCGTCATCACAAACTCCTTCCTCATGCGGTCCAATTTAAAGGTTCGACTTCAATTTTATTTGTTGTATGAACCGGTTCGGTGCCGGTTTCGCAGAAAAAACGTTCAAGCGGTGTGCCAAACGGTGCGGAAACCGGCCGTTCGCCGGGGAGGCGGGAGCGGAAAGAGGGGCGTGAAAAGGTGCGGGACGGGCCCTGGACGGATTCGGAAGCGTTTCGGAATGGGATCCGGCGGAGTGCTGCGGAGCGGATTCCGCCGGGGAGCGGCGGCCCGGCGAAGTGTGGAACGGTGTGGAATCCGCTCCACAATGTTGTGGAAAAAATTCCACACCCTCCCCGGGCCGGTACGTGTCCGCTGCCGGGAAGGGGTCACTCGATGCCGTAGTGGTGCAGTTTGTTGTAGAGCGTCTTGCGATCGACGCCGAGCAGTTTCGCGGCCTGCGACTTGTTGCCTCCCGCGGCTGCGAGGGCGCGGCGTATCTGCTCCTCCTCCGAGGCGGGATCGCGCAGCGAGAAGCTCGGGACGGTCGGGTTTCCCGCCGCGGCGCCGGTGGAGGGGGCGGTCACTTCGGCCGGCAGTTCGCGGCAGGTGACGTAGTCGCCCGCTGCGAGCAGCGTCGCCGACTTCACGGTGTTCTTCAGCTGCCGGAGGTTTCCCGGCCAGTCGTAGCGCGTCAGCGCGGCCAGCGCCGCGGCGTCGAATCCGACGATGCGTTTGCCCAGCTCGCGGTTGGCCTGGTCGAGGAAGAAGTCGGCGAAGAGCGGAATGTCGCCGCTCATCTGCCGCAGCTCGGGCATGCGGAGCGTGAATTCGTTGATCCGGTGGTAGAGGTCGGCGCGGAACGTTCCCCGGGCGATGGCCGCCTCGAGGTTCTCGTTGGTCGCCGCCACGAGGCGGATGTCCACGGGGATTTCGCGCGTGCTGCCCACGCGGCGGATGCGGCGTTCCTGCAGGGCGCGCAACAACTGCACCTGCGTCTCGTAGGTGAGGTTGCCCACCTCGTCGAGAAAGAGCGTGCCGCCGTTGGCCGCCTCGAAGGCTCCCGCCTTGTCGGCCAGCGCTCCGGTGAACGACCCTTTGACGTGGCCGAAGAACTCCGATGCGGCCAGCTCGCGCGGGATGGCTCCGCAATCGACCGCCACGAAAGGTTTTCCGGCGCGCCGGCTGCCGCGGTGGATCAGTTGCGCCACGTGCTCCTTGCCCGTTCCGCTCGCGCCGTTCACCAGCACCGACATGTCGGTGGGGGCCACCAGCCGCACGTATTCGTAGAGCTGCCGCGCCGCGTCGCTGCGCCCCTCGATGTAGTTGAGCGGTTCGGCCGCCGCGCTCCGGGACGCGCGCGGGGCGTTCCGGCCGGACCCAGCGGATTCCTCCCCGGCTGCCGGGGCGTCGAGCGCCTCGCGGATCTTCTTCAGCAGTTCGTCGGGGTTCACGGGTTTGGCCACGTAGTCGCGCGCGCCGAGTTTCATGCACCGCACGGCGTTCCGTATCTCGGCGTAGCTCGTCATCACGATCACCGGAGCCGCGATGCCCTCGCCGGCCATCCATTGCAGCAGGGCGATCCCGTCTTCGTCCGGCAGGCGCATGTCGCTCAGCACGAGGGCGTAGTCGCCTTTCCCGAGCGCCGTGCGGGCCGCTGCCGCCGAACCGGCCGTCTCCACCTCGAAGCCCCGTTTGGCCAGCCACGTGCGGAGCATCAGCGCGAAGGTGATGTCGTCGTCACGATGAGGATGCGTTCCATATTCCTACAAAGATACGATTTTATTCGGATTCCGGACCTCCGGAGGCCGCTTTTCCGGGAAAGGCCCGTTTTCCGGCCTCCGCGGCGATTCCGCGGATGCGCTCCGCGACGGCCGCCAGCTCGCGGCGCAGCGTATCGGTCAGCGCCCCTTCGTGGGTCTCGGCGCGGCGCAGCGTGTCGGCCACGGTTCCGGCTCCGAGCATCGTGAAGATCGGCAGCATCTTGTGCGCCAGCGCCTTCACGCCGGCCGCATCGTCCGCGTCGAGGGCCTTGCACAATGCCGTGCAGTTCGCCGCGGTCTGCTCGGCGAAGGAGGCCAGGATCGACTGCGCCGCCTCCGCGTCGTCGCCCGCATAGGCCGTCAGGGCGTCGAAGCGCAGCTCGCCGCCGTCCGGCTCCGGGGCGGATGCCTTCGTTCCGGCGTCCGGAACCTGCGGCGACGTCCCGCCGCAGCAGGCCGCACGGATCGCCCCGACCAGCTCGCCGTAGGTGAAGGGCTTGCGCAGGCAGGCGGCGAATCCCCGGGCCGCGAAGTCCTCGGGACGCATCTCCCCGCGTGCCGAGACGGCCACCACGGGGATCCCGGGCGCGACGCCGCGCACGGCCTCCAGCACACCGAATCCGTCGTACGAGGGCATCTGGATGTCGGTGACGACCAGATCGAAGCGGCTGCCCTCGACGAGCCGTGCGGCGTATTCGGGATATTGGCAGCACTCGGCCGAAACCCCCGCGCGGCGGCACATGGCGGCGACCATTTCGAGTTGCAGGGGTCGTCGTCCACCAGCAGCGCACGCAGCGGCGGCAGCGGTTCGGCGGCTCCCGGTTCCGGCGCCGCCGTCCGGCCCGCCGCGCCTTCGGCCGCGTCGCCCACGGGAACCGTGACGATGAACTTGCTTCCCTGGCCGGGCGCGCTGTCGAGCGAGATCGCTCCGCCGAGCAGCTTCACGAGACGGTCCACGATCGACAGCCCCAGTCCGAAGCCGTCCACGCCCTGCGCCGAGCGGAGCCGCACGAACTCGGCGAAAATCCGCTCCCGTTCCTCGGGGCCGATTCCCCGGCCCGTGTCGCGGACCGAGAAGACCAGTTGTCCGTCGGAGAGGCGGGTCCGCAGCGTCACGAACCCTTCGTCGGTGAATTTCAAGGCGTTGGAAAGCAGGTTGTCGGCGATCTGCCGGATCCGGAAGGCATCGCCCGCCACTTCGCGGTCCGTGCCCGGGGCGAGCTCCAGCCGCAGTTCCAGTCCTTTGGCGGCCGCCGCCGCGGCGAATCCCGCACGGATCGTCTCGAAGAGCTGCGCCGGGTTGAAGGCCACGGCATCGACCTCCATCTTGTTGGCGTCGAGGCGGTAGAAGTCCAGCAGGCTGTTCACCAGCGCGAGCAGGTGCTCCGACGAGGATTTCATGTTCTGCAGGTAGAGCTCCTGCCGCTTGTCGGAGGTGAGGCGCGACAGCAGGTCGATATATCCCATGACCGACCCCAGCGGGGCCTTGATGTCGTGCGTGATGGCCAGCATCAACTGCTCGCGGGCCGCCAGCAGCGCCTCGTTGTCGCGGTTGGCCCGCTCCAGCGCCCGGCGGTAGCGGACGCTGCGGTTGATGTCGCGCCACAGCACGGCCACGAACAGCAGCATCAGCACCACGGCTCCCGCGGCGACGATGCCCAGTATCTGCGAGGAGCGCTGCCGGATCGCCTCGTTCGTGTCGATGCGCCGCATGAGGAAGGCCGTCTCCTCCTCCTCGAAATCGAGGATCAGGCGGTAGATCTTGGCGTTCACCAGGTCGTTGCTGTACCGCAGGCGCAGCCCCCTCGCGCCACGCTTCGTCGTAGATGCCCAGCCGTTCGCTGGTCACGCTGTCCTGCAGGGCGCGCAGGACCAGCGTGATCGTGTCCCGGATCGCCTCGGGCGGCAGCGTCTCCCCGGGCCGCCGGAGCGTATCGACGACGATTTCGCGCCGCGAGATCACCACGTTCGAGTCGTTCCGGGGCGGGCTGAACAGGTCGGCCAGCCGGCGGAAGAACCGCCGTTTGGGGCGCGGCACGGCCACCGTGTCGGAACGCACGAGGCTGGGCGGCGGCAGCGTGTCGGAAGGGGGCGGCAGTACGGGCGCGAGGGGTGTCGGGCAGCAGGGGGCGCAGCGTGTCGGTCCGGGGGAGCGAGTCCGGGGAAAGAAGGCCGCCGGCCGGGAGGGAAAGCGTGTCGGGGCGCGCGAGGCTGTCGCGCGACCCTTCGATGAGCGCGCGGATGTTCTTCTCCAGCAGGCTCGACGTGGCTCCGGCGCGGATCGACCGCCGCAGGCTCATCGTCCGCCGCTCCTTGTCCGCGAGCAGCCGCACGATGCTGTCCAGACGCATCGTCTGCAACGAATCCCCGCTTCCGGCGATGCTGCGCAGCGAGTCGATGCGGGCCCGCACGGTCCGCAGCTCGCGCCGGTAGCGCCCCTCGAAGGACTGGTATCCGGCGATCATCAACTGGCCGTAGCTCTCGGCCTGGTAGAGGTGGTAGAGCACCTGATTGACCGCGCTGCGCTTGTTGCGCAGCAGCGCGTAGCTGCCGTCGGGCGCGGAGAGGCGCACCGCCTCCCGATAGACGTATCCCACCGAGAGGATGCAGGCCGCGATGAGGATGACGTATCCCGCGGCGATCTTCGCTTTGACGAACTTCGACTCTTTCACGACCTCAAATATAGGAAGATTGCGCGAATTTCGGTACGGGAAGGCGGTTTTCGGCCGCCGCAGGCTCCGAATCGGCGGGATTTCGCTATCTTTACGGCCGATACCGAACCGCAAAGCCATGAAAAAATTCCGGATCATCGCGCCGGCCGTCGTCCTCGCCGCCCTCGCGCTGTTCATCTACTTCCGCTTCTACTTCGTCTTCGGCGAGGGCGTGAAGAGCGGCGAACTGAATTATGTCGTTTACAAAGGCGTGATTTTCAAGACGTACGAAGGCAAACTCATCCAGACCGGCATCCGCTCCAAGGAGGCGGGATCGATCCAGTCCTACGAATTCGAATTTTCGGTGCGCGACCCGGAGCTGGCCCGGCGGCTGATGCTGGAGGGCGGCCGCTCGGTCGAACTGCACTACAAGGAGTATTTCGGAGCGCTGCCCTGGCGGGGCTTCACGAAATTCATCGTCGACAGCGTAGTCTCCTCCTCTCCGGCGCCTTCCCGGCAGGGGCCGCTCCGGCGCCCGGGGCCGGACTGTCGGAACTCTGACGGGGACGACGGCTTTTTATTATCGAAAAACGATAAATATTTTTTGATATTCAAAATTTATTTCTACATTTGCCGTTGTAAATTTCCGAGAGAACAAACACGTTACGACTATGGATCTGCTAACGGCGGAACACGTCACCAAACGCTATGCGGCGCATACGGCGCTGGACGACGTATCGCTCGCCATTCCGAAGGGGTCGGTTTACGGCCTGCTCGGCCCCAACGGCGCGGGCAAGACGACCCTCATCCGCATCATCAACCGCATCACCGCACCCGACTCGGGCCGCGTGCTGCTCGGCGGGCGTGAGATCGCCCCGGCCGACATCTACCGCATCGGTTACCTGCCCGAGGAGCGCGGCCTCTACAAGAAGATGAAGGTGGGCGAGCAGGCCGTCTTCTTCGCCCGTCTGAAGGGGCTTTCGCGCCGCGAGGCCGTCGTGCGGCTGAAGCGGTGGTTCGGGAAGTTCGGCATCGAGACGTGGTGGGACAAGAAGGTGGAGGAGCTGTCGAAGGGAATGGCGCAGAAGGTACAGTTCATTGTCACGGTGCTGCACGAACCCGAACTGCTGATCTTCGACGAACCCTTTTCGGGCTTCGACCCGATCAACGCCAATCTGCTCAAAGAGGAGATTCTCGCCCTGCGCGACAAGGGCGCGACGATCATCTTCTCGACGCACAACATGTCGTCGGTCGAGGAGATCTGCGACCACATCACGCTGATAAACAAGTCGCGCAACATCCTCTCGGGCAAGGTGGACGACATCCGCCGCCGCCACGGGTCGAACATCTTCGAGATTTCCTACCGCGGCGACGGGGAGGCGCTGCGCTCAGCGCTCGCGGGCCGCTGCGAAATCCTCGCCGGAGCCGCCGATGCGGCCGCCGGGGACGGGGAGGGCGGAACGGAGCCCGCCGCGTTTGCCGGAGCGGACGGCTACGACACCCTCCGGCTCCGCGTCGTGTCCGATGCGGAGGTGCGGCAGGTGATCGCCGCCGCGAACGGGGCCGTCGAACTGCGGCAGTTCCGCGAGATCATCCCCTCGATGAACGACATCTTCATCCGGGCCGTGAACGGACAACTTTGAACCCGATGAAAAGCCGCGAACAACAGGCGCCCCGCCGCTTCGGAAAAGCCGCCGCACGGACGTTTGCCGGCCTGTGTCTGGGACTCGGCATGTACGGAGCGGTCCGCGCGCTGAGGACGGAGGAGAGCACGTTGCGGCTCGTTCTTTCGTCCATCGCGCTGTGCTGCGGCATCCTGCTGCTGCTCCGCATCCGGAAAACGGCAGAGAAAGAGAACCGATGAAAACCACAACACCATGTCCAATATCTCCATCATCATCCAGCGCGAGTTCAACGAACGCGTGCGCAAAAAGTCCTTCATCATCACCACGCTGCTGATGCCCCTGCTGATGGTGGCCCTGATGGCCGCCCCGGCGCTCATCATGCAGTTCTCGCGCGGCGACGAAAAGCGGATCGCCGTGATCGACGAGAGCGGTCTCGTCGCCCCGCGCCTCGAAAGCGACGAGGAGCCTGCGCTTCGAGCCGACGGACCTGACGACCGAAGAGGCCCGCCGGACGCTGACCGACCGTTTCGGCGTGCTCTGTATCGGCGCCGACGTACTGGCGAACCCCTCCGACGTGAAGCTCTACGCCAACTCGTCGTCGTCGCTCTCGGTCGAGAGCAGCATCACGGACCAGATCGAACGCATTCTCGAGGCCGAGAAGCTCAAGCGGTACAATATCGACAATCTCCAGCAGATCCTCGACGAGGTGAAGACCACCGTGACGCTCCAGACCTTCCGCAACGACAAGTCGCAGGAGGAGGAGACCCATGCGCAGTCCTCCACCGTGGCCACCGTGACGGGCTACGTCCTGGGATTCATCCTCTACATGTTCCTTCTGATCTACGGGCAGATGGTCATGCAGTCGGTGATCGAGGAGAAGAACAACCGCGTGCTGGAGGTCATGGTCTCCTCGGTGCGGCCCTTCGATCTGATGATGGGCAAGATTCTCGGCATCGCCTCGGTGGCCGTCGTACAGGTGGCCATTTGGGGCGTGCTGATCTGCGGCATCGGCGCCGCGGTGATGCCCCACCTCATGCCGTCCGACCATGTCGCACATGGGCAAGCCCAAAGGCAAGGTCAACCCCAAGTTCTCGCTGAGCCAGATCGTCGACGCCGTGAGCGAAAAACTGGGCGTGCCCGTCAAGTTCGCTCCCGACTGCGCCAAGGCTGCCGAGGCCGCTGCGGCGCTCAAACCGGGCGAGGCGCTGATGCTCGAAAACCTCCGCTTCTACCCCGAAGAGGAGGGCAAGCCCGTGGGCATCGAGAAGGAGGATCCCGCCTACGAGGAGGCCAAGAAGGCGATGAAGGCTTCGCAGAAGGAGTTCGCCAAGACGCTGGCTTCGTACGCCGACTGCTATATCAACGACGCCTTCGGAACGGCGCACCGCAAGCACGCCTCGACGGCCGTGATCGCCGACTACTTCGACGCCGGCAACAAGATGCTGGGCTACCTCATGGAGAAGGAGGTGAAAGCCGTCGACAACATCCTGAGCGACATCAAACGTCCCTTCACGGCCATCATGGGCGGCTCGAAGGTATCGACCAAGATCGGCATCATCGAAAACCTGATGGACAAGGTCGACAACCTGATCCTCTGCGGCGGCATGACCTTCACCTTCGCCAAGGCGCAGGGCGGCAAGATCGGCAACTCGATCTGC
>VOFF01000949.1_pt1 | contig 50001 bp, 83 predicted proteins | sample 5384061 | NCBI WGS metagenome assembly VOFF01 (sample SAMN12384725, study PRJNA508395) | human gut metagenome | isolation source: healthy gut E | host: Homo sapiens | reverse complement strand
ACATTTTTCCACGCTGTTCAACGACCCAATCATATGGTCGCCAAGGTGTGGATTGATGGGAACGATCTGTCCAATCTGCTTCCACTCATCAGGATTGTTGAAAATCAAACTGCCGCTTGCCTGAAAACGATTCCGGTATTCTCTGGAACACCCATTATCCAGTCGCAAATCATGCCTAACCGATCAATATGGGAACCCTCTTTTCCAAAGTTTCATATACCGTTCTGATGCCTTCCGCTGTTGCCTGCCAGGAATTCCAGCCGATGACGCCGTGTTTCATTATTTTCCCGGCTTTCATCATCTTACGTTTGTATTCAGTCTCTGATTTTACACCGTACTTTTTCATAAATAGCGTTTCCGTTATCTCGATACCATCTGCGATTTTCTTCGCATCGTTTCTGATTGTTTTCATATCCGGAAGCTCTTTTCATGAAACCTCCTGTTAAATTTGATATCCATAGTCACTCCTATTACATCATACGTTTATGATTTGCCAATTAGTCTCACACTTATCCACAAAAGGATCAATCACAGCTCATTAATGATTTATGTTATATTATGTATACCACACTTTTGTTTTTCTGTCAAATGAATTTTGGTTCTGTTTTTCGCAATATTTAGCATTTTCTTCATTTTTGTTTTTGAGTTGTGGCTCGCTTTTCTGCCTGCATAAAAAAAATGACAGCTGTGTATCCATCACACAACTGCCCTTATTCCTATTGCTTTTCTAATTCTCCATACTTTTTGATACGATCTTTATCAGGTTGTCGAGATGCTCTTCCATTGCCGCCGCAGCAGCGTCTGCATCCCTTTCATAAACTGCCTTGAGAATCACCTCATGATCCTTATACGATCCAGCCTCTCCCATTGTCGTAATTGCCGAAAAATACTGGTACACATTGTTTTCCGTAAGCAAAAGACGAAGCACTTGAACAGCGCACTATTTCCGGAAAGTTCCGCAAATTTTAAATGCATTTTTTAAATCTTGCTCTGATCCGGATTCGCCCTTCCTCGTAACGTATCTATGTTCAAAATCTAAATCTCTCATCTCATGCAGATCTTCTTCTGTCGCACGGATCGTTGCGCAGCGAACTGCATAAAGGCTCAACTAATCTACGAAATTCCAAAATATCTTTTTTGAATGTTTTGGATCTTCGCTAAATGCTAAAGCAATGACTTCTTCTGCATTCTGCAGAAGCTCCACTTGCGTCATCTGGCTTTCAAGAAATGTCTCGCCCTTTGGGGTAATGATACGTCCCTTGTTACTTATACTCGTAATGTAGCCGTTCTCTTCTGCCTGTTTCAGCATACGTCCTATCGTCGCCACAGATGCATCTAACTGCTTGCTCAGGTACGCCGCTCCTACCGGAGAAATACACTCTTTGATTGTCTCTAGTAATGTTGTCATTGTTAATTTTTTAATCGTTAATATTCCCTATATCACCATTGCGTCACCACAACTTATTTCTCATATACATGATAATACATCATAACTCATTTGTCAATTCTCAAAAAACAGTTGACATCCGTGAATTACTGTGATATTAATATATTATCACAAATCATTTATGAGTCGTGTTAACGCATTTCTTGAAATTGGGAGGGAAAACATGTATAACCTGGATTCAAATAGAAATTATTGGAAAGGTTCCGAGGCCGGTAACAGAAGGACCATGTACAAAGCCGCTGGTTTTGGTGATTACGATATAAAGGAAAAGCCGCATATCGGCGTAGCAAATACTTTTTGAAGGATCTCCCGGAACAGGTCATCTCAGGCAACTTGCAGATCACGTTAAGAACGGAATCTGGGCAGCAGGTGGCATGCCCTTAGAATTTGGAGTTCCGGCTACTTGCGGCAATGTAGCAACAGGCTCAGTAGGCCTTCGTTATGAGCTTGCAATGCGGGATGTCGTCGCGATGTCTATCGAAGGCGTTACAAAGATTCACAGTTTCGACGCACTCGTCATTCTTGCATCCTGTGATAACATTATTGCTGGTGCATATCTCGCCGCAATGCGCCTTAACATCCCTTGTATCGTTGTGACCGGTGGTCCCATGTATCAAGGCAGCTGCGACGGTCGTAAGATCGTTCAGGCCGAGGTGGATATTGCTTCCATCCGAGGCGATGAAGAAATTCTCAAAATGGCCGAAGAATTTGGATGCCCTTCCTTTGGTGCATGCCCTTCTATGGGCACAGCAAACACCATGCAGATTCTTGGCGAGCCGCTTAACATGGTGCTTCCCGGTACTGCGACAATCCCTGCCGGAGACAGTCTCAGACTTCGTAAATGTACGGAAGCCGGGATGTATATCGTGCAGCTGGCAAAGAAGGGCATTACACCAAAGGATATCGTTACGAAAGAATCTTTGCTGAATACGATTATGGTTGATATGGCAATTGCCGGTTCCACCAATGCAGTCATTCACATTCTCGCTTATGCAACAGAACTGGGCATACCACTTACGCTTGATGATTTTGATGCACTGGCTAATGAAATCAAGTGTATCGTAGGCGTCATTCCTACCGGCTCCTATTCAGTAGTGGATTTATATAACGCCGGCGGCGTACCCGCTGTCATGAAACAGATTCAAAACAAGCTTTATACCGATACTATGACACTTCTCGATGTATCTTGGGGAGAATATCTGGCGGCTGTTCCATCGCCTATCGATCACGATGTAATAAAGTCTTTAGACGACCCAATCAGCGTACTTCCCGGCATGAGAATTCTTCATGGAAACCTGGCAAAAAAGGCGCTGTATGCAGGCCTACGGGGGATTCCTGAATCCATGTGGCACTTTTAGCGGCCCTGCCAGAGTATTCAACTCGGACGAAGCCGCACGTGACGCCATTATAAATGACGAAATTACAGGTGGAGAAGTCGTCGTGTTAAGGTACGAAGGTGTCAAAGGATCTCCTGGTATGAATGAACTGATGAAGGCTACTGACAGTCTTCTCGCTAAAGGGGCTTGAATCAAAAGTTGCCCTTATTTCCGATGGTCGCTTTTCCGGGTTTAACCATGGCTCCATTATCGGCCATGTCTCACCAGAAGCATATATCGGCGGACCACTGGCGTTCATTGAAGACGGCGATATTATTGAATACGACATTACAGAAGGTTATCTTAACCTTAACGTAGATGACGCAATTTTAGAAGAGCGAAAGAGAAACTGGATCAAACCGGAACCAAAAAGTAAAATCAGGGCTGCTGGCACTTTACCAGGCAACTGCGAGACCGCCTGAAGAAGGTGCCGCAATGCAGATTATGGAGGATGAACTATTATGATAAAAAGAAAAAATTCGCAATCATCGGAGATGGCTTCTTAGCAGCAAACGTTGCCGATGCGTATGCTCACGGCAAAATGCCAAATTACGAACTGACTTGCATTCTCGGGCGAATTGACGAAAGGCTTGACGAACTGTCAACAAAATGCAACTGCAAAGCCGTAAAGACTCTTGATGCACTTCTCGCTACTGAGCCTGAAATCGTCGCAGAAATGGCTGCCGTTGAAGCGGTACAGGAATATTGTATCGACGTGCTAAAAAGCGGAGTTTCCTTCATGGCACTCTCCATCGGGGCATTTGCTGACTCTCACTTTTATGAAACAGCCAAAGAAGCCGCTTCCGAGAATAATGTAAAAATTTATTTTTCCTCGGGAACCATTGGCGCATTTGACGCAATGCAGTCGATCACTCTGATAGGCGGCGCCAAAGCAGAATTAACCCTGAACCGCTGGGCAGGTTCCTACAAGGATATACGCCGGTTTACAAGCCCGAAATCGAAGCGACGGGCGTAAAAGATACCCTGTTTGAGGGCACTGCAGCAGAAGCCATTCAATTACTGCCAAGGATGATCAATATCGGCGTCGCCACTTCACTGGCAACCATCGGTCCCGAAAATACATATATTAAAATCACAGGAGATCCCGATATGCCGCACAATGACGATGATGTGAATATCAGAGTCCATTCAGAGCATATTGACATGAAGTTTAAGATATATTCCAAGAACCAGATCTTAACGGGTTGGAGCGTTGTGTCTTTCTTAAACAACTTAGCATCGCCAGTCTATTTCTACTAATTTTTAGCAGAGATATTAACATACAAAAAGGCTTGTCTACTTAATTGGCAAGTCTTTTTTTTGTGACAGTCTTTTATTTTCCAATATACATCTGTCGTGCCTTCTTCACATATCGCAGGAACTCGCGCAGTGTCAGAGAGACATTTTCTTTATGCTTCACGGCAAAACCTATTGTTCGCTTTACTTCCGTATTAAGCTTACGGAATTCCACCGGAAACCATTTTGCCGTATCTTCAGCAACTGACAGAGGGATGATGGACACACAGTTATCGTAAGCAACCATCTTCTGCACCAAATAGATGGAGTTTGTATTATAGTCCGCTTCTTTAGTTTCCTGCTGTGATTTCCTGAAATTTCATCATATCCTGATCATAGCCCTCTTGTGTCTTAAATAAAATCAGCTTATGATCAAACATCTCCTCGACAGAAATCACTTCTTTCTCTGCTAAAGTGCAGGCCTTTGGAATCAATGCAACATATGGTTCCTCCATAAACGGAATCCAATCGAACTCGTGATATGATTCCCTACTGAAAAGCGCTACATCGATAATGCCCTGTTTCAGCCAAGTCTCCAACTGGTGCAGGCTATGCTCTTCCACAACCTCGATTTGTATGCCGGGATGAATTTCGTTGAAACCCTTCAGAATGTCTGGCATCAGCAAATAGGCCATTGTCGGAAAACTGCCAATTCTCAGCTTCCCTGAGACATCCCTCGAATCATCAGATACTCTTCTTCTAATATCGTATTCACCTTCAGCAGTTCTCGGATTAAAGGGACGACCCGCTCCCCCTCTTCGTTCAAGACGATTCCTTTTCTCGTTCTCTTAACCAGGGGAAACCCAATTTCCTTCTCCATGCTGGCAATCATTTTTGACAGGGCTGATCTTGTATAGCCCAGGTCCTCTGCAGATTGACTGAGACCGCCACGGTCGACCACCTTCAATAGCACTTCGTATTTCGTAATATCCATATAGTTCACCTCAATTATCATCTCTTGCTGGAATACCGATACATGGGGTTCTTGCAAGTTGCAGAGAATTAGTCCTCTAGCTGCATTATACAGAAATTTCTGCCGATGTCAATAAAGCCTCCAAACTGGATAATTGTGTCTTACATCAGTTTGGAGGTTTATTCAATCTTTGAATGCTCTATTAAAGGTGGAAAGCCTCATACTTTGTTATAATTCTGTCCAGTTCCGCTTCTTTTTCCAATCCCAGACTGTAACTGTATTGGTTAAGCATCTCTTCAATCTTAATACGAACCCTCTTTCTTATATCATTGTTGCGCTCATCTTTTTCCCAGGTTCCATAAGTCCTTCTATCAGAAAACTTTGGCCAATAGACTTCACTTACATAATTTGCTTTTGTATGCTTGCTGCTGAGGAAACGTCCATCCACCTTGTGGGCGGCAATTTCATCATATGCAAGGTGACTTGGATCTACTTTAATTCCTTGCAGAAGCCGCTGTATCACACCGATCATTTCGCAATCGATCACCATTGATTCCAGACTAAAAATATTCATCTGCGAAATTGGGCCCAGACCATAGATCAAGTTCTGATTTGCTCTCATATCTCCCAGACCGTTCATAAACTTTTTCCCAGCCGCACTGCATATCAAGGGTGTTGGAATCCGTAAGGAAGCCACCTCCGCCCGTTGGAACTTCAATTCTTTTTCCCTAATTGGGTGATCGCCTGCCTCATGAGGGCGTATTCAGGTGTGCCCACCGTACAAGTGGCATTTTTCATGTCAAAAAATTCTGCTCCAGCTGGCAAAAACAGCTGGAGAACCCGGCTTACAGATCTGCAGATATGTATTATGTCCCAGAATCTCTGCCCAGGCCTGGGTTAGTTCTCCTGCCAAAGTTACCGGCGCTGTGGCTCCAGCCATAGGCCCAGAAGTAAAAAAAAGCACGGAACGCCGTAGGCCGCTGCTTCTCTGACCGCCTCGCTCATATCTTTACGCATTGTGAGCGGTGATAATGTGCACATGTTGAACATGAGATGCGGTTTTTCCCTCAGCACATCCGCTCCGCCCATTATTTCCGCCGCCATTTCAATCAATCCTTGAGCGCCCAGCTGTCCGAACGGACTTGTGTGAAGCGGCTTACGAGAATATACAAATCCACCCTTAGCCATCCAAAGATCTTGTACGCACGCAGGTTTTTCAACAGGCTGTACCGAGGTTTTCATCCAGCCGATCTCATCCGTCATTTCTACAATCTTTGCTTCGTCTGCAAGGCCTTGATAATCACTATCTTTCACCTGGCCGTCACGCCAGTCTAAATACGGGGCCTTGAATCCGCCAGGTCCAAAGCTGGTTTCTTCTCCACCGACGCTGAGAAATCGTTTGCCGTAAGAGTCGTACATGCTGAATTTTCTTGGTGTATACTTAATGGTTTCCTCGACAAGGTAGTGAGGAATATATATTCTCTCTTCTCTTACCGAGCATCCCGCTTTTTGAAAATCTTCTCTTGTGCGTTTTTCGGTAACTAACATACCTTCCTTTGCAAAAAGCTCAAGCGCATTAAAATGAATTTATCTCGCTTGTTCTTCTGTAAATACTTTTTCCATTGATAAACATAACTACTCCTTTGCTTTACCATAACAGATTGCTTATTTACTAATTATCCTCCGCACTTTCAGATACCTGATATACCCCTTCATGGGTCAGGATATGGTTGTTCTTAGTGAAAAACAGCTTGACGAAAGAGTAGATTTCAACTGCGGTAATGACGTATACTGGCAGAGACGCCAGAATTGGAACACGTCTTACCATGAAAATCCCTCCAAAGTTGATAAAGGCAAGTGCTACCAGTCCCATCAATTCTATCGTTGAAGGACATGTTGATCTAGGTATTACCAGTGTCTTTTCCGATAAAAACGTTGCTTTTTATTCCTCTGTTCAAAGATCCCGCTCGATTAATCGTATCATCGAACCACCCTTTGGCGTCCAATGACGAAATTTCTGCTGAGTCACTGGACGGGTGCGATTTGATATATATCCCAGACATCGGGAACGACGTAATTCAAGCAGTTAAAAAAAGTCTACGACTTTAAATTTGCTTCACCATTTAGTGTGCACAGTGATGTGGGTGCAATCTCAATGGTCGACCTGGGGCTTGGGTCATATATCATCTCTGAACTCCAATGCATACGGCTTGGAAATAACACAAAGAAAATAAAATTCAAAGAACCAGTTTACCGGACCATGGGGATAGGAATACTCAAGCACAAACTACAGATTCCGATTATCAAAGAAATGATTCAGTTCGCCATCGATTTTAGTAAAGATTTTGAGAAAGAATTATGGTCGCGCTGAAAATGCCATAAAAGAGAAGCTGTCTGTGTATTATACAGACGCTTCTCTTTTTATCCTATCATGATTTCACTCCTTACTGTAGCGAATCGTCATGCCTGTCGCCGCGAAGAACAAGGTCGCCGCCGTCATGGTCAGCGCCAGCATATAATATGGCACATATTCTGCGGCAGCAACGCCCAGGGTTGCGCTGAAGTAAACGCCAGCCGTGGTCCACGGCACCAGCGGCGCAAGGCCTGTCGCCCCGTCATGGACAGTTCGCGCCAGCACACATTTGTGAATTCCGAGTTCATCAAAGCGGCGCCCCATAGCGTTTGACGTCAGTACGATGGCCATGTGACAGTCCGCAGAAAAGAATCCTAAAACTGTACTCATCACATAAGATGCCGTAATCACAGAGAAACGTTTCTGCAGAATCCCGCTGATCTTCGATACGACAGAAGTCATAATCGCTGTCCGCTCCAGGCAGCCTGCCAAAGCCAGTGCCAGGATGATCAGCAGAATCGTCGATGCCATTGCCATCAGCCCGCCCCTTGTAAGAAGCGTATCCAGAAGCTCGATCCCCGTATCCGAAACATAGCCCGCATACATCGATGTCAGGCTTTCCGAAAAGAGAATTGCCCTGATATAGGACAGACAAAGCCACCCCGCACAGGGAAGCGGCAATCAGCGTCGGCACAGTGGGGATCTTGAGGAAGATCAGAACCAGCAAAACGATGATCGGCAGAAGCAGAATCGGACTCAGGTGAAAAGCCTCTGCAAGCCCATTCATGATTTTCGTCACCTGGCTGGTATCCGCTGACGCCTCTGCGTATCGAAAGCCCAGAACCGTATAGATGATTCCGCATCCAACAATAGAAGGGATCGTCACATAAACCAGGGAATGCAGGGTCTCATACAAGTCCACCTTAGAAATTGCCGCCGTCAGATTGGTCGCAGCGCCAAGGGGTGATTGCTTATCGCCGCACATGGCCCCCGATATAATGCATCCGGCAGTCAGCCCCACGGGAATGCCAAGGCTGATGCCGACCCCCATAAAGGCGACGCCGATGGTCCCTGCCGTCGTCCAGGACGATCCGGTGACAAAGGCCATGACAAAACACAAGACCATAATGGATATCAAAAACCACTGCGGTGAGAAGAGCATCAGCCCGTAGTAGATGACTACAGGCACCGTTCCACACATGGTCCAGGTTCCAACGACCACGCCTACCATGAGAATCGTCAGAAACACGCCCACTGCATCTGCCACCGCCTTGTGCATGCCCCCTCAATTAGGTCCTTCCATGGAATCCTGAGAAAACGCCAAAGCAGAACACGATGCCGATGTTCACCAAAATAGGGACATGGGGCTCCAGCTTTAGAAAAACCACACCCGCGAGCAGCACAAAAATATTGACAAAAAGACACTGAGCGCCATGAAAAATGTAGTCTTTCGTTCCGTCTTCATCGCACTTCTTCAATGACCGTCTCGATTCCGTACTTCTGCTTGATCTCGCCCAGGGTTACGAGGTGCGGCAGCGAATCGTGATATTCCTGAGATGCCCTGTCTTTCCACTGCTCCACAATCAAAATCTCGTTATCCCGCGCAGCACAGAAGTAGTATTCGTACCGAATATTGCCCTCTTCCTCGTGGGTGGCTTCGATGATTCCCGCTGCCCTGACCTCGTCATAAAACCGATCCAGGGTTGCCTTATCCTTTGCCGTATAAAATACATGTAAGTTGAACATTTTTTACCTCCTAGTCATATAACTTAACATTGCATATTTGCTTCCGCTTCTTCAAGGGAGGCAAATCCATAAAGTTTTACCGTCTCTTCCAGAATTGTCAGATCCATATTCTCACCTTTGGCAAGCAGCTTCCTGCTGCCACTTGAGATAAGCGCTCAGGGTTTTTTCCGAATAGGTGAGCAGTTCTCCCCGAAGATACGTAGAAATCGATGTACCGCCAAACTGAGAGACCTCATCGTCTTCCAGGCTGCGCCCGCCAGAGGCGATATGGGGATACTGGTCACGCAGCTTGCGGCTCCAGTCCATAGAAATCCCATGAATCTGCTCCACCAGCGCTTCTTTTTCGCAAGTCACCGGACGGAGAAACGGTTCCATCTCGGCGTATTCCTCCGGTGCCGTATATTTCATCATCCGTGCATATTTTTTCAGTTATCAGGTTAAACCCATCCTCCTCAGCACAGGTCAGATCCTCAAGGTAGGATTCACGCATCTCCTCATTCCAAGCTGCAAACTGGCATCTGCGCATGGCGTAGAAAGTTTCTTTGTCGTCCTGACAGGAAGCTCTGGATCCTCCTTCATTGACCTTGTCAAACATTCTGTATTCTTTTTTCAATAATTCTTTCTATGATATCCATAGCATTCCCTTTCTCTCCTCAGCCCACAGTCAGCGGCAATCCGGCAATATACGGGTCCTCGATATGCTCCAGCAAAGCAAAGCTCTGATCACAGAGAAAATCACTGGTCGTCTCTGTAAGCTTTTGTTTCATCAGTTCTTCTCTGATTGCGATACAAATGGTTTCAACAATCTGCACGTTCTCCTCTCGGCATGGATCTTTACAGATCCGAGAAAGAAGCGGCGCGATATTCGTCAGCTTGGACAGGTCGGCCATTCCTCTGAACGTCCACTTATAATAGGGCGCATATCGCCTGTTGAGAAGATACACTGCTTTCATGGCTGCCTCTGTAAACTCTGACAGCGCCAGCATCGCGGCCACGAAATCACCTCTCTGCAGAAGACGCGGGTAGTTGTGCCGGCCTGCCCCATCTTGTGGCAGTTGCAGGACAGTTTCTTTATCCTCACGTCCTCTGGATAAAATTCCAGCAGCTTCTCTCTGATTCTCGTGAATTCCCCAGAGGATCGGTAAAGACCGAGCCATTTGTGGCGGTCGCCAGAAACTGCTCTGGAATCCGCATCCACTGATCCTGCTCGATCGGCCCCTCCGCCATGCCGGTAAATTTGGCATAAAAGTCCGAAATCCTCATGACGCCGGTTCTGCCCGAAGCCATCCCTCGTCCCGCTTTCGCTCAAAACCCTGAAAGGTCTGCGGCAGCGCCAGATAGGCTTCCTGCAGCGCGGGGGCCGATTCGCTCCATGTCCTCATCGGCGAGCCAGAGGCAGAAACCCGGTCCAAAATCATGATCGCGGGAGAGCTGATCGTCAAAACCAAAGGCATCGGAGCCTTCCCCGACAAAACCGCAGGCAATCCGCGAGACATAGGCCGGGAATTTTTCTTCCAGCATCGGTCTGCCAAATTCCAGATAGTATCCTTTTGCCAATTCCATTCCTTTTCCCATGAATCCCTCCTTACTTTCTGCAAAGTTTTTTTCAGAATCTCCTGCGCAGTGAAATAATCCTTGTTCTTTCCGAAAACCGCTTCAATCTCCTCCAGCACCTGTTGAAGACAGTCTATCGCTTCTCTCTCATTGCCCGCTCGCGCCAGAAAGCTGTCCGTACAGCATTTTGGCAGAAATCATGTGCGGATTTTTGATAAGAAAGGGCAGAAAACATTCGAATCGATTTCATCAGCAAATCCATCGCTTTCTGATCCTGATCTTTCCCCGCATAATAATAGGCTTGATTCAAAAGTCCTGTGGCCACGTCCTCTTCATGTCCGCCCAGTTCCTCCAGAATCGCCATGGAGTGCTGCATCAGTGCAAGCCCCTCTTCCTCTCGCTGTGTGTCCATACAGAGCAGCCCCAGGTTGTTGAGGACAGAAGCGTACAGGAAATGCTTTTCCCCCTGGCACGCTTCAAAAAGTGCCTTCGCCTGCAGAAACAGTTCCTCTGCCTGTTTCATCTCTCCCATCTGCCTGTAGGTGCCCGCCAGATTGTTCACGCTCACCGCATATTCGAAAGAGGCCTCCCCAAAAAGCCGGGCGCAGAGCCTCCAAAACTTCTTCGTAATACTTGACAGAGTTTTGGTAGTCACTGACGCTGCGGCAAAATGCTGCCAGCTCACTGGTACAGGCGATATGTACTTCTCCGCTATCCTGGCTTTGTTCGTACACGTCTTCCAGCCATTTCAAAATTTCTTCGGGACGCTGCCGCGCGTCAAACTTGCCGTCAAGCGATTCATAAAATTGTTCCTTTGTCATGGTTCCCTCCTATTTACCCAAAAAGAATGCCACCGCTAACCAGGAGCAGCGCCGCCAGGTTGTTCCACGTCAGAATGTTCTCATGGAGCAGCAGTCCCGATAATGCCGTTCCGAATACCGGAATGGTAAAACCAAAGGGCGCCACCTTGCCGACTGGGTTGTGCTTCAGTAGAATCGCCCAGATGGTAAAAAGAAATCGTGGACAGAAACGCCAGATAGAAAAACAAGCATGCCGACTTTGGCGTAAACTCGCCCATGGTCCCTCCCGCCAGGTAGCCCATGAGAATCAGAATCGCACCGCCCATCATCAGCTGGTATGCGGTGATGGTCTCCGGTTTTTCCCTTTTTGAGATCAGCTTTGTCGTCACCGTGCTGGCGCCATAAGCGACCGCGCATAGAAGGACAAAACCTTCGCCGTTCCATGCGAAACCGCTGTCCCAGGCTCCAGGCGTGAGATTTACCACGACTACGCCAGCAAAAGCCGACAATGCATCCGATTGCTTTTTTCCAGGTAAAACGCTCCTCTTTCATCAGAAAATGGGCGATGATGATGGCAAAAAACGCGTTGGATGCGGTGATGATCGATCCCTTGGCTCCTGTCGTATTGGCAAGACCCAGATAAAAGAAAAAAGTATTGTATCGTCGTCTGCAGCACCCCCTGTCCGAAGACAAAAGGGATGGACGATTTCTTCATCTGCAGAGGTTTTCTCTCTTTGAAGCTGAACAAGAAAAAGGTCATTGCACCTGCACAGAAAAATCTCCATCCGGCAAAGAGCATCTGACTGCCCGCGCCTTCGATGGCGAACCATTCATAGCCGATTTTGATACAGGGAAATGCACTTCCCCATAAAAAAGGCAGCAAAACAGAGCCAGGACAGCGACAACTGGTGTTTTCTGTATTGTCATAATAAGACTCCTGTTAAGAAAAAAATCCGGCGCGCATATGCTGAAAACAAGGTATTTGCGCCGGATCTGATTGATTATTTACTAAATTGCATTTGCTTTCTTTACCGCCTTATCGACAGAAGTCATGACAGCAGAAGCAAACCCTTCGTCTACGAGGGATTTGTAGCCTTCGATGGTTACGCCGCCAGGAGAGCACATCTCGCTGACTCTCGACTTCGGCTCGTCGCCGCTTTCATCGAGAATCATGGCGACGCCCAGCATGTTTTTAATGACCATCTTTCTGGCGTCGCTACGGCTGAAGCCGGCATAAACGCCTGCATCGATGAGAAACGTCTGCCATCTGGTAGAGCCACATCGGACCGGAACAGCTATATGCCGTAAACTCGCCAAACATGTTCTCCGGCAGGAGGATGGTCTGCCCCAGTGCCTCCAAAACCTGCAGGGCAAAAAGCCTTTTTCTTCTTCATTCACATTGCCGTTCAGGCAGACCGCGCTGTGCCCGTTGCCTGACTGTCCCAAGGTGTTGGGCATGACGCGCACAATCTTCCTGTCAGCGCCCAGCATCTCTTCCATAGATGCGATGGTCACGCCTGCTGCAATAGACAGAACGACCGTTTCCGCCTTTGCCGCTTCCTTAATTGTCCTTGCCACCACCGGTACGATTTTCGGAAGCACGGCGATGATGATCATGTCCGCCTCTTTCATGGCCTCCTTGGCGTCCACCATGGCATTGACTCCGTATGTTTCCTTGAGATATTCGCAGCGGGCCGTGTTCAGTTCGCTGACAGAGATATTTTCACTTTTTACTACTTCTCTCTGGATCAGGCTTCTCATGACGCCTTCCGCCATGTTTCCGCCGCCGCAGAATACGATTTTCTTGCTCATTTTTTCACTCCTATTTCAGTTCCAGTGTATTTTTAACAAAGGCTTCGTCTGTCTTTGTCTCTGCTGCAAGATATGCGATGTCCTCCGCTGTCAGATTTTCCGGTGACACGCCTGCTTCTTTGCACGCTCTTCTGATCATGGATTGTCTGAAACGGTTGATATCTGCCACCTGGTGTTTGATCATGGCAGGACTTGCCGGGAAGATGATGTTCTCGCCTGGCTGATCCTCTTCCTGCGGATTTCCAAATCTGAGGTCGATGCCGTTGTCTCTTGCGAAAGATAACTGTGGCTGGATGTGCTTTCCTGCACCTGTATACTCTGTTTCGCTGATGACGACGATTGCATCCTCTGGCAGTTCCTGTGCCAGAGAGAAGGCTGCTGCCAATGCAGTGTTGCCTGCTGGTCCTCTTTCAATTCCCTCCAGGTTTGCAAGGGCTTCTGTCATATACATGACTTCGCCCTGCTTGACTGTCACGTATTTATCTGCATATCTCAAGATTCTTGCGGCAGAACGCGGTGTATCAGAATGATCCGGACCGGTTGCGTGAGGCACGCCGAAGCCCGTATGTCCAGTAGTGCATGATTTTTTTGTTGAACTGTGTATCAGAAGCCATATGAAGACCAGTCAGGTCGATAGATGCGGCGACCACTTCTGTATCCGTAGCGCCAGCTTTGATCAGTCCCCTTGCGGTTCCTGTAATCATGCCGCCGCCTGCTGTGGTACATACAACCATGTCCGGATTCTTTCCTGTCATTGCCCTGCACTGCTCAGCAATCTCATAGCCCAGGGTTTCCACGCCGGCAATGCCGAATGGAGAATACAGAGAAGCGTTGAAGAAACCGGTATCCTCCATGATGGAGAGGAAGGAGTAGAACAGTTCTGGTCCCACAGTCAGCTGCACGACCTCTGCGCCATATGCTTCACACTTTCTCGCCTTTTCGATGATTTCCGGCTGGCCGACTCCATGAGAGTCATAGCATTCCTGCACGACGATACATTTGAGTCCCTGCATTGCCGCCTGGGATGCCACAGCAGCACCGTAGTTGCCGGAAGTTGCCGCCATAACGCCTTTATAGCCCAGTTTCTTGGCATGGGCGACTGCACAAGCTGCTCTTTCTCGCCTTGAACGAACCAGAAGCGTTTGCCGCTTCATCCTTTGCAAAAGATTCTCGCGCCCTTTCCTGGCTCTGCACACTTCCTCGCCAGTTCCGTCAAGTTACGAAGCTCGATCAGCGGGGTGTTTCCGACCGCTGTTCTTGACTGAATCTTTGCCACTTCCTCCAGAGTATATCCTGTCGAGGACATCAGGGCTTCATAGTCGAAGGCTACTGATCCTGATTCAAATTCGCTGTAGTCGATTCCCAGTGCTTTCAAATTGATTTCGTTGGATCTTGCCATTACGGAATCGTAATCTTTTAATGTCATTATCTGTCACCTCCGTCCATTGTACCACTCATTGTTTCTCTGAGCTGCTTGTCAATTTCTATAATTTCCGGTACGAATTTTTCCGTAGCTGTGGGTGTAATAAGGTCCTACTTCCAGCAAGGTACCCTTTACAATTCTGCCTACTGCTGTTTCTACAGATACTTCGTCACCGATTTCTGCCGATTTCTCCTGCAGATAACCCTTTGTCCACTGTTGAAGATCGCACTTCTGTGTATCCTCGGGCAGCTTTGCTGTTCTTTCGTCCGCTTTCAATACGATTGAATGAATTCTCACCAGTCACCTTTCTTTGCCATTCTCATTTTCTCCTTTGCAAATATATTATGATAACCTGCCGCAGATGTCAAAGCCCCCTGCGGCGGTTGCAATCGTCGCCGCCTGATTAAGCGAGCTTATCAGGCTTTACTCCGATTTAAAGCTGATTCCTGCATAGGAACCGACTGTGCCAACAATAGTATCGATGTCGTTGTCCGCATTGACGCCCATTTTGATCAGTTTATCCGTAACATCAATTGGAACATCGCTGCCGTCCATGGCTTCGTTGAGTCTCCCGCCCATCAGTACGTGAGTATCCGCAAGGCCTGCATCCTTCAGAGCGGCTGTCAGATCTCTTGCAAAACTATAGGCCATGCCGTTGTAGGTACTCATGCATACGATGCTGCTGCCTGTCTCTATCAAAGTATCGGCGATTTCAGAAATAGATACGGAGGTACCTAAGTCAAACACCGCAGCCCCAGCTTTACGGAGTACATTTCTGATGACCTCTTTGCCGAACTCGTGAACGTCTGTGGAGCCGACGACGACGTTAACGCCCTGCAGCGGCCCCTCGTTTTCAAATTTCTGTTTTGACAAAGCGTCGTTCTCGATTTTTTTTGATCGTCTGGACGATGCTGGTCGGCCTGATTGGCACTCTGCCTCTCATGGCCTCTTTTTTCTCTGCCGCCTGCACCAAAAGCAACCTCTAGCTGTTCTGGACCAATGGCTTTCAGTACGGCCGCAATCTCGCCTGCATGGCAAGTGTCCACGCCCAGGACATCTAAAGCGTTCATGACTCTCTCAAAGAAGACGTTCGCTCCTGTCGGCAAAAGCTCTGCATCTGCATTGATCTTATCCCAGTCTATATACCTTGCGTAATACGGCGCTTTCTCAATGACCATATCCATGGAAAGCTGTGCTTCTACGATTTCTTCCGGAGCCGGAATTCTAATCGCCTCGGTATACGGAACCGGCGCCACCGCGTAGCCGCTAGGATAAGTCAGTTGGCAAGCCACATCGGCGATAGCATAGGATGTCAGCGCCGCATAGTTTCTCGGCAGGCTGGCGCCGTAGTCGATGGTGTTGCCGTTGACAAAGGTTCCCGGTGTGTGATACTTGTCAATCATGGTAATCGCTCTGTTAAATACTACCCGGAGCATGGAATCGCTGAACAGATTTCCATAGCAGTGGGCCACCCTGCCGCCCATCAAGTCTTCCGCGATATATCGTTCTAATTTTGCCCAGCCCAGAAGGTTTGCGACGTCGTGGAACTGGGCGCCATAGCCGTCATCCAGGTTGCAGTGCATGCAAACGCCTCTGTCTTTAAATTCTCCCATGATCGCCATTGCTTTCACGTAATCTTCTGTCCGATAGGCTTCCATATCAAGACCGGGATATTCGTAAGTAAAATACTGCGCCAGGTTGCCGATGGTAGTCACTCCGGCAGTCAGGCCATTGGTGACGTTTTCCACACTGTTCAGGGAGCCGATCATGTGGTCTCCCAGATGCGGGTTCACCGGAACCACCTGTCCGATGGCATTCCATTCCTCTTGTGAATGAAAAATCAGACTGCCGCTGGCCTGGAATCGGTCTCTGTATTCTTCCGGCACACCCATAATCCAGTCGCAGCAGATGCCGAGACGGTCGATGGAAGAACCGGCTTCAACCAACGAGTCATATACCTTCCGAATGCCTTCTTCCGTTACGGTCCATGAATTCCAGCCGATGACGCTGTGTTTCATAATTTTGCCGGCATCCATCATTTTGCGCTTATATTCCGCCTCTGATCTGACGCCGTATTTTTTCATGAAAAGGGTTTCGCCGATGGTAATATTCGAGGCAATTTTCTTTGCATCTGCCTTGATGGTCTTCATATCTGGCAGTTCTTTTTTTCGTTAAATCGTCTGTTGATTTTGATATCCATTCTTTTTCTCCTGTTCCGATACTATTTTTTCATGATTGCCAGGGCTGCTTCCTGATCATAATCTGAGAGCAATCCCGCTGCAAAGAAGACATAGTCCTCATCCACAAAAAGTCTTCACATCTGATGGCAGCAGGACGGTTTCCGCCTTTGACGGTCTTGCCCTTACATTCTGCAAAATTCGCGGCGCCGCCTGCAGGTTGTTTACTAAGATGCCTCCGGTTCCAATGACGGTTTTGATCTCTGTCAGGTTCTTGCCGTGCTGCACCAGGCGGCAGCCGTCGTGAAACTCTTTTTGACGGCATAACCAGCATGACGTCTCGCCGAAATCTCTACCGCGCTGCAGGCAATCTGCAGGTCAATTTCTTTTTCAGTTTCTATCTCTGCAATATATTTTCTATCGGTAATACGATTCTCTATGGCATCGCGCAAGTGTTCTTTCGTGATGCAGCATTTTTTCTGCAAAGTTCTCTTCGCCCACTTCTTTTTACGAGGCAGACGGAGGACTCCCGCATTCCCATATCGCCTTCTACCGTTCTCTTGGCAAAAGGCTCAGGCGAGCCAACCTGCTTTGCTCCTTCGTAACTTCGATTCTCTATGAAGGAATAAATATCTGTGGTAGCGCCGCCAATATCTGCCATCATGTAGGGTCCGATGCCAGATTCCTCTGCTGTTCCGTCACAGAGCAGCTGCCCCGCAGCCAGGACTGCGGCAGGCGTCGGTATGATCGGCCCGTCCAGCAGTTTCTTGACCTTTCCCACGCCCTTCATGTTGGTGATCCTGTTCATAAATAGATCTCTCATAATGGCTACAGTAGGCTCAATGTTCAAAACACCCACGTCCGGGATGATATTCTCTGCCATGAAGCATTCTCTCCCTCTGCCTGCAAAGAGCATCCGCACATCCTTTGCGACACGGGAATTCCCGGCATAGATGATTGGAATATTCAGACTGCTGTCAGCCAGAACCTCTGCATTGTGAAGAACGGCTTTGCTGTTTCCGCCTTCATAGCCGCCGCACAGGAGCAAAATTTCCGCCTGAGAGCCTTCTATCCCTTGCAGGTCCTTCTCTGAGATCAGCCCTGAAGCGGTGTATACGATCTTGCCGCCTGCACCAAAGCTGGCGTTTCTCCCCCGCCTCGATGCTGAGAGACTTTGTCAGACCCGATACGGCGATTCTGAGACCTCCGGCAGCGCTGCTGGTAGACAGCTTCAGCGCAGAGCCAAAATCATCGTCTCCGATAACGCACTTTGCAGCTTCAAAGCACTGCTGCAGGCTGATTCCAGCATCTGTATGTACTGTAGACGGGAATTTGTCCGTCAAAACGACTCGCTTTTCCGACAAATCCACACATACAATCTTCGTATAAGTGCTTCCAAAATCCAATAAAATCGCGTACCTCAAGGTCTTCCTCCAGATGCATGTATTTGACTATATTTTACACTAACATCAGATTGTTCGGTAGTGAAATAAAATCAATGTCATATGTACAAAATAGAATCATTCATTGAATACGCTGGTCACAGATTGTACCTTGTGACCAGCGATGATGTTATTTCTTAAAACAGTGATAACACTGCAGTGATTGTGAAGTAACCTAAAGCTATTACTACAACGTATTTATACAAAAAGTCAACCCATGATCCCCACTTGATTGCCGAAGTAGGCAGGTACCATTCTTCTCTGACCTTCTTTTTGCACCGATCTTCCACGCCAGGATAATTGCCAGGCCCAAGGCGCAGATGCAATACCCGATATTTCCAAAGACGTTGTCAAAGACCGCAAAGAATGCGTCGTTCCAGACACAGGGAATGGCAACGAGGATTGCAATGACATAGCATACCATCGTCGCTTTCTTCCTGCTCATCCCGAAACCTTCCTTGTCCATGAAAGCAGAAGTCGCAATCTCCACCTGGTTGAGTGAAGATGAAATCCCTGCAAAGAGCAGTGCGACAAAGAACAGAATCAGGAAAAACGCACCTCCCGGAATGGTTGCAAATACTTTCGGCAGCGCCACGAACATGACACCTTTCCCCATCAGAGGGTCAAGTCCGAAGGTTGCTACTGCCGGAATAATTACGAAACCAGACAGCAGGCAGATAAAAGAGCTGAACTACATTTACTGTAATAAAATCTGTTGCCACGTCCTGTTTATCATCTACATATCTGCCGTATACCAGCAGGCAGCCAGGCCCAAGACCTACTGCAAAGAGCGCCATACCAGCAGCAGCGGCCCACATCTGTGGATTTGCCAGCTGTGCCCAGTCGGGCTTCAGGTAGAACTCAATTCCCGTTGCAATTCCCGGGATCATGCACACACGCACAATCAAAACCACCAGGATGATGAACAACAGTGGAAGCAACACTTTACAAACTTTTTCAATACCGTTCTGAATTCCTCTGGCGCCGATCAGCGCTACAACTGCCAGCACTGCCACTACGATCAAGTAAATGACAAGCCTGTTGTCATTGGTCGTCTCATAAACAGCCTCTGCATTTGACGCGTAGTCAATACCGCCAAAAGATTTAAAGATATAACAGATAACAATTGCCATAATTGCAGGATAGTAGGCCCAGACAGCCACCTGGTCCAAACTCATAAACCAGCCCAAAAGCTTTCCCGGTTTACCTGCAGCATCCGCACCGCAGCCTACGGTGCCTTTTCTGAAGTGTCTGCCATAAGCGATTTCTGCCCAGCCCGCAGGAATCACGATTACGACACAGACTGTGATGAATGCCAGTACAAAGGCTCCGCCGCCCCATTGTGCGCACATCATTGGAAATCTCCACATTGCGCCAACGCCGACGGCCATACCTATCGTTGATAAGATAAATCCAATCCTAGAGCCAAATCCATCGCTCTGTTTGTTTTCTACAATTTCGCCTTTTGTATTGTTTTTCTTGGACATGGATTTCGCCACCAAGAAAATACTGCCGCCGCCAAATACGACAGCATATACAATCAGCATTACGATTGTAATTCCAGACATTTTTCTCTCCTTTTTAGTCATAGTCAAAGATATTAACATTTTATCATCTCACTATCTCCAAATCCCCTCTATGACATATTCCCTAAGTTTATCCGCCTCCCTTCAAGTTTGTTTTTTTTTATAACATAGGAAATATCGTCCGCAGGACGTATTTCCGTATGTTTCAAAGAACGTACATTACGAAGCGTCGCCTCTTGCGGGCGACATGAGTGCATATGAAGCCCTAGCACAGCGATTGGCGAAGCCAGCGCTGATGCAGGTCTCATGCCAGAACGCCCCAGCTTTAGCTGGTTGGCGTTTACGGCTGAGCAACGCTCCGTCATGTACTCGTTTTTTATTTCAACTCTGCTCCCCGCCTGCAGGAGGCAGGGACAGGGAAGCAGAGTGAAAATCATGTTTTACAGCGACTGCTGCAGCGTTCTTGCGATGATATTATCCTGAATATCCTTCTCCAAATCGACGAAGTATGCAGAATAACCTGCCACTCTCACCAAAATGTTGCGATATTTCTGTGGTTCCTTCTGCGCGGCACAGAGTGTCTCATTATCCACCACGTTGAGCTGAATGTGCTGCCCGTGCTGCGTATCAAAGTAAGTACGAATGACTGTTTCGATGATGTTCAGTCCTTTTTTCACCTTTTACGATGGTCGGGTCAAATCTCTGGTTGACCAAAACGCCGCTCTGTGCGAGCAATGGGTCAATTCTGCCCAGTGATTTCACCACAGCCGTCGGTCCATTGGTATCCATGCCGATCATCGGCGATGCGTTATCCGCAAGAGCCGTATAAACCTTTCTGCCGTCAGGCAGTGCGCCAATCAGCTGCCCCAGTACCACGTTATAGGACTGGGTGGAGATGACCATGGTATATTTTGCATCGCGGCCGTCTATATGCTTGCAGATCTGGTCGTTGCAGAGCTTTGTCAGCCAGTGGGCATATCTGTCTACGCTTTCGATGTCGTTGCCGTACTTCGGCGCTTTGTTGATCAACAGCTGACGCATATTTTCTTTTCCTTCAAAGTCTGTAGCGAGAAGATCCATCAGTTCATTCATAGACAGATACTTTTTGATTGAATACGCACTCTTCAATTGCTGCCAGAGAGTCCGCAATATTTGCAATGCCTGTAATCGCTACCGCAGAATAGCGGTGGTCTGCACCCTTTCGCTGAAGAACCTGGCCTTTTTCCATACAACCATGGGTGAAGCAGGAGCCGGTAATGGTCGGCGCCGCCCATGCATGGCAGGATACGATTCTGTCAAAGAGTTCGCAGAACTTATCCATAAAATAATCCTGCTGAACCGCATAAGCGTCCATGATCTGCTGCACAGATGTAAAAGTTCTGATGTCACCCGTTTCTGGGCCGATCTGCTTTCCGGTCAGCGGATCCTTTCCGTTGTTCAGCGTAATTTCGAGCACCTTGCTCGGGTTAAAGTATCCCGCGTTGGACTGGAAGTCGGTCATGCCGGGAACGCTCGGTTCGATACATCCGCAGATGCCCCAGTTCCTGGCTTCCTCCAAGGTGTGTCCCAAAGAGAGCAGATGAGAAATATTGGTGCTGTCGTTAAAGAACGCCGGATGGCTTCCTCCTTTTCTGGCGACAGAAAGTGCCAGTCTGAAGGTCTCTTCGTCCACACCGTCATGATAGCGGAAGGACACACAAGGTTCTTTTTTTGTCTGCAGATCCTCCATGCAGTGGAGAATCAGTCTGGTCAGTTCATTGCAGCCGTCAGTGCCGTCAGGCAGAACGCCGCCGATCATCATATGAATCCACAGCGGGCATCCCGGATAGGCGATGGACTCCCTCTTTGTCCGCACTTCCCAGAGTTCAGCAATTTTCAGCTTGAACTCGTGAATGACATCTGCGATAAAAAGCTTCGCTGATTCCGTTTTCCATATCCTGTTTGTAGAAAGGATACATATATTGGTCAAAAACGGCCCAGGCAGTTATCGTTGCTGTTGTATTCCATCTGCAGCGCCAGGTGGGTAAACCATACGAACTGTGCTGCCTGATAGAAGTTCTGCGGCGCATGTTCAGGAACAACTCTGCAGTTAGCCGCCATAGTGAGAAGCTGCATCTTGCGTTCGTTGTCCTTGCAGCCTTCTGCCATCTCTTCAGCAAGATCTGCATATCTGTGCGCAAATCTGATGATGGCTTCCATGACGATGATCATAGCCTGCCAGGTCTGCTGTTTTTCCATGTTCTCGATATTCATTCTGTCGAGAGATGCGATGTTTGCTTTGCACTGATCGATATAGTAGCGATAACCCTTTGTCACCATCTCGTCGTAGAATGGCGCGTGGTTCATGGTGGATTTGTTGGATACGCCTTTGGTGAAGATTCCGATATCCACCATGATGTCCATATCCTCGTCCGCCAGCTCAGCCGTCATATCGCCAAAGGTTCTGCCTTCCCATTTTTTGACGATTTCTCTCAGCTCGTCTTTTTTCTCCCGGCATGAACTGCAGGTTGTCTGATTCTCGAGTGTCCAGTTCCTCCAGGTCATCGCGCAGCCATGCTGTCATTTCTGGATACAGTGGTGCCGCGTGAAGTCTGGACGCCAGGTGCCCTGCAATGATGGAATCGTCGTCGATAAAGATCTTCTTGTTGTCTAAGACGTGTGCAAAGACCTTTTGCTCTTCTCAAGATGAACGGTTCCATTGACGGCTCGCTGTAAAAATTCGTGACCAGCTTGGCGCGGTCCAAACAGATTGTAACCGGCGTATCGCGCACCTTTTCGCTTAATCTAATTATTCTTTCTGAAATCATTTCACTACCTCCTTATTGTTGTTCTTCGTCCAGCAGCACTGCTTCCCATATTCGGAAAGGATGCGATTGCCAGCCTTTACAAGTTCTCTCATTTTTTTGTCGCTGGGGGTTTCTGTACCCTCTAGCGAATATTTTCTGCCCAGCGCCTTGTACTTCGATTCGCCAAAGCTATGGTAAGCTAAGAGTTCATATTCTTTTTTTTGCGGTAGGAAGTTCTGCCACAAACTTTGCAATTCCCGTGATGTTTTCCTCTCTATCCGTCAGCCCAGGTACAATGGGCGTCCTGATGGTAAGTGGAATCCCGTATTCCGAGATTTTTTTTTAATATTGTTCAGTATCAGCGCATTACCAGCGCCTGTCAACTCCTTGTGAACAGCCGTATCGATGTGCTTGATATCCATGAACATGGCATCTATGTAAGGAAGTGCCATCTTAAACTTTTCAAAGTCTCCATAACCACAGCTCTCTACGACAACGTGAATCCCTTTTTCATGACACATCTCCGCAATGTCTCGGAGCTGCTGCCCATGGGTCAGAGGTTCTCCGCCGGAAAAAAGTCACGCCGCCTCCAAATCTGGAGTAGAAAGGCCGATCCTTTTTCTATTTCCTTATATAATTCCTCTGTCGTATACGCTCTGCCTGTTATCTTCTTCGCTTCTGCATAGCATACGTCTATACATTTCATACAGTTATCACAGAGGGTTCTGTCGATGGATCCATCCTCCAAAATTGCTCCCTTCGGACAGGCATCTCTGCAGGCGCCGCAGCCGACGCATCTGACAGGAGATTCCATGATTTCCTCATCATAATTCTGTGATTCCGGGTTTGCGCACCATTTACATTTCAAAGGACATCCCTTAAAAAAACACCAAAGTGCGGAGTCCCTCCCCATCATGTATGGAACATTTCTGTATATTGAATATCACCTTGACACCTCCCTTCTTTTTTTTTCTTTCGATGCTATATGTAAAAGCAAAACCCGTGCCAAGTGTTTACCATTGCCTGCTGCACATTTTTATGCTAAAATTGGTGCAAACAGCGGTCATTTGAGAAAGGTTTTCACAGACAGCGCAGCATTACATCGAATCATCGTGTTGCTTTTTTGGTACACATCGCCGTCACACAGGAAGGAAAAAGCCTGACTGTCAGCGTGCAATTTCTTCTTGTGTCATAAATTTGAAACACACTTTTGCCGCAGTGTTTCAAATTTATGACACTTTTTTATTTTCACAGTTAAAAAAGCTGGGGTTGCCACCTTATATACACACGACTAACGCATAGTATCTATTGAAATTTTCACAAATGGGTTCCATATAGTAACCAGCAGAACTGACTTTGTTTATGATTTGATTTTCATAGGTTTCCCCCGACTCCCATTGGCATATTTTTTTTGCTTAATATTATTGATAAAGAAATCGTTTAATAGAAAGGATGTGTGAACTTGAAAGCTAGAAAACTTTTTAGAACCATCGAGACACATACGCTGGGACAGCCTACACGCAACGTCGTGAGCGGATTCCGCCATGTCCCGGGAAAAACCATGCAGGAAAAAATTTGAATATATGAGGGAAAATGAAGACTGGTTCCGTAAAGTTTTGATGTTCGAGCCCAGGGGCAGCGAAATCATGTCCGGCACTCTGATTACGGAACCCTGCACGCCAGGGACAGACGTAGGAGTGCTGTATTTTGAAGCCAGCTGCTGGATGCCGATGTGCGGCCACGACACTATGGGTGTATCCGTAGCCCTCATCGAAGCCGGACTCGTCGACGTGACCGAGCCAATTACAGAGATCAAACTGGACACCCCCGCCGGTGTCGTTACAGTAGAAGCCAAAGTCATAGACGGCGTGGTAGAAGAAGTTTCCTTTGTCAACGCGCCAGCCCTGGTTCTCAATAGAAACGTAGAGGTAGAGACTGCTGAATTCGGAAAGCTGAATATGGACATCTCGTGGGGAGGAAATGTTTACGCCATCCTGCCTGCGGAAAAAGTCGGACTTGCAATTACGCCGGAAAACTGCGGTGAGTTTACGAGGATCGCTCGTTCCATCGCCAAAGACATCAACGAACAGGTCATCGTCCGCCATCCGGAACTGCCATTTGTAGACCAGGTTACTCATGTCGAGTTCTCCGGTCCTGCCAAGAGTGCGGATGCCGATATCCAAAATGTGGTCGTCGCACTGCCGAAAGTCATCGACCGTTCCCCTTGCGGTACGGGAACCTCAGCCAAAGCCGCGCTCTTATATGCAGAAGGAAAGCTCGCAGTCGGGGAGTCTTTTTGTTCATGAGAGTGTCATCGGATCAAAATTCAAATGTGAGATCGTAGAAGAGACAGAAGTGGGCGGCATCAAAGCCATCGTACCGAAGATAACCGGAAACGCCTGTGTCATCGGATTCGCCACATGGGTTCTCGACCCGAAAGATCCGTTCCCAGAAGGATTTTTACTGGACGTGTAGAGACCCACATAAGACAAAGAAGACCCTGCAAGAATATAAATTCTCCCAGGGTCTTTTTAAGTATATCACTTTTTCATCTAATCATCTTGCTTTCCAGTTTTCAGTTCACGCAGAATCTCCTCGCGCTTCTTCTGCTTTTCTTAAGATTATCTAAAATGGACTCTATACTCTGCATATTTGCTGTCCCAGGATATGCTTGCTCAAAATCCAAAAGTATATCTTTTTGCACGTTTTTCTTCGGACTTTACTTTGGCATATGCCTTTGCAAAATCATCAGTTAACATTGTATCGTCAATAAAGGAAATCGACACAGGCGGAATTTTGTCCCAATTTCCATAAAGGTTTCTCACTGCTGTATCGATTTGTTTCATCGATATAGGTGCTCCATGTTTTTCATGTTCAGCTAAAATACCAATAATATCTGACAGATTATTTTTTGTATCTTCTTCCTGAACATAACTTCATTGCAATCAGATATTCTGCAGCAATCGTTCGAACATCCAGCACTCCATAAAAGTTTTTATAATAAACGGAATACTGCTCTAATTTGGGAGAGTACGACAAGGTATGCATGAAATCCGCATTCAGCCAGCGGTTGGGCAGGTTCATTTTATCGCTGACATGATGAATAGCGTCCTTCATCGTTGAAGCGGCATGAATGATTGCGTCAATATCAGTTGTCATTTCCCTAAAACCGTAATTGACAATTATAGCAGCCCCGCCAATTAAAAATCAATTCTGCCGGCATTGCTTTTCCTCCCATCCTGCGATATTCTTTTGCCAACTCTTTTAGGTATACATCAAGTTTTTCCTTATCGATGGTATTTGTATCTTCAGAGGACATTACGCACCTCATTTTCAACAATATTGAATCGCATAAATTCAGGTATGGACTCTTTTTTTTGGCGAGTTCCTTTACACTCTCGTCTTTTTGATACTGCTGACAATGCAAGAATACTTTTTTGGGGTAAATGATTGACTGTAGTTTTTTTGCAGCGAATATCCTCATATTCTTCACAGGCCGGAACATTATTAATTCGACTAATATAATCGAGCATTGCAAGAAGGTAAAAGGCTTCACGATACCACTGTCTGTTGTAATACTCCCTAATTTCGTCTTTTTCCAAGGTTTCTACAATAAAATCTATGTCGCCAAGGTCTTTCAGACTATGGCAAACATTGCTTTTGAATAGCTCAAAGTCACATCGCTTTGAAATATATGGCGCAAGTAAGTCCTCCATTGAAAGATCTAGTTCTTTTTTTGCCAATCGATAAACAGTTTCCGCCTTGCATTTTTCTAGGCGGGCTTTGTCATTTACAATATCATTTAGTGTCGCATAAGGGATTCCACTGTTCTTCGACAATCGATATATTGAAAGATTCTTTTCTTGTATTAAATCGCATAATTTCATCATTATCACCTCTTTATTATTATAACGGTTATCCGTTATAATATCAATATTTTTACTAATCTCTGTTCTTGTTTTTTTTCTATACCCGTGGTATCCTTTGTGTAGAAACGACGCGCCTTGCACAGGGCAGAAGGAGAAGATTTTTATGGAAACGACAAACACTTTGATTACACAGATAAAGAAAATGGCGCTGCCCGGTGAGGTCCAGCAAATTACTGGTACATCTCTCCTTGTAAAAAACCTTTTTTTTTTTGTTCTTGTGCAATCAGAGCGACTGCCCAATCGATCTGATCCTCCTGTGCAGAAAAAGACGGCATGATCCTCAGCTGCAGGTATGCAACACCCGGCGATGACCTCTCCGGCCATACCCTTGATCTGGACAGGTTGAAAGACGCGGAAGATCTGCAGCTCTTCAAAGTGTCGGACGACTACATCATTGCCGCAGTGTGCCCTAGAGAAAAAAAGCGCCGTTCTATCAGATCTTCAAAAAGGATTTCCAAACCCTGCTTGGAATCATCGAGCAGGACGAAACAAGCAGCCGTCATCTTCTTCACTGCCTGAACTCTGTCAAAATGCCATTTCCATCTATGACGAAAATGCGACCCTGCTATATGCAAATACAAGTTTTTTTGTAAAGATCTATCAATCCCAAATTTAGAAGACGCTCTGGGTCGCAACATCAATGATGTGATCAGAGACATCGGTGCAAAGATTCATTCTATGGAAGACAACAGCAGCAGCCTGAAAATGATGGATGTGCTCAAAAAATGGAGAAGAGGTGATTGACTGGGAGATTCGCATCGAGTCCACGGAGGGACAAAAAAGAATCCAAACTGGTCTCTAACGACATGTATCCCGTGGTTGATGAAACTGGCAAAGTGACGGGGATGGTCGAGCTCACCCATTCCCGCCAGCAGGATATCAAGCGCACCAGGAAAATCATGGGGGTTCGCTGCAGAATATACCTTCGATGATATCGTGGGGACAAGCAAAGCGATCAAAGAGAAAATCCGCACCGCTAAGGAGTACGCTAACAGTCCCTTTAACTTTTTTTGATCACCGGCGAAAGTGGTGTCGGCAAAGAATTATTTGCCCAGTCCATTCACAATTACAGCCCCCGGCACAAGGGTCCCTTCGTCGCGTTAAACTGTGCCAACTTCTCTGACGGTTTGATCGAAAGCGAACTCTTCGGCTACGTAGGCGGCGCGTTCACCGGCGCGTCCAAAAACGGGCAAATCGGTAAGTTTGAACTGGCTGACGGCGGCACGCTCTTCCTCGACGAAGTAGGGGAGCTGCCTCTTCATTTTCAGTCAAAGCTGCTGCGGGTCCTGGAAACCTGGATGGTCACGAGAATCGGAAGTTCCAAGCAGATTCCGGTAAACGTCAGGCTCATCACCGCCACAAACAGGAATCTGGCAGAAATGGTAGAAGAAGGCCTGTTCCGCCAGGATCTCTACTATCGTTTGCAGGTGCTGACCTTAGAAATCCCGCCTCTTCGAGAGAGAAAAGACGACTTGGCCTTGCTCTCTGACAGCTTTCTCAACCAGGCAGCAGCACCTTATCTCGACACGCCGAAGATTCTGAGCAGTCAGGCAAAGAAAGTCCTCATGTCCTACGATTGGCCGGGAAACGTACGGGAAGCTGCGTAATGTCATCACCAGAGCCACTGTTCTTTCGAAATCAAAAATTATCAGCAAAGAAACGATTTGAAGAGTCCATCGCATCAAAAGGTTATATGCTGAAAGCGATCTCTACAGATACGCCTGCAGAACGGGTGAAACAAAAATTGACCGAAATAGACAATGCTTATACCAGCCTGTTAAAGGAGGCTTTGGAACTCACTGCCGGGAACAAAAAAGAAGCGGCAGAGCTGATCGGTGTTTCAAGGAACACGTTCTATCGGATGTTGGAAAAAATATGGTGAATAGAAATAATCAGGAGGATCGTATGTTAGAAGTAGAAATCAAAGCTGCCCTGACGGGGCACAAAAAAGAACAATTAAAAAAAGCCGCCGAGAAGCTGGGGTTTATCAAAGGAGACACCTTGCAGGAAATCGATGTATATTTTAACGGCAACGACCGCAACTTTATGAAAACTGACGAGGCGCTGCGCCTTCGCAGCGTGCGCGACCTCGATGCGGGAACCTGCGAAACCTTCATCACCTACAAAGGCCCCAAGCTGGATCAGGCGTCCAGCACAAGGATGGAGTTCGAAACTGCTGTAGGAGATCTTTCCGTCATGAAAGATTTGCTCGCCGCCCTGGGCTACAAAGAAGTATTTACTGTCGATAAGACTCGCCAGGAGTGGAAGCATACATCTGCCAACGTCACCCTCTGTCTCGACAGCGTCAAAGGCCTCGGAGACTATCTGGAGCTGGAGACTTTGGCAGAATCAGAGGACCAGCGGGAAGCAGCCGTGGAAACTCTGCTGCAGTTTCTGAGAGACCTGGGCGTCCCAAAAGAAAACCTGACCAGGAAATCCTATCTGGAACTTCTGATCAGGCCATAACAGTCTCGCATTTTATAATATTTCTTCAATACCTTTCAGCACATCATAAAAGTCCTCATAAGGACGATACTCCTTGCCGATCTGGTCCAGGTATTTTGCCAGCACGTCGCGGGCAAAGCAGGTATCCACCGCCTGGGCCATATTTTTATCCGTATAGCTGTCGCCGATGCCGATAGCATGCGCATACTCGTATTTTTTCATGACGTCGGTCTTCTTGAGCAGTTCGTTGCCGTCATCGTGCTGGGACACCAATTTGATTTTATCCCCCTCCACAGTCATCTCCACCGTATGAAGGGCTGCAATTTTGTCCATATATGGCGCCAGCTTCCGCGATGAAAACTGCCGGAAACCGCCCGAAATGACCACGACGGGGATTTCTTTTTTCCGCCATCTTATCGAGAAATTCTTCAAAGCCGGGACGGATTTTGACCGTATCGATATATTCCAACATCTTGGGGATCCACTCCGCCGGCCTGTCATCATAGGCATAACGGACAACCTCGCTCAAAGTCATCTCTCCCTTTTCTAATTTGCCGTTATATTCCAAAAAACTTTCTTTATGATCTACAAAGGGAAGAATCGCGCCTGTCAAAGTATCTTCTGTCGTAATGGTTCCGTCAAAATCGACGAAAACGATATTTTTTTTTTTGTACAATGCTTTCACCTCTCTTTTCGTCTTATTCTTACCAAAATGGGGCTGTAATAACAGCCCCATTTTTTTTTATTGAAATTACTGCATTAAGTCAAAGTTCTTCATAAGGTCAGGATTGAGGAATGCCAGCATTCTTGCCAATTCTACATGATCCTTTGCATATTCTGTAACCGGAATGCCCTGCAGCGCCGCATCGATCGCCTGACGCATGGATTTTGCCCCTTCTTCACTGCCATTTGGATGACCGTGTACCCCGCCGCCTGCAGCTAGCATGATATCCGTACCGATTTCCTTGATAATCTTTTCCACCGCCAGCTGGGTCGTGCCGCCGGAGCAGGCATACATCATGGGCTTAATGTTCCACCAGGGCTGGGTGAAGAACTTGAAGCAGCGGTAGAAGACCTTGTGGGATACAGGGGAACTTGCCGAACGGATGACCGTTGATCTGGAAGTCTCCGCCTGCCAGACGCGTCAGTTTGCCGACGATTACCGGCGCAGCGATACCTGTATAAGTAGAAGCGCCATGGTTCCTGCAAAGTTTACGTGAGCCAGGATTGGTACGTTGATATTAGGGTCCTCCGCCAGCATCTTCAGGGTGTCAAAGCCGGTGGTGTAGACGTTGACCATCAGGCAGTTTCCGCCTGCTTCCAATGCTCTGTAGGCATTTTCTTTTTTACTTTATCTGTATTGTCAGAGATGTTAACAGCATATAAGCTGTGTTCACCAGTTTCTTCATAAACCTTCTTTTCCATCGCCATAAACTTGGAAACACGCTCTTCCAATGGGCAGAATGGACTGTCAGCCAGCATCAGTTCGTCGTCTTTGATGACGTCTACGCCGCCCTTGCAGGCGTTATAGAAGAGTTCTGCACCTTCGTCAGGTGTCCAGCCGATGTTCGGTTTGATCATCGCATTGAGCAACGGTCTTTCTTTGACACCCAGAACTTCTCTCATGCCTTCTACGCCGAACTTTGGTCCCTGGAACTTCTCGATGAATTTCTTCGGGAACGCCACGTCGATGAGGCGGATCATGCCAGAGGCGGAAATATTTCCGAACAAAATTGTCTCAATAGCAGACATACTGGTTGAGAAGTTTTCCATCGGATAAGCCACCTGGATGATGTACATCGGTGGTTCATCTGAATTGTAGTCGCAGCCGATATCTGGTACTTCGTAGATAGCTACCAGCTTGGAGCCGAAGCGTTTCGTCTTGTCGAGGGAGTCAGCGCCTACCTTGATCCAGGTACCGGTTGTCTGCTCTGCAGCGATAGCCATAGCCAGTTTCTCAATGTTGGAAGTCTGCACCTTTGCCTGGTAAGTTGCGATGACATAATCCTCGGAAAAGGCTACTTCTGGGAATGCGTATGTCAGGTTTTCCATGTCTAATTTACGAATCATAATATACCTCCCTAAATTCGTGGTAAAATCACTTTATTTTTCAACGTTAGAGAATACTTCTTCAAATGCAGCCAGTGTTTCAGCGATGGTGTCGTCGTTATCCGCCATGCTGGTGTAAATTCTGCTGCCTGCCAGGGTGATGACGCCGTTTGCTGTCAGCGCTGCGCCAAACTCTTCGATATAGTGCTGGCGTTCCGGAATCTTCTTGAAAATGTCAGGGTCTGTTACGCTTAAGTACATGACGCCGGAAACCTCAAAGTGCACGATGGAACCCGTATTCCAGGTTACAAACGGCAGGTCGTACTTGTCAATCAATCAGTGCCTGAATGCCGTCGCAGAGTTTGTCGCCGTTTTCTCCGGCTTTTCTCGCTGCATCCTGCTTGATGATCTCGTCGATAGCAAAGTAGCCTGCTGCACAGCTGAGTGGATTTGCTGTCAATGCCGCCTACATATGCCTTCTTTTTTGCCGGCTTTTGACGCCTGCTGCAACGCAGGACATAATTTCTTCACTGCCGCCGACACCGCCAGCCATCGGATAACCGCCTGCAACAATCTTGCCGAAAACAGTCAGGTCAGGTCTTACATTGAAGAAGCCTTGTGCACCGCCAGGTCCTACACGGAAAGCAGTTAAAACTTCATCGAAAATCAGCAGTGCGCCAAATTCGTCACAGAGTTCTCTAGCTTTCGCTGCGAAATCCATAGCGATTGGACGTGTGCCGCTCTCTGGTCCAAACGGTTCAATGATGACTGCTGCCGTTCCGCCGTTCTTTTCGTTTTCTTCCAAAACCTTGCGCAGTCCATCCACATCGCCAGGGAAGAATTCGCTTTGGTGTTCTGGGTCGCTTCTTTCGGAATACCGTGCGCCTCGAAGGTCTGTGTATATGGAATGTGCAGAGAATATACCAACTGGTCACTCCAGCCGTGATATGCGCCGCCAACTTTTACAATGTTCTGTTTGCCTGTGTAGGTACGGGCAATTCTGATGGCCACCATGTCGGCTTCTGTACCGCTGGCAAGGCATCTGTACATCTCTACCCACGGCATACACTCATGAATCTTCTCTGCCAGTTTCATCTCATACGGATGAAACAGACCGGTAACAGGACCGGATTCTTTTACAACCTCCCATACCTTCTGGTTTACAGGCTCATAATTGCTGCCCAAGAGAGTCGGACCTCCTGCCTGTAAATAATCTATGTAGCGGTTGCCGTCGATATCGTAAAGATATGCGCCCTCCGCTTTTTCTACGACGAGAGGGAACGGATAGTTAAACGCCAGGTTATGCTGAACGCCTCCTGGTATGACCTTTTTTTGCTTCTTCGATCATCGCCTTGGAGCCTTTGCATTTCTCATCAAAATGCTTCATGTATCTGGCCATTGCCTCAGGCTTGATGTGATGAATCGGTTCATTGACCAGTCTCTCCATCTTCTTAAAAATCTCTTTTTTTCGTCCGGCCAACGAGATACACCGTATTTTGCTTCCATTTTCTTACCTCCATTTTTAGCCGTTTAAAGCGGCAAAACTCTTTGTTATCTTTATATAAATCCTTAAACACTGGCAGCAGTTTTTGGTATACTGCGTGGTTTTCGGGATTCGGCTTATATGTAGAACTGACTTTGATGATTTTCTTGATATCTTTGATATCATCCAGCATGCCGAAGCTGACAGCCATCAGGGCAGCGGCTCCCATAGCTCCCACTTGTCTTGGATTTTCAATCGTTTCTACGTCGCGGCCGAGAACGTCCGCCATGATCTGACAGATAAACGGCGCAATGGCGCTGCCACCAGAAAACCGAATAACAGGGTTGGTTTTGAACTTTGTTTCTGTGGCTTCCAAAGCCAGAGCATATGCATGCACACACCCTCTATGACAGCCTTCATCAAATCACTGCCCCTTGGTAGTGATATCCAAATTGAAGAATACTCCTCTGAATTGGCATCGTCAAATGGACATCTATTACCGTGCATCCATGGCGAGAAGATTACGCCGTTGCTGCCCGCCGGAGACTCCTTGATGTACTCAATCATCTCCTCGTAGGACATGTGCAGCTGATCCATGCGGTCCTTCACCCACTCGATACACTTCCCGGAAGTTTCAACTTCAGCAATGTAATTATATGTAGTCGGGTCTGCTCCTACCAATGCGCCAATCAGGTTGCCCAGATCCAGATGCAGTCTGTCAACTGTCGTTGCTACCCAGCCGCTGGTTCCGGAGTAAATCAAGACGTCTCCGACATTTACATCCGGCGCCGACGGAACAAAGGCTGACGTCGCTGCCGCCGGAAATAACCGGAATTCCTGGAGCTAACCCCAGTTCTTCCGCCGCTTTTGGCAGAAGTTTTCCTACCTCGTCTGTGGAATCACAGATTTCTGGCAGGTGGTCCATATTGATTCCCAGCATTTTACATAATGTTGGACTCCAACAATTGTTATGAACATCGTATAGGAAGGTTCCTGCCGCATCATCTTTGCTGGCAATCATCTTTCCTGTCGCTCTGCAGGTCAGATACTCCTTCGCATCCAGCCATTTGTATGTCTTTTCAAAAGTCTCCGGTTCATTTTCTTTGAGCCAGAGGTATTTCCAGGCGGGATCCTTGGCGCTGGCAGAAACCGCGCCGGTAATTTTCATATACTTGAGCACCTTGAAGATGTTCAAACCCTCAACTTTAATTCCTGTGTTCATGCAGGCCTTTAACTGTTTGTCGGCTCGGCTGTCCATGCAGCTCATGCCTCTGTGCAGGGGCGTGCCGTTTTCATCCACCATGACGACAGTTTGGAACTGGGAGCAAAAAGGAAATTCCTTTGATATCCTCTTTTTTGCGACACCGGTTTTTTCAGAAGTATTTTCGTAGCCGCAGCCATAGACTGCCACCAGTCATCCGGTTCCTGCTCAACACCGCCGTTTTTTAACACATGGAGTTCATAACTTTCGGTTTCGCCTGCAATATACTGCACGCTGTCTTCGGCAGAAATATTGAACATGCAGGCTTTCATGCCAGTAGTTCCAACGTCGTAAGTAATTACTTTCACTGCCATTTTCATTCCTCCTAACAGCTCTGCCCTAAAATTTTTTTTTTTTAGCTAGGCAGACCTTATGCTTTGGGAGACCTAACCAGATTTAGCGATGTCTACTCGCTGATAGGTCCCCAGCCAAAAGTGCAGGAGCTATGCTCCGTGGCACTTGACGGACAATTCCCAAAAGAGCAAGCATTCATGCCGCTGGATTGGGTGAATTTAGTCGTATTGTGGTTCCCCTATTATCCTGTCTATCATCCTTCGCATTTCCATCTTCATCTGTTTTCCAATAAAAGGCTTGCCGTATAGGTGATAATGATTAATTAATCCATAATACGCTCCCATGAGAAGCATCGTCGTCTCTCCAGAAGGATCATAATCCAGGTTCCTGGCAATGAGTCCTTCAATGGACTTCAGTGGATTATTTTCGTTATCACTTGTAATTGTATTGTAGATGAGCTGGGTCACAAGCTGAGGGTAACGGGCAGTGTCTTCAATAAATTTGTCAAATATGATGACGATGCCCTCTTTTCCGCGGTGGCCACTCTCACAATACGCTCTCTCCAGCTCGTCAATTTCCCGTCTGCAAAGCGCCGTTAAAAAGTTCGTTGCTGCCTGCAAAATAGTTGAACACCGTACTGCGGGAAACGCCAGCTGCCTCGGCAACATCACGAAAATTCGTGTTTTCAACCCCTTTCTCCTCATAAACCCCCTGGCTGCACGCATGATGGTGCGTCTCGTCAATTCTTTCTTTCCGATTTCCATAGGCTTTCCTATTTGCCTTTCTAAAATTGGACAGCAGTCAATTTGACTATAGTCTAATTATCTCACAATTTAGAAAATAGTCAAGATGATATTTGCAGATTTTTCAAAAAAAAAAAAAAAAAAAAAATTGCGACTGTATGCCGCAAATGTATTCCGTTCCTATTTTTAATTCATATTCCGCACAGTGTAATCCAGATACTGCTTGGGAAAGCTCATACCTTTGGTTGCAAAATTTTCTGCCTGCACGGTAGTATCTCATTCAGATTCTTCGGGTTTATAACAACCTCCACAAACTATTTTTTTTAAAGTATGCGTTTGCCTCTGCATAAACGAAAGGGCTGTTCAGCATTTCGTCTATCTCTCCGTTATACAGATGATTTGCTAAAGAAATCGTCTGGCCGTAGATGTAACGAACAGGTCCGGAACCGAGACTTAATCTGCGCACGCCAAGTTCCTCCAGCTGGGCATAATCATGAAATACACCGTTGAGAATAATGTTAATCGGTGCTTTTTATTCCTGCTGTAAGCTTTTCCACAGTTGTTTTGTCCATTGCGCCAGGAACAAAAAACGCAATCTGCTCCTGCTTCTGCGAAAGCGTTGCCGCGTTCAATGGCCATCTGCAGTTTTCTTCCTCTCCTGCCACATTGAGCCAATATGCACAGGTTCTGGCGTTGATAACAAAATCAATGTCTAATTCCTGTTTGAGCTGACAAAGGCCTTTGATCTTATCAAGCTGCTGATCGCGGATTTAATGTGCCATCAGGCAAACCGTCTTCAATATTGAATCCGACAGCACCGGCCATAAGCAGCTTCTTGGCATTTTCTTTTTACTTCACAACGGTTTTTGCCATATCCTCTTTCAAAGTCCACGGAAAGCGGAATGTCAATGCGTTTTGCAATTTTCCTCACTGCATATAAAAAAGATCGTCAAAACAGATATTTTCCCCATCTGGATAACCCAAGTCATACGCCATCCCTGCACTGGAAGTTGCAACAGCTTGGAATCCCTGTTTTCAAATATATACGCGCTGCCCGCATCCCATGCGTTAGGCAGAACAAACATCTTATCCTCCTTGTGCATCGTTGAAAAAATGCGCGCTTTTTCCTTCTGTCTTTCTGTAATCATCTACGTCTCGGCTCCTTCTCTGCACTGTGATTGTAAATAATAGATTGAGTATAACACACTAATAGTAAAAATCTCGCTGTTTTCGGACATGATTATAACACATCAATTCACAGCCCAATCCTTTAGCCAACCATTTCTATGAGAATTTTGATAAAGAAAATAACGAGCACTACCATGATAATAGGTCTGACAATATCACTGCCTTTGTCACGAAAGAATCTGGCTCCTAAGAAATTTCCTGCCATGTTAAATACTCCTGCCGCAAGACCGAGTAAAAAGATCACTTTCCCATTGAGAAGATAGATCATCATACTGCCAATATTTGTTGTCAGATTGATTGCTTTTGTCGTGCCGGCAGCTGTGTAAATATCCAGCTTCGCCGCCCCGGTCAGCAGCAGCATTAAAAAATGTACCAGTACCCGGACCGTAGAAACCGTCGTACATACCTACAATCAACGCGGCGGCTACAGAAATAACGGCAGTCTTTTTAAAAGAAAGTTCTTCTTCATTTTTTCCAATGTCTTTTTTCTTTAGGACATAAAAAGCCGTTACCGGCAATATGACCAGCATTAACAGTTTAAATACATCGGCGTCAATTCGCAGTGCAATTTCTGCGCCGACAGGGGAACCAACAAGAGCCGCAGCCACACAGAGCAGCGCCAGTTTTGGCCTAATATAGCCGTTAACCCAATATTGCCAGGTGGTCAGCCCTGTCCCCATACAGGAACTGAGTTTATTAGTCGCTATGGCGTTATGAACAGGTACGCCTGAAATAATATAGGCAGGTATCGAAATCAATCCGCCGCCACCGCCAATGGCATCAATAAACCCTGCTAAAAAGAGCAGGGGACATACGATCAAATATTGTAACATCTGCATTTACCTTTCTGTTTCTCTAATAAAGTCTTTTATAAACATTTCCGTATCTATTTCTGTGTTTCCCAGAAGGTTTTTGTATCATCAGCCCGTCGATGACGGTAAGTACCAGCCAGCCGTAATACTGCGCATCCGCATCAGGTTTTCGCTGCGCAATCTTTTCGCCAATTACTTTTCGGAAGGTCCGGTAGCGATTAATCAACTTCTCCCTGATCTGGTCATTCCCCGCTATGGCATCCGCAGTAAGATGGAGTCTCAGGTTCTTCCCGGGATCATCGATTCCCCGCGAAAGAACATAATGCAGAAGCCTCGGCAGGGAGGTGTCTTTTTCCTTATTCTCCACCCAGGCAATTAATTGGTCATACATTTGCTGCAGATATCCATCTGCAACATCATATAATATATCGTCTTTGTTTTTTATAGTAATAATAGACGCTGCCTTTTTGAAACGCCGGATTTCTTTGCAATTTCAGAAAGGGATATCTCGTTAAAGGATTTCTCCGCAAGCAAGGCTGTCGCCGCATCTAAAATCTTTTTCTTTTATATTATCATTATGTGGTGCCGCCATAAATCGTTGTCCTTTCATTAATCGCCAGACAGCAGGTTTGATTCCTGCCGCTATTGGTATAGGGGCCGTTACGCTGTTTTTGGCTAGTTTCCGCTGTTTCGTTACGCAGATTCCTTCCAAACACCAGCTCCTGCTTAATCACAGCCCTCTGCTTGGGGCGCCGTTACGCTGTTTTGGCTAGTTTCCGCTGTTTCGTTACGCAGATTCTTTCCAAACACCAGCTCCTGCTTAATCTCTACCCTCTGCTTGGGGTGCCGTTACGCTGTTTTGGCTGATTTCCGCTGTTTCGTTACGCAGGTTCTTTCCAAACACCAGCTCCTGCTTAATCACAGCCCTCTGCTTGGGGCGCCGTTACGCAGTTTCGGCTGATCCTTCCTTATGATGATGTAGATTAACCTGTATTTGTAAGGGGTTCCTTGCAATATCTGTAAAGTCCTATCATAAATCCGTATTCTGTATGTTCTTTCTTAAGATACGCCATGATACAGACTTTATCGATTGAGGGATATGGAACCAGCCAGTATTTTCTTTCTTATCTAGGATAGCATTGACCAACGAGAATTTCAATGGTAAAATAAACGTAAGAAAGAGTTAGCCGTATGGCCGACTTAGAATAAAACCTTTTTTCGGGGAGGTGGGGTTTTTGAACATCAAGAAAGTGCAGAAGCGCCTCGATATCCGTTTTGGCGGGAACGTGCACATCGCAGACACTGGATACAGTTTTCGGTTGACTGGTACCGTTGATACCTGGAATCAGGTGGTCGAAGCGGGGCTTATGTGTGCAAAAAGCGGGAGTAAAAAGCATATCGTAAACGATATTACGGTGCCTGACTTAGAAAAACCCTGCGTTATACAGCCAAAGATCAGCGACGCTGCTTTAGAGGGAAGACGCCCCTGATGTGCTCGTCATCGGCGGTGGAGTTGTCGGCTGTGCCATTGCCAGAGAGCTGACCAAAGAAAAATGGAAATTCTACTGATTGACAAAAGAATACGATGTCGCCCTGCATGCTTCGTCGAGAAACGATGGCATGGTTCACCCTGGAATCGATATCAGGCCGGGCCTTCTCAAAAAGAAGATGAATAATCTGGGCAATGCCCTCTACGACAAAGTCTGCAAAGAGCTTGACGTTCCTTTTGTGCGCAGCGGTCAATTTCTCTGTTTTAAGAAAATATCCTATCTGCCGCTGCTCGTTTTGACAATTCCTTATTGGAACCTGACGGCAGCCGGCAAAGCTCATGTCATCACAGGAAAAAACACTGCGCAGATTGGAGCCTGGCATTTCACCAGAAGCAAAATGCGCCCTTTACTTTGACGGCGCGGGAACAGTATGCCCATACGGTCTTACCATTGCCTTTGCAGAAAACGCCGTAGACAATGGAGCCGAAATTGCACTGAATACCGCAGTCTCAAAGATGGAAGTCAAAGACGGCCGCATTAAAAGTGTTTCCACGAACCGCGGCACCATTTATCCTAAAATTGTCGTCAACGCCGCCGGCGTCTTTGCAGAAGATATTGCGCAGATGGCAGGGGATCGTTTTTTCTCTATTCATCCGCGGAAAGGCACCAACGCCATTCTCGATAAAAAAGCCCGCCGACATATTAAAACCATTTATACCCTCATGGGCACACAGTCTAAGAGCGGACACACCAAAGGAGGCGGCATCGTGGGTACCGTAGACGGCAATGTTTTGGTCGGACCTGATGCGGCGGAAACCATAGAAAAAAGAGGATTTTGCAACGCACAAAGAGAGTATAGAGTCTACCTTTGAGAAACACAGCCACGCAGGACAATGGCTGACTACAGGCGATATCATTACCTATTTCACCGGTATCAGAGCTGCGACTTATGAAGAAGATTTCATTATAGAAAAGGGGAGACTGACCGATAATATCGTCCATGCAGCAGGTATCCAATCTCCCGGCCTCACAGCGGCGCCAGCCATAGGGCTTCAAGTGGAGTCTTTGGTTACAGAGCTTTTAGGAGAAAAACCAAGAACCCAAAATTTAACCCGATCCGCAAGGCAATTATACGGCCAAAGGAACTGACAGACGAAGAACGTGCAAATCTGATTAAGGAAAATCCCGACTACGGCCAAATTGTATGCCGCTGTGAAGAAGTCAGCAAAGGGGAAGTTCTCGACGCCATGAGAAGAAGCTTGCCATGCGACACAGTAGACGGCATCAAACGGCGGGTGCGGCCCGGCATGGGAAGATGTCAGGGCAGTTTCTGCGGACAGCAGGTCATCAGACTGATTGCGGAAGAAAAGCAGATTCCGCTAATGCAGGTTCGCAAAGGGATATCCCGGCAGTGAAATTCTCTTTGGGGAGAAGGGAGGCAGCCGTGAATTCTTATGATGTTACCGTAATCGGCGGGGGACCGGCAGGTCTGGCCGCTGCAATTTCCGCATCAAAAGCTGAAGCCAAGGTTCTACTGATAGAGCGTGAAGAACGGCTCGGCGGAGTACTCAAGCAATGTATTCACGATGGATTCGGTCTCATTAGATTCGGAGAAAAATTGTCTGGCTGTGAATATGCCTGCCGCTTTATCGAGGAAATTGAAAAACAGATGTTGAAATCAGAACTTTGACATTTGCATCGCAAATAAGCAATATATCTGGTGGTTTTGAGCTTTCTCTTACGCAGAACAATGGCTACGAAAGGGTATTTTCTAAAACACTGATTTTAGCTACAGGCTGTCGGGAAAGAACAGCAAAACAAGTGGCGATTCACGGCACTCGTCCCGCCGGCGTCTTGACAGCCGGGGCAGCGCAATACTTCGTCAATGTTTTAGGCCAGCTGCCTGGAAAAACTGCGTCATTCTCGGTTCCGGCGACATCGGATTGATTATGGCCAGGCGCCTGACCCTGGAAGGCGCTAAGGTGCTCGGCGTATATGAAGCAAAGTCAGAACCAAGCGGACTTTCAAGGAACATCTATCAATGTCTGGTGGATTTTTGACATTCCTCTTCATCTTTCCCATACAGTGATAGAAGTTCACGGTCGTGAGCGGCTTTCCGGCGTCACTGTCTGTGCTGTAGATCAAAGGATGCAGCCCATTTCAGGCACGGAAGAATACATTCCTTGTGATACGTTAATTGTATCGGTGGGACTCATTCCAGAAAACGAGCTGGCCGAAACGCTGGGGATCGCCATCCTCCCTAAGACCAAAGCCCATTATGCGATCAGGACTATCAGACCACCGTTGCCGGCGTATTTAGCTGCGGCAACGCATTACATGTTAACGATCTGGTCGACTATGTGTCAGAAAGCGGTGAAAAAAGCAGGTGCTGCTGCATCGAAACAGGCTGCCAGGCCTTTTACATCGTCTAATTACGTTTCTGTGAAAGGCAGTAGTGATTTTGCCTACATTGTTCCCTCCCGCCTTGAGGCAGAGACCAACAAAAAGGTACAGTTTTTCTTTCGCTCAAAAGCAACGCGGGGTACGATTACCGTCAAACTGTATTTAGGCAATGAGGAAATATTTAGGAAAAAAAGTATGGCGGTTTGAGGCCCCCTGAGATGGAGAAAGTTGAAATTGATTTTGCGCAACTAGAATTAAAAGAAGATTTATACTTTGTTATGGAGGAAGCAGCCCATGAGTAAGCGAATAGAAAAAAGATTTAATCTGTATTGTCTGCCCAAATGGTTGTCGCCTTCACGGTGTACTGACAGAGGAGGGAAAACTGGAGGTAACGGGAAATCGCTGTATTAGAGGCAACGCTTTTGCCGGCACGGAACTGACCAATCCAACTCGCTCGATTACCACCACGGTCAAAACAGTCTTTGAGGATTTTTCCTTTCCTGCCTGTACGGACAAATGGAGAGGTCCCCAAATATGCTGTCGCCGCGGTTTTAGAGGAATTGCAGAGGCTAGTGGTAACGAAGAGAATGGTCTGCGGCGATGTTGTTCTTGAAAATGCTGCAGAAACAGGTGTAAACATCATTGCAACAATGACAATTTGATAAAGCATAAGTTCTGTCCAACTTTGCTTTGTAAATTGGGAGCAGAACCATTAAGGAGGTGCGAAATGGAACCTTTGGTACTAACATTTGACATCGGGACCCAGAGCCTGCGGGCTGTTCTCGTAGACGCGTCGGGAAACTTGCTTTAAAAAACAGATTCACTTTGAGAAGCCGTATTTTTTCCCAAAGCCCTGGCTGGGCAGAGCAAAGGGGAGAATTTTACTGGGACGGAATCTGTAAGGCTTCTTTAGAGCTGAAGGCGACGTCAGGTGATCTCTGGAACCGCATAAAGGCCGTCAGTATTACGACGATTCGCGATACGGATATCTGCGTAGGCAAAGACGGCATTCCCTTACGTCCCGCTATTCTGTGGCTGGACAAACGGGAAGTAGAAATGACAGAATCCTTTCCAGCAAAAAATCAGATGCTTTTTAAAGCTGCCGGCATGACTGGCACCGCTAATTTTATTCGCAAAATCTGCCACTGTAACTGGATTATGAAAAACGAGCCGGGAATTTGGCAGAGAACGTATAAGTATCTGATGCTGTCCGGCTACATGAACTACTGCTTCACCGGCAAAATGGTGGATTCCACCGCAAATATTATCGGCCACGTACCTTATGACAATAAAAATGCGCGCTGGCAAACCAGTAAGGACCTGACCAATTGTGTGTTCCCCATTCCTCCAGAGAAGCTCTGTGCGCTAAAGCACCCCGGTGAGGTGCTGGGAGAAATCACAGCTAAGGCGTCCCTTGAGACAGGCATCCTGGCAGGTCTTCCTTTTGATCGCCACCGGCTCCGATAAAGGCTGCGAGACCATCGGCCTGTCCTGCACCACACCGGAAAAAGCAGCCGTCAAAAATCGCTTTCGGCACCACAGCTACGGTGCAGTATACCATAGACCGCTATGTGGAACCCCAGCGTTTCTTCCCGCCTTATGTTTCTGCTTATAAAGGACGATATAATCCGGAAATCGAAATATACAGGGGATATTGGCTGATTTCCTGGTTTAAAAAGGAATTTGCTGAGAAGGAGGAACGAGAGGCCCAGAGCAAAGGGGTCAGTGCAGAAGAGCTGCTGAACCAACGGCTGGCGGAGATACCGCCTGGCTGCGAAGGTCTGGTCTTTCAGCCATATTTTTTACGCCGGGGGTATCCATGCCAAACGCCCGCGGTTCTATTATCGGCTTTTCTGACGTTCACACCAGGATACATATTTACAGAGCCATTATCGAAGGCATCAACTTTGCTTTGATGGAAGGAATGAAAACCTTGGAAAGGCGCATGGGTACAAAGACGAGCGAAGTTTATGTGGCAGGAGGCGGTTCCCGCAGCGATGAAATCTGCCAAATTTCCGCTGACATGTTCGGCGTTCCGTCTGCCGCATTCAGACCTACGAAGCAGCCGTCATCGGCAGCTCCATGATTGCCTTTACAGCCATCGGCCGTTTTGACGACCTGGACCAGGCAACGGCATCCATGGTCCACATCAAAGATAAGTTTGAACCGAACATGGAAGTGCACAAAATCTATGACAGAATTTACAACGAAATCTTTGTAAAGATATTTGATAAATTAAAACCGTTATATAACATTAGCAGGGGAGATGGAGGAGAACAATGTCACATCCGTATAAAGAATTTGAACCGAAATGGTTCGACGACGACTATTCAGACAAAAAGCTATCGCTCAATTTTTAAATGGGGAGAAAAGAGACAGATCAAAGCCCCTCGGGAATCCCTTTACAAGATGATCAAAGACGTCTTCGAATTGACAGACGACGATTTCAAAGGCTACACCGAAGACCTGGGGGTTAGACGAGGTGGATTTTGACATTCCTGTAAAGCTGGAAGAAAAACATATCACCAAGTTCAGGGAAATCTGCGGCGACGAATTTGTCAGAACTGACAATTACGCGCGCCTTTCCGTTGCATACGGCAAGACCATGTACGACATCCTGCGCCTGCGCAACAAAATCGTGGAAAAATGTGCCAGATGTAGTAGCTTATCCCGACACCAAAGAGCAGGTGGAGCAGATTGTCGCCTACTGTCAGCAGGAAAAGATACCGGTTTATGTCTATGGCGGCGGCTCGTCCGTCACACGGGGCGTGGAGTGCATGAAAGGCGGTATTTCGCTGGATATGCGCCTTCGTTTTGATAAGGTCATCGAGTTCAACGAAAAGATCAGACAATCACGGTGCAGGCAGGCATGAGCGGCCCGCAGCTAGAAAAAGTGCTGAACAATGCAGTAGAACTCTTTGGAGCAAAAAGAGCCTATACCTGCGGCCATTTCCCTCAGAGCTTCGAATATTCCTCTGTGGGCGGCTGGGTGGTCACTCGCGGCGCCGGTCAAAAAACTCTACTTACTACGGCTGCCTTTCGGACATCGTCATAGCCCAGGAATATGCAACGCCGATCGGCCCCATCAAAACAGACACTTACCCGCGCAAAGCCTGCGGACCGGATCTGGACCAGATCATGATGGGCAGTGAAGGAACCTTTGGCGTATTGACACACGTCACCTTAAAGATTTTCCGCCACACGCCGGAAACGGTCAAACGATTCTCCTATATGTTCAAGGACTGGGAGACGGCGCAGGCAGCGGCAAAGGAAATTATGCAGTCCGAAGCCGGTTATCCGTCGGTGTTCCGCTTATCTGATCCAGAAGAAACTAACATCATGCTGCACATGTACAACGTCATCGACTCACCGGTTCGCCATCTGTTCAAACTAAAAGGCTTTGAGGAAGGCAAGATGTGCCTCTTCCTCGCCTTTACCAACGGGGAGAAGGGGTTTTCGAAGAATCTGGCTAAATACCAAACGGGTATGCCGCAAGTACGGCGGCCTGACGTTGACCGGTTATGTGACAAAGAGCTGGGAGAAGGGCAGATTCAACGACCCTTACATGCGCGATACCATGCAGGATTTCGGCCTTGTCATCGAGACCATGGAATGCAGCGTCAACTGGAGCAATATGAGCAAAGTCCATGCAGAAGTGAGGAAGTTTGTCAAATCCAGACCGCACACCATCTGTATGACCCACATGTCACACGTCTATCCGCAGGGGCCAACCTGTACTGGATTTTTCATCACGCGGATGCACGATCCGGCGGAGTTCAAGGCTTATCACGCAGGCATTCTCGATGCGATCCAGAAGAGCGGCGCATCCATGAGCCACCACCACCACGGCATCGGCAAAATGTTTGCACCTTGGCTGGAGGGGTCTATCGGTCATAACGAATACGAAGTCTTCCGCACCCTCAAGGAGCACTTTGATCCGGACGGCATCATGAACCCGGGTGGAACTCTGGGATTCGACCTGACAGAGGAAGAGAAGATCAGCAAAGAGCAAAACTATATGAGTAAATTAAAATAAAATAATGTGGGATGCTGTCTGGTTGGATGGCATTCCGTTTTTATATATACGTTAGAAAGGGGGTTGTGTAAAGCAATTGCTTGGCGCAACGTATACGGGACGGGGGGTATAGAGCGAGCATTCTTTACAATAAAGTTAGGTTTTTGGTCCTGTCCAAAAGGTTTCGCGTAACACTACGGCGGTAGCAGACGCCATAGCTCTCCATAGACTTCGAGATAGGACATGATTCTATGAAGAATTTACGAATATGCTGTGCTCCGTTACTTTTTACGGATTGTGGAAACCCTATGCGGCGGAAAAATTGATAGAAAAAAGTAGCCGGAATCTGCTATACCCCCTGTCAAAACCGTCTGACTGTGAGTCAGTTACGCGAGAATGTGCAGATATTCTCAAAAAGCATAACGTTATTGTAACAGAATGTCATCGTGGGACAGTTTTCTTTATGTTTCCCCAAGACATTAGCATTTTGGGAACAGACTATATATATGTCAAAAAATGTTTTTATTGAATTAGGTAATGTGCAATGATATAATTTATTTACAATATACTTCTACATATAATCAAAGGGAGGGTTCCAATGAAGAATAGAAAGAAAACCGTTATCAGCGCGATAATTGTTGTTCTCTGTTTTATCGTTGCCTTGGTATTTTTGCTAATCCGTATCAGAGGGGATAATGAAAAAGCGCTGGATGAGAAAGCTGCGCAGGCCTGCAGTCCTTTTTCACGGTGTTTTCAATACTGCAAAGGATCTGAAGGCGGACGGCACATCAGGACATGACATCTGCGTTTTTTTTCAGTAATGAAAACCTGGATTACGATGAAAAGAATCTGACCTTTGCAAACGAAAAGAAAGGGACATTCGAAGGGTTCAACTATTATTATATCAACCGTCCATATAGCAGCCAGTATGATGAGGGGTCCGGAACCAAGACTACCATGTATCTGTGCAGGTATGACGGCAAAGGCAGCCTGATCCTCCTGGACGGCAGCAATGGGGAAGCCGGCAGAATCACCGTGACAGCGGGGAAGGCAGATTTTTTTTCGGGAAAAGGCCCCTCAGCTATACCTGGATTCGGGATGGCAAAAAAAGACGCCAGTCTATAAAAAGGGGAAGCTGCGCCGTATAGCCAAGGCACGAGTTATCTGCAGAGCAGGTACTATTCAGGCAAGCTCCCACAGTGAGACGTAGATTCGTAGAAACAGCCGCCTAAGACAATACGTCAAGGGCGGCTGTTTCTGTTTTTGCCTTATTCTAATTCTACTGCTCTTGATAGGAACTCGTCGCAGTCTTCTATGGCTGCCCACATTCTCTATTCCTCCTGCCTCAAAATAAAGTCGTAGAGGACCTGATACAGCCTCTCAGGTTAATCGGTTTGGCCAAATGCGCATTCATGCCGGCAGCCTTGCTCTTTTCCATGTCATCGTCAAACGCGTTGGCGGTCATGGCGATGAAAGGGATGGTTTTGGCATCAGAATTGCTCATATGGCGGATGTTATTGGCCGCCGTATCCACTGTGAAGGGCTCGGGGATTTCCTGGATATCCCGGGCATTGTTTTTCCATCGATCTCATCCTTTTCATGACCAGCAATGGTTTCGTTCGCACCGGCCGCGGCTGGGTATGGTATTTTCTTTTAAAACTTCTCCTGCGAGTCAGAAAGAGGCTCTGTAAACGAGTAAAAGTTTTTGTCACTTTTTTTTTTGATTTTGTACATGGCCTGGTCGGCGCAGGAGAGAAGCTCCTTCTCGTCCTTACCATCTCTGGGATAGACGCTGACCCCGATACTTGCTGTCATTTCAACAAACAGGTCCTCTGAGAGCCGGAAAGGCTGCCTGATCTCAGAGAGAATCCGTTCGCAGACATGCCGGATCTCTTCGTCCGCCATAATCCGGCTCAGCAGCAGGACGAACTCGTCGCCGCCCAGACGGGACACGATATCGCTGCCGCGCACAGCACGGATCAGCCGCCTGGCTGTCTCCTCCAATACCAGGTCACCCTTTTCATGGCCATAGGTGTCATTGACCTCTTTGAATCCATCCAAATCCATGTAGAGGACAGCCAGCAGCTGCCCGCTGGCTTCTGCCTCCAGGAGCAGCCGGGACAGGAGTTTGTGAAACAGCCTGCGGTTGGGAAGTCCGGTGAGTGCGTCGTAGTTTGCCATATGGGCCAACTTTTCCTCCGCCCGCTTACGCACCTTGATCTCCTCCAGCAGGGCCTTCGTCCGTTCGTCTACCAAAAGCGCAGATGCTCATATAAATAGGCGTTTTCAAGAGAAATGGCCAGCTGTGCCGCAATGGGCATGAGGTTTTTCTTTTCTCCGCTGGTCAAAGACACCCGCGGCCAGGTTGTTTTCCAAGTAGAGGATGCCCTTTGGCTCCCCCTTACTGAGAATCGGCATGCACAGGACCGACTTGCAGTGATTCTCTTTGATATGGATGTCCTTGCCAAAAAACTCTGGAGTTCTCTCCGTCTTCCAGGATTACGGCTTCCAGTGTTCTCTCCACATATGACACGATACTCAGCGGAATATCCCGGCCCTCCGCCGGCCGCTTTGATACGATGCATACGTCCTTGGCCCCGGAATGGCCCTCCGCCTGGAGCTCATACCCGGAATCCGCCTGGCTCAGATAGTAGATATGCTGTGCTCCCGCGCATTCCAGGAGACTGTGAATCAGCTTTTCCAGGATTCCTTCCAGTTCAAGTTCCTCCGAAATGGCCTGGGACGCTTTCAGCACAGAGCGCATATCCAGCGATGCGGTGGTGCGGATGGAAGCCTCCGACAGGGTACTCTGCCGGTTATCGTTCTTCCATAGGCCCGCCAGTTCAGGGTAGTCCTGCCGCATGCGAGCGCACTTTCCCTCCGCTCCCCAATGGCTGTACAGCCGGTAGGTATCCGTCAGGTAATGCCTGGCTGCCGACTTGATCCCCAGCCTCTCATAGCGCAGCGCGCCACATCGCAGAGGATGGCATGATGAAGGCTGCGGTCATGCTTTTTTCGCAGCCCCAGCGCCTCTTCGTAAAGCTGCAGGGCCTCTTCGGTACAGCCTTCCGCCGTTTTCCGCTCCGCCTCTATTACAAGATAGAGATGTCCATAATTGCAGAACGCGTCGTTGCTGCGTTCCTTCAGCCAATCCTGGTTTTTCCTCCAGGACACGCAGAAAGCTCCGGCCTTGCCTCCGGCTCACAGTCCCCTGTCTCCAGTACCTGGCAAATGGACAGGGAATACAGAAAAAATTGTGGAGCGCCACGTTGTAAAAGCTGGAGACATACGGGAGCAGGGGCACCGCGTCCCTGCACAGCCGGAAGGCCGTGGAATAATCCCGGTAGATGACTGCCGACAGGGCCCGAATAACATGGTAATAGCTGATTGCCTGCAGGTTGTGGGAAAACTGCTCCAGATGGACCTGTTCAGAAAAATCCGTCCCCATCAAAACTTCCGGTGAGGGAGAGCTCCCCGCGGATACTCCTGCACAGCTGCTGAAAGCTCAAAAAGCTGCCCAAAGCATGGTCGCTGCCGGTCTTCTCCGCAAACTTTACTCCAGCCTGCACCTCGTTCCACAGTTCGTCCACATGGGCTGCGCTTTCCATGACCGCCATCATGAGTCCATAATAGCCATAGCAGGCGTACTCAAAAGTCTCCCATCTGGGCGTTGCCCTTGATGGACTCCTTTGCATAGGGAATCTCATTGACCACATCTTCGAACCAATGGCCGGAATGGAGAGCAAACATACATCATCAGATTGGAATACATCTGCAGGGCATGCGGCGTATAACCATGCTGGAACATGCGCCGCACAGCCGTAAATACCGTCCAGTAGGAATAATCTGGACGAAAGAAAAGGTCGGGCCGCACAGTCGGCAGAGCAATTTACTGATCCCGGCCTCCACCGGGTCCTCAGCTTCTTTGAGATTCAGGATATCTTCCGATCCAAGGGCCTCCCGCTCTGATAAAAGGATGCGATCTCCCTGTTCAAGGGTCGCTGCATATTTTCGCCGGGGAAGGTGACTCCAAGCTGTCCAAGCAGGGTGCGCCTGATCTCAAAGGCGTCCTCATACCGGCCCCGGTTGGAGAAGCTGGATATCTGCAGGCGGCAGTTATCTACCAGCTCAGTGGGCTCCGTCACCAGATTGCAGAGCATCCCGTAGATCCGGTCGCATTCCTCCTCCTTAACCAGATTGCACAGAGCCGTATGATATTCCATGTAGACTTTGGTGAGGAAGGGACGGTTTGGTCGCTTCAGCTCCGGCTGGGAGAGCAGGAGGTTCAGGTACCGCCCGCCGTGTCGAAGGCGGATACCAGCCCGCATCGGTGGGCCGTACCCAGCAGGAATTCCTGAATCCGGCGCCTTTCTTCCTGATCCTCCGCCTCCCCAAGCCCCATTGCATAGTGGTCCGCGATTTCAGACGCCCGTTCGTCCAGAACGCCTGCGGCGCGCGAATATTCCTCATACCGCTTTCCAAGCAGGTAATGGACACTTGCCCGCGTCTTCTCTGACAGGGTAGTATAGAACACCTGCTGGAACCGGTCGTGTGCAAACTGATACATGGTCTGCAGGCCGATTTTCCCATCCTTCTATATGGGATATACCGCCTCCTGTGCCACCGCCGTAATCAGTCTGCGGTTGATTTCACGTTCTGGCAGGCCGCAGAGACAGTGGACAGATCCTCCACAGAAAAGCTTTGACCGATACAGGCGCCAAAAAGACAGCAGAGAAATTGTCTCCTCCGAAAACTGGTTCAGATTTTCCGTCAGGAAGTCCACTACATTCTCCTGGGCAGGGCAGGCCCGGATCTCCGCCTCCTTCCAGCTCCAGCTTCCGGTGTCCATATCCAGATTCAGGTAGCCTTTTGAATGGCACAGCCGCAGAAACTGCTTGATGTAAAACGGATTTCCCTTTTGTCTTCCTATAAAGGATATCCGCCAGCACAGACGTCGTATCCGCTTCCGTTTTGAATATGTCTCCCAGCATCTGTGCGGTGCTCTCCGGGTCCAGCCCTTTCAGGTTGAGCTGTGTGACCCGGCCGCCCCGCTGTATAATTTTATTCAGGCTGAGGGTGAGGGGATGTTCGATGCTTACCTCATTGTCGCGATAGCATACGATAATCATTAAATCGTGGATATCCTCATTTTTGAACAGTTCTTCCAGCATTTCCAGGGATCCCATATCCGCCCGGTGCACATCGTCCAAAAACAGAACCAGAGGATGCTCCGGGCGC
>VOFF01000815.1_pt1 | contig 50001 bp, 57 predicted proteins | sample 5384061 | NCBI WGS metagenome assembly VOFF01 (sample SAMN12384725, study PRJNA508395) | human gut metagenome | isolation source: healthy gut E | host: Homo sapiens | reverse complement strand
CATCTCTTCCAGACGGCCCGACATTTCACGCAGGGCCTCGGCCCAGCGGGAGGTGGAGTCGGCGATAACGGCCACGTCATAGCCCATGTCGCGGAAATACTCCGCAATGGTGATGCCGGTGTAGATGGACGCTTCACGCGCCGCAACCGGCATATCGGAGGTGTTGGCGCCGCCAGACCGGCGGCCTCCCGCAGAGGTGTGGCGGCATACAGCTCCCGCAGATCGGCAGGGGCGGCCTCCTCCAGCGCTGCCGGAGGAACGCTGCCGCCCTCCAGCAGCACCTTGTGCAGGAAGTCCGGCCCCTTTTCTCAGCCGGTGGGCCCGCACGGCGCTGCACAGGTTCACGCCGTCGATGCGGGTGCGGAGATAGTCCGTCAGGGCGGGCAGTCCACCGCATCAGCGTTGGCACCCTCAGCACCTGCTGTCCCAGCGGTGCGTCCTCCGGGAGAGGATGATCTCACCGGCGCCGGCTCCGTTTTTTCACCGCCAGCTGCACCAGCAGATGCACATATTTTCACAGGCAGCTGCGTCAGGCTGCCGCCGGGCCTGTCGGAAGGTATCGTCAATGAGCTGCTGCTTGCAGGCGAGGAGCTGCTCCCGGCAGGTGCGGTCGGCGCCGCTCTGGGCTCTCCGCTGGTCCTGCTGGCATCACGGGCGGCCTTTTCCAAAATGGCGTAGAACTCCACGATACCGCAGAAGATCAGGCCCTTGGTGGCGGCCTCCGGGTGCTTGGCCACGATACCCACGGAGGCGGCGGCCACACGGCCCTGGAACTTGGCGGAGAGCCAGCCGCCGATGGCGGTGGGGATGCAGGCGGCGAAGAAGGACATACCCTGCGTCAGCGTCAGATCTACGGGAGTGCCGCTCATGAGACCTACCTGCAGCAGGACGATGAACAGGGCCACGAAGCCATACAGACCCTGCGTACCGGGCAGCACCTGCAAGATCAGGCACTTGGTGCTCTTGTCGGGATCCTCGCTGACCAGACCGGCGGCGGCCTCACCCACGAGACCGGTACCCTTGGCGGAGCCCACGCAGCACAGACCCACCGTCAGCGCCGCACCCAGAATGGCGAAACCCATGCCGCCGATGGCGTTCAGAAAATCATACATATCAATTATCCTCCTTCATAACTTCAACATATTGTGTTTCTACGGACAGCGGCCTGTAGCTCTTGCCGCCCTCCTTGTAAAACCGACCGAAAAATTCCAGAAACTGCAGACGCATATCGTGGACGTAGCAGCCCAGCAGGTTCAGCGCCAGATTCAGGGCGTTGCCGATGAGGGGGCAATGACCACGAAGCCCACCACGTTTCCGGTGGTGGCACCCAGCATACTGAATACCTGCGCCAGCACGGCGCCCGACAGCATCAGCGCCATCAGACGCACATAGGAGAGGATATCGCTGAAAAAGCCTGTGACGCCGTTATATACGGCGCTCACCAGCCCCGTGACCTTGCCGAAGCCCTTCTTGCCCCGACCGGAGCCGTATACCAGCATCAGCACGCCGATGACCAGCACTACCGGCACACCGGCCACGCTGCCCACCTTCAGGAGCGCCATGGCCCCGCCGGCCAGAATGATCCACCATGTGATCTCGTCCCACAAGGCGTCGGCAAAGTGACCGTCCCTGGTTTTCTTCACCACGCTGATGGTCATGCCGGTGAGGATCTGGATGCCGCCCAGCACCATGGAGCCGACCATGATGGCCATGGTGTCGTTCAGCGGCGAGAAGAGGCTGGGCAGCTCAAAGGTGCTGGCCGGGTCAATGACCTTGCACAGCTGGGGGATGAAGTCCCCGAAGAAGCCGCCGGTGAGAGCGCCGAAAATAAAGGTCACGATGCCGCACCACAGGATCAGCTCGATGAAGCCCCGTTTGCTCTCCGGCGGTCGTGCCTTTTTCAGGTACAGCAGCGGCAGAAAGATCATCAGAAGGCCGTAGCCCATGTCCGCCATCATCATGCCGAAGAACAGGATGAAAAACGGGGCCATGACCGGGTTGGGGTCCACGCCGTCATAGGCGGGCATGGAGTACTGCTCCGTGATGCAGGTCATGGACCGGGTGAGCCAGTTGCTCTTCAGCGTCACCGGCACCTCCGGATACTCCTCCTCGGTGGGGACCCGCAGATCCCACGCACAGGAGTAGCCCTCCAGCAGCTGCTCCAGCCGGGCGGTGTCTGCCTCCGGCACCCAGCCCTCCAAATAGAAGATATGTCCGTCGGTGAGGAGCCGCTGACGGTTATCCTCCCGCTGAATTTGCAGATTCAGCCGGTCCAGACCCAGCTTCAGCTCCGGCTGACGGCCTCCCAGGGCGTCCAGCGCAGCGTCCTCCGCCCGGCGATCCTGCCGGGTTTGCTCCTCCTCATCGTCCAGCCGCTGCAGGTTCTCCTGCACCGTGCCGGTGAGGGTACCGAAGGAGGCCGTCGCAAAGCCGAAGGGCCGCAGCACCTCCAGCACTGCGCTCTCCGCCGCCTGATGTACCAGCAGCAGAAGATACTGCTGCTGCGGCGACAGGGATACCTGTACCAGCTCCGCCGGCTGTTCCTCCAGAGCGTTTTTTGCCTGCTGGAGGTCCGACCGCAGGGGCATGGTGCCGGGGATCACCGACAGCTGGCCGCTGCGGTGCATCTCCAAGGGCACGTCCAGCTCCGCCCACGGCTCCAGCGACAGCCGCTGGGCCTGAATACGCTGAAGCTGGGAGGTCAGCTGCTCCTTGCGGGCCGTATGGCCCAGGATCTCCGCTGCCAGCGCCTGCTGCTGCCGCAGTGCCGCCTCATCCAGAAACTGACTCTGGCTGATGCGGGGGCGGGGGGCAAACAGTCCGGTCTTTTTCAGACCCCGGCTGCCCAGCGCCGCCAGCGCCGCCTCCATCTGGCGGGAGGCCTCCCGCCAGCGAACCAGCTCCGCCGGTTCCGGATGCAGCAGCACCGCCCAGTCCGGATCCGCCGCCAGATCCTCCGTCTGCCGGATCTCCAGCCGACCGAACCGCAGCAGCGCATCCATCAGGGACTGCCGCTCCGCCTCCATCGCCAACAGGTGCAGCCGCTGCATTTTCACAATGGCCACTACTCCTGCACCACCCTTCTCAGAATGGTGTCTACTGCCTGAGACATCTTGGCCCCGGCCCGCTGCCGCAGGGCGTCACAGTCTGCCTGAACCTCCCGCAGCGCCTGCTGCCGGGCTGCTTCGGCGTCCTCCGCCGCCTGCCGGCGGCGGCTGGGTCTCCAGCTGCTGCAAGTCCCGGCGTGTCTGTTCCACCAGCGCACGTCCGGAGCGTTCCGCCTCCTCCTGCATCTGCTGAGCCTGCTGGGCTGCCTGACGGACGGAGGCTTCCGTCTCCTGCTCCACCTGCGATACCTGCTTTACCAGCTCCAGATACATGGTCGTCACCGCCTTTCCTTGTGAATGGATCTATAAGCATATGCCGTCCGGCCCTTGTAGCGGCCCGTTCGGCAGAGGCTGACTTGAAATTGTCCGTTATCTTAGCACATCTTAATGTGAAAATCAACACATTGTCTGTTAATTTGCAAAAATAATTTATTTGTATAAAAATGGGACTTTTTCTGAATGATAAGAAAAAGTCCCATTGTGAAAAACTATTGTACCACAGCGCCAAAGGCAGACACGCCCAGCACGCTGAGGATGCCCATGATGCACCCGGCCAGCAGCACACCGCCCATGCAGGCCAGCACGCTCTTCTTAAAGCCCATATCCAGCAGAGAGGCCGCCAGAGTTCCCGTCCACGCACCGGTGCCGGGCAGGGGGATCCCCACGAACAGCAAAAGAGCCCAGAACAAGCCCTGGCCGGCCTTCGCCTGAAGCTTTTTGGCCGCCCCGTTCACCCTTTTCCAGACAGAAGGTGAAGAACCTTCCGATGACAGGCTTATTCTTGCCCCAAAGAAGGATCTTTCCGGGCGAAGAGATAGATAAACGGCACCGGCAGCATATTCCCCACGTGATGGCAATGAGATACGTCAGCCACAGCGGCATCCGTAGGCCACGCCGTAGGGGATGGCGCCCCGCAGCTCGATGAGGGGGACCATGGATACCAGAAAAACGATGAGTCCGTGTTTCATATGCTTCCTCACAAGATTGCCGGACCCATAGACCGGCAGCGTAATTTTATGATAGAGTATTATACCATAGTCTGCCCCGTATGACAAGGCTGCATTCCGTTTGCCGGGAAACTTCTGTGGGAGGGGTATAGAATCGCTGCAAATCTTTATGCTTTTTTCCACAAATTATTCCATAGTTTCTGTCGACAGCCGGAGTTTTTTACGTTATACTATATCCTGTTGAATCAAATATACTGGGAGGGAATGCGTTTTGAGCGTTTCTGATTTCATTTCCCTGCTGGGCGGCGTGGCCCCTGTTCCTGTTCGGTATGTCCATCATGGGCGATGCCCTGAAGAAGGTAGCAGGCAATCAGCTGGAGCTGGTGCTGTATAACCTCACCAGCACGCCCATCAAGGGGTCCTGCTGGGGACCGGCGTCACGGCGGTGATCCAGTCCTCCTCCGCCACCTCGGTGATGGTGGTGGGCTTCGTCAACTCCGGCATGATGAAGGTCAATCAGGCCATCGGCATCGTGCTGGGCGCCATCTTGGGCACCAGCGTTACCGGCTGGGTGCTGTGCCTTAGCAACCTCTCCGGCGGCGGCTGGGTGGCCCTGCTGAGCACTTCCACTCTGACGGCCCTGATGGCCACCATCGGCACCCTGCTGCGGATGATCAGCAGGAAGCAGACCACCCGCCATGTGGGGGAGATCCTGCTGGGCTTTGCCGTGCTGATGTACGGCATGACCGCCATGAGCGGCGCCGTGGAGCCCCTGCGGGAGAGTGCGGTGTTCATCAACGCCATGACCTCCTTCGCTAACCCTCTGCTGGGAATTCTGGTGGGCATCGTGTTCACCAGCGTCATCCAGAGTGCCTCCGCCGCCGTGGGTATCCTGCAGGCGCTGGCCGCCACCGGAGCCGTCACCTTTGAAATTGCCCTTCCTATTATCATGGGGATTGCCATCGGCGCTGCGGTGCCGGTGCTGCTGTCGGCACTGGGTGCCAACGTCAGCGGCAAGCGCACGGCCTTCGTCTATCTGCTCATCGACGTGCTGGGCGTGGTGATCTGGGGCTGCATCTTTTATGCCGTCAATGCCGTGGTGCATTTTGACTTCATGGATACCACCATGACCACCGTGTCCATCGCTCTGGCGAACACCCTGTTCCGCCTGGCCACGGTGGTGGCCCTGATGCCCCTCATCGGACTGCTGGAGAAGCTGGTATGTATGCTGGTGCCGGACGACTCCGAGAGCAGCCGGGAGCGCCAGAAGATGGACCGTCTGGAGGAGCGCTTCCTGCAGCACCCGGCGCTGGCCATCGAGCAGAGCCGTCAGGTCACCGACGCCATGGCTCAGTGCGCCATGGAGAATCTGCTGGCCGCCATGGCGCTGGTGCATCAGTACAGCGACAAGGGCTTCCGGGCCGTGGCGGAGACGGAGTCCACCGTGGACCGCTATGAGGACCGGCTGGGTACCTACCTGATGAAGATCACCGGTAAGGAACTCACCGCCCGTCAGAGTGAGGAGGTATCCAAGTACCTGCATACCATCTCCGACTTCGAGCGCATCTCCGACCACGCCCTGAACATCTCCGAGGTGGCGCAGGAGATCCACAGCAAGGGCATGGCCTTCTCAGAGGAGGCCAGCCGGGAGCTGAAGGTCATGGAGGATGCCGTCTCCGAAATCCTCTACCTTTCCATCCACGCCTTTGTGGAGGGGGATCTGGCCGCCGCCAGCCGGGTAGAGCCGCTGGAGGAGATCATCGACGGCCTGTGCGACGAGCTGAAGCTGCACCATGTGGACCGTCTGCAAAAGGGCGTATGCACCCTGAGTCAGGGCTTCGTGTTCAACGATCTGCTCACCAACTATGAGCGGGTGGCGGACCACTGCTCCAATATTGCCGTGGCCATGATCGAGCTGGAGTCCGACGCCTTCGATACCCACGAGTATTTGAAGAGCGTCAAGGATATGAAATCCGACTCCTTCGCCCGCTATTATGAGGAATACAGCAAAAAATTCACTTTGTAAGACATGAAAAAGCACCGACAGAGGACAAGGCCCCCTGTAAGGGGGCGGGGAGACAGCTGCCGGTATGCCTGTCGGCAGCCGTCTCCGCATTGGCCATCAAAGACAACCCCCGGCTCTGCCGGGGGGAAAATAGCCTGTGGCGAGGGGCAAAGTAGACAAGAAAAAGTCTCCGAGTTAGAGTAAGGAAGAGGTTTGCCGACCAAAACTTACAAAAACAAGGAGACTAATTCATGAAAGAAGTAGATGCAAGTAGTTTAGAACATACCAGTTGGCGTTGTCAATACCATGTGGTGTTTGCGCCGAAATATAGACGGATGGAGATATATGGAAAGATAAAAAGAGGACATAGGGATTATACTGCGGAAGTTGTGCCAGCAAAAGAGCGTAGAAATCATAGAAGCACAAGCATGCCCAGACCACATCCACATGTTGATAAGCATCCTGCCGAAGTACAGCGTATCCCAGATTATGGGATACCTGAAAGGGAAAAGAGCAGCCTGATGATATTTGACCGACATGCCAACCTGAAGTATAAGTACGGGAACAGACACTTTTGGGCAAGAGGGTATTTTGTGGATACGGTAGGCCGAAACAAGAAAGCGATAAAGGCGTACATACAGAACCAGTTGGAGGAGGACAAAATGTCTGACCAGATTAGCATAAAGGAATTTATAGACCCGTTTACGGGTAGTACGAATCCCAAGGCATAAATAAAAACCCCTTAAGGGGTAGCCCGAAAAGGAATGCGGTCGGCAGACCTTTCGGGCCCCTTAAGGGGCTTCGTCCGTAATGGGCCCTTATAGGGCCTGGTCAAACCTCCGGCTTAGCCGGAGGTTTTGATTTGCTTTCGATAAAAACTCCCACCGGCCACCGCTTGCTATGCGGAAAAAAACATGGTATAATAAAAAATCAAATCTGCATCGCCTTTTTGCGCTGCGGCAAGTATATGAACAGGAGATTCAGCGCACCATGACCACCAAGGATTTTCAGACCAAACGGCCTCTGGCCATTTTCCTCAGTTATTTCCGGCCCCACCGCCGGCTTTTCGCATTGGATATCATCTGCGCTTTTATGATCTCTCTGGTGGATCTGGCCTTTCCCCTGATCTCCCGTACCGCCATGTACCAGTGGCTGCCCCAGCAGCAGTACCGCACTTTCTTCATCGTCATGGGTATTGTGGTGCTGGCCTTTGTGCTGCGCTCCTTTCTGTGCTTCGTGGTGGGCTATTGGGGCCATACCTTCGGCATCCGGGTGGAGGCGGATATCCGCCGGGATCTGTTCCGCCATATGCAGGAGCTGGGCTTCGACTTCTACGACCGCAACCGCACCGGCCAGCTGATGAGCCGCCTGACCTCCGACCTGTTCGAGGTGACGGAACTGGCCCACCACGGCCCGGAGGATCTGTTCATCTCCGCAGTGACCATCGTGGGCGCCCTGATCGTCATGTTCTCCATCCAGTGGCGTCTGGCGCTGGTGGTGAGTCTCATCATCCCCATTTTCATGGTGGTGGTCATGTACCGCCGCCGCCAGATGAGCGCCGCCTCCCGCGCGGCCAAGCAGAAAACCGGCGTCATCAACGCCGAGATCGAGTCCGGTCTCTCCGGCGTCCGCACCACCAAGGCCTTCGCCAATGAGGAGAAGCAGCAGACCCGATTTGACGGCGCCAACGAGATATTCAAGACCGCCAAGCGTGGCTTTCATAAAGAGATGGGCCTTTTCAACGCCAGCATGGAGTTCTTCATCTGCATCCTGTCCGTGGCGGTCATCGCCGTGGGCGGCTGGCTCATCATGAAGGGGCAGATGGACTATGTGGGGCTCATTACCTTCAGCCTGTATATCACCACCTTCATCAGCCCCATCCGCAAGCTGGCCAACTTTGCCGAGATGTTCTCCAACGGCTTTGCGGGCCTTCACCGGTTCATTGAACTGATGGCCACGGAGCCCACCATTCAGGACGCCCCCGACGCCGTGGAGCTGTCGCAGGTCCGGGGCGAGGTGGAGCTGGATCATGTCAGCTTCACCTATCCGGGCAGCAGCGAGGTCCTTCATGACATCAGCCTCACTGTGGCCGCCGGGGAGACGGTGGCCATCGTAGGTCCCTCCGGCGGCGGCAAGAGTACCCTGTGCCAGCTGGTACCCCGGTTCTATGACGTCACGGAGGGCAGCATCCGGGTGGATGGGCTGGACGTGCGGCAGGTGACCCAGCGCTCCCTGCGCCGGGCCATCGGCATCGTGCAGCAGGACGTGTTCCTCTTTGCCGATACCATTCGGGAGAACATCCGCTACGGCCGCCCCGACGCCACCGACGAGGAGGTGGAGCAGGCGGCCCACCGGGCGGAGCTGCTGGAGGATATCCGGGCCATGCCTCAGGGCTTCGACACCTATGTGGGGGACGGGGGGCCATGCTCTCCGGCGGCCAGAAGCAGCGGGTGGCCATCGCCCGCATCTTCCTGAAGGACCCGGCCATCCTCATTTTGGACGAGGCCACTTCGGCGCTGGACAGCGTCACCGAGGCAAAAATTCAGGGGGCCTTCGACCAGCTGAGCCAGGGCCGCACCACCCTCATCATTGCCCACCGGCTCTCCACCATCCGCTCCGCCCACCGGATTCTGGTGGTGCAGGACGGCCGCATTGCCGAGCAGGGCAGCCATGCCCAGCTGCTGGCGGAGAACGGGGCCTACGCCCGGCTGTACCACACGCAGAATCTGGGGGAGAACCATGGATAAACGGGACCTATTGGACCGACTGGCGGCAAACGGTGACGAGCGCCTGCTGCTGGGAAGGGTCTGGGATAAATACGAGCAGTGCCGCCGCAGGAACATCCCGGTGGTGACGGGCTTTCTCTCCCCGGCGGAGCAGGAGCTGGTGCGCCGCCTGATGGGGGCGCTGGATGTCCGGGAGGGCTGGCTTCTATGGGGTGGCTACGATACCGCTCAGCGGCGGCAGGCCCACTTCCTGCCGGATTGGCAGACGGAACCGGACTTCGAGGCCGTGGCCGCTCTGCGGGCCACCTTCTATGAACCCAACAGCCTGACCCACCGGGACGTGCTGGGCAGCCTGATGGGGCTGGGTGTTACCAGAGAATCCGTGGGGGATATTCTGGTGGCAGAGCAGTCGGTGGATGTGCTGGTGACGGAGCCGGTGCGCCGCTTCCTGCTGGATAGCTGGGACAGCGCCGGCCGGGTACGGCTGAAGGTGCAGCCCATCGATCCAACGCAGCTGCAGGTGCCGGAGGAGAAGGTGAAGCTGCTGCGGGATACCGTGTCCTCCCTGCGGCTGGATAGTGTTCTGTCGGTGGGCTTTTCCCTGAGCCGCAGCAAGGCGGCGGAGGCCGTCACCTCCGGCAAGGTGCAGGTGAACTGGGCGGACTGGCAGAAGCCGGACCGGCAGGTGGTGCAGGGCGACGTGCTGACTCTCCGGGGCCTTGGCAAGTGCGTGCTGGAGGAAGTGGGGAATCAGACGAAAAAGGGAAGGGTGTTTATCACCGTCAAGCGCTACCTCTGACGGCACCGTCCCGACTGCGGATATCCTGCTGCGGATCATTTTGCTGCGGAGGGCTTGTTTGGGACATTTTATGGACATTACGGATATTGTGGACATTTTGTGGACGTTTTACGGACATTTTTCGGTATATGGATTCGTCCGATTTGGGCGGAAAGGCGGGTAAATATCGTATGGATCAGAAGAAGATCGACCGGATCAATGAGCTGGCAAAGAAGGCCAGGACTCCGGAGGGGCTGACTCCGGAGGAGACGCAGGAGCGGGCTACCCTACGCCGGGAGTATATCGACACCGTGGTGGGGAATCTGGCACGGGAACTGGATAACACCTGGGTGGTGGATGAGAACGGCAACAAGCGCAAGCTGAGAAAGCGGGGAGAGGAGAACACCCATGACTGACAAGGACAACAGCCAGACCGGAGAATATAGCTACACCTATTCTTACAGCTACTCCAAGGAGGGCGGCGAGAAAAACGTCGAGGTCCATACCGGCGGCTTCTCTGCCGCTACGGCCGGTGAGGCTGCGGCCGACAGTACGGGAAAGACAACTGCCGGCGAAAGCAGCAGCGATAAAAGCGCCACCGGGAAAACAACGACCATCAAAAGCACCACCGGCAAGACTACCACACGCTCCCGCAGCACGACCACCAGCTCCCGAAGCAGCACCAGCTCCCGCAGTAAGAACGACAACTCCGGGCCGGATGTGGGCTACTGGATCATGACGGCTATTTTTTTCGCCACCGGCCTGTGGCCGGTGGGCCTGATCATGCTGATTTCCAAGCTGTCGGACCCCAAGCGGCGAAAGACTGCCGCCAAGACCGCATCCACCACGACCAGGAAGGCCAGTGCCGCCATCCAGAAGGTCACGCAGACGCCCCAGTATTCCGCCAAGAGCGCCAAGAGGATGAAGATCGCCGGTATCCTGCTGACCATCGTGGGCGCAGTGGCGTTCTTCAACGGCGTGGCGGATAACCTGTTCTGGCTGGAGGACGGCTTCCAGCTGCACTATGTGAAGTACTTTTTAGAGGGCCTGTTCTATCCCACGGGCCTGTTGGCCGGCGGTATCGGACTGCTGATCGGCAGCGGCTCCATGACCCGCCGTCACCGGCGCTACGCCTCCTATCTGCGGATCGCAGGCAAGCGCAGCAGCATCTCGGTCGCCAGTCTGGCCCGTGCGGCGGAGGTATCCGAGCGCCGGGCGGAGCGGGATCTGCAGGCCATGCTGGAAAAGGGCCTGTGGGGCGAGGAGGCCTATCTGGATCTGGGCCGGGGGATGCTGTTCCGCAGCCATGAGGCGGCGGAGGATCAGGAACGGCAGGAGCGGCAGCGCAAGGCTCCGCAGGTGCCGCAGGAGGCGGAGGAGGGCTACTCCGGGATGCTCCGCAGCATCCGCCGCTCCAACGACCGCATCGCAGACCCGGAGCTGAGCCGGAAGATGGATCGGCTGGAGGAGATCGCCGGGAAGATCCTGAAGCTGGTGGAGGAGGACCCCGCCAAGAAGAATCAGGCAGCCACCTTCCTGAACTATTACCTGCCCACCACGGAGAAGCTGCTGGACTCCTATGCCGACTTCGAGGAGGCGGGGGTCAGCGGCGAGAACCTTACCCAGGCAAAGGAGAAGATCCGCCGCACCATGGACAGCATCATGGCGGGCTTCGAGCGCCAGCTGGATGCCCTGTACCACGCCGACGCCATGGATGTGGACAGCGATATCCGGGTGATGGAGACCATGCTGCGCCGGGACGGCGGCAGCGTGGAGGAGGACTTTGGGCTGGGCGGTACGGCGGTGGCCACGCAGGAGGATCTGTAAAGGCGGGAGATATGTTCTGCCTGCGTCGTCCGGCTGCACCGGTTCCACGGCAAGAAAGGCTTTTTACAAGAGACCGGCATCCCTGCCGGTCTCTTGTTCTATGCGGAGATGGGTTCCCAAGCAAAAAGTCTGTCGAAGATTCCGTTTGTGCCTTCGGCGGTTCATGATATTTCTCTTTTTTGTTGTCTCCGACGGGTAACTTTCTGCCAGTAGCGGCAGAAAGTACCCAAAGAGTGCCGCTTGAAACCTAAGGTTTCAAGACTTCCTCTCTTGTGTGCAAGAGCTGCATCCTGAATCCCGCCGAAGCAGGGAATTGGCGTATTTCTACTTACGCTGCCGCTACGTGGGCAGTTGAAGAAGCCTGATGCTCTACCGTGGGGGACGGATTGCCACGGGCGGTGTGAGCGCTGGCTTCGCAATGGCGGGCTATATTTGTGAAGGCAGCTTTCAGCGGTCCATGATATTTCTCTTTTTTGTTGTCTCCGACGGGTAACTTTCTGCCAGTAGCAGCAGAAAGTATCCAAAGAGTGCCACTTGAAACCTAAGGTTTCAAGACTTCCTCTTTTGTGTGCAAGAGTTGCATCCTAAATCCCGCCGAAGCAGGGAATTGGCGTATTTCTACTTACGCTGCCGCTGGATTGGGTGGTTGAAAGAGATTTCTGTTCTACTGTGGGGACGGGGAGTGTGAGCGCTGGCTGCGGGAATCCGTACTCCCAACCATAGACCCACACGCCCCTTCGCCGGAGCGGGAGCGGCAGCGGGTCGGTTGCTGAGTCAATTCCCTTTACGGCCCATAACGAATGCAGCGCTTGAAGGTAAAGGAAGTTTTGAAACCATCGGTTTCAAACGGCGTTTTTTGCATACTTTTTGTCGCTGTTGACAAAAAGCATGCCGCCGGAGGCAAACAAGAAACTACTGCTGGGAAAAGTGGGCCGTCGGAGGCACGGCCCTTACACAAAACTCTATGGAAAGAAAGCTATCCGGAGGAAAGGGGGCTTTGCAGCCCCTTTTCCTCCGGAAAGAAAAATAGTGCTTGCTTTTTGTTGCTGGGGCGTATATAATGGGGGCAAGTCAATAAAAGGACAGAGCGTCCGGCGCCTTGTGCGTCGGCGGCGGAATCGGGTGAGAAGCCCGGCGAGTTGGTCACTGTGATGCCTGCTGAGACAGGATAAGTCAGATACACCGAGCTCTGTGCCTTGGTTTTGCCATCACCGAAGCCGAATCGTGAAACGCTTTGCAGCTTGCACGGTCCCGCTTGGATCGTGTTTTTTTGTTGCGCAAAAGCGAAGACAGGACTTCCTGCCATGGGCAGGGGGTGCTTTTCGTGCGGTGCCGGCAGCCACAGGCCCGCATGGAACAAAAACGCAAGCCGAGGGGCGGTCACGCCGTCCATTTCCATAAGGGCAGGAGGGGTTTCAGCCACCCCTCCTGCCTCCTTCTTATGTGTGCTGTATTTTTTGGGCATCCGCCTTCAAAATAAATTTGTAAAAGAGAGGACAAAAACGAATGAAGAAACGCATTGTATCGCTGCTTCTGACGCTGGTGATGGTACTGTCTCTGGTACCCATGAGCGTTTTTGCGGCGGACAACCACGACGGACAGGTTCATGTCATCGTGGAGAACACCACCTACCCGGAAGCCGAGGGCGCTCCCTGGGAAGGGACACTGGTGGAGGAATGGATAGATCTGGATGAAGATTCTACCATGATGGGCTGTGTTGTAAAGGCACTGGAAAAGAACGGCTACGAGCAGACAGGCGCCGAGAACAACTACATCAGCTCTATCCAAGGTCTGGGTGAATTCGACGGCGGCTCCATGTCCGGCTGGATGGGAACCCTGAATGATTGGTTCACCAACCGCGGCTTTGGGGACTTCACCGTGGCGGCCGGAACGCTGGGATCCGGCGACGAGATCCGGATCATGTATACCCGCAATGGCTACGGCGCCGACCTGGGCGGCAGCTGGGACAATCACATCAAGACGGTGAAGGCCCTGACCTTCAGCGCCGGTGAGCTGTCCCCCGCCTTCGACCCGGACACCCATGAGTATACCCTGACGGTGGACAAGGGGACCGACAGCGTGCTGGTCACCCCCACCGCCAGCAACAAGAACTATCAGGTCAGGACCTATGTGGGCGAGACGGAGTATAAGCGCACGGCGATGGTTCCCACTGTGGACGGTACCACCATCACCGTCAAGTGCGGCGATCCCAGCTGGCCCAATATGAACAACGACAATGAGCCGGCACAGGTCTACACCGTCAACGTGAAGGTGAAGTCGGACGACAAGCCTGTTACTCCCACCAATACCAAGGTGCTGGTTCGGGCGCAGGACGGCGGCGCATGGCTGCACCAGCCCATGGTGAGTGAGCTTACCGGCGGTGAGGCGGAGAAGTACGGCTACACCGACAAGGTGGAGGGCGTTTCCGCTCTGGATGCGCTGGTGGTCTCCCACGAGTTGACCTTCGGCGACGACTTTACCCCGGAAACCGCCAAGAATTTCCTGGAGGTCGGCAGCAGCGGCTTTATCACCAAGCTGTACGGCACGGAGACCTATGTCTGCGGCTTCTATGTCAACGCCGGCTATCCCAATGACGGCACCAAGGCACCCTCCGGCCCCGGCTATAATGGCACCACGGTGGTCAACACCAAGCTCAAGGACGGCGACGTGGTGGATTTCTTCTTCTATGCCGACGATACGGCGTATTCCGACTACTATACGTGGATCGATGTCCCGGAGACCATGGTGACGGGTGAGGCCATCACCGTGACGGTGAAGGGCTTCTATGCCGTGGAGGGCTATCGCTATAAGGATGCTGCGGAGCTGAAGGCCGCTGCCAAGCCTCTGGAGGGCGTGGGTCTGGCTTGGGTGGACGCAGACGGCTACATCAAGCCCATCAAGGATGTTGTGACGGATGAGGACGGTCAGGCCACCTTTACCGTGGGCAGCGAGGCCACCGGCTATCTGGTGGCACAGAGCGGCGGTGACGTGTATGCTCTGATGAATCCCAGCGACTACATCCGCAAGGTGGCGGGCAAGCCCGTGGAGACGCTGGGGCTGACCATCCGCTCTCAGGCGGACAACGCCTATCTGCACAGCATCAGCGAGGTGCAGGTGGCCAGCAATACCGCCGAGAAGTACGGCTTCACCGACAAGGTGGAGGGCGTTTCTGTGCTGGATGCGCTGGTGGCCGCTCACGAGATGGTTTATGGGGATAAGTTTACCCCGGCAACGGCCAAGCAATATCTGGCCATTGATCCCAACAACGATTGGGAGAGCAAGGTCTTTGGCCGTGAGACCGGCTTCCACGGCTTCTATATCAACGGCGACTTCCCCACCAATGAGGCAGGCGCTGCCCGGCCCAAGGTGACGGATACCAAGCTGCTGGACGGCGATGTGCTGGACTACTTTGTGGGCAGCGACGCCGAGAACCAGAACGACTACTACACCTGGCTGGACGTTCCGGCCACCATGACCTCCGGCGAGGACATCACCGTTACCGTCAAGGGGGTACAGGCACTGGATCCCGACGCCACGCAGGCCAATGCCCAGCCTCTGGAGGGCGTGGGTCTGGCATGGCTGGATATGACCACCGGCACCATTAAGCCCATTGACGGCGTGGTGACCGATGAAAACGGCAAGGCGACCTTCACCGTGGTGGAGGGTGTAGCGACCGGTTATCTGGTGGCCACCACCGCCACCTATCACACGCATACGACCTATGCGCTGATGAACCCCAGCGCTCCCATCCAGATGGTCACCGGCAACGCACATACTGTGGAGCTGAAGGGCCTGCACAACGCACAGCTGAACAGCCTGAAGCTGTACACCTACAAGGATGGCGTGAAGGGGACGCAGGATCTGCTGTCCGGCATCAGCACTGTGGCAGACGGCTACGGGCTGAAGTACACAGCAAAGCTGGCCTCCGGCACCTATTGGGTGGAGGGCTACGACGCCAACAAGGACTGCAACGGCGGCATGGAGATGGTCATCGCTGATGATACCACCTCTGTTTCCCTGCAGCGTGCCTACGCGATCTATGCCAGCAACAGCGGTTGGGTGGCAGGCACCGACTACACCATCGACTATCAGCTGACCACCGCCGACGGCGTGAAGCGCACTGCCACGCTGGGCAGCGGAACCGTTTACGGCAACCTCCGCACCACGGGTATCTTCGTGGAGACGGACACCGTGACGGTGAACCTGATCCCCTCCGAGGAGCACACTGCAAATTACAACGTTGGCACCAAGACCGTTGTCACGAAGGTGGGCGGCGGCGCTCAGTCCTTCGACATCTCCGTACCCAAGGCCTACACCGTGAAGGTGACGGCTCCCGCCGGCTCTACCGTCAGCGTGGGTACCTTCGGCAACTACTATACCTATGAGTTCCTCCGTCCGCAGGAGGACAGCACCGCCACCAAGGACGGCGACACCGTCACCGTGACCTATCGGGTGCCGGAGACCAGCCTGAACCACTTCGTTCGGGTGCAGAATCCCGACGGTGTGACCTATTGGGACTTCAACAAGTGGACCACCGATCAGGATATCGTCGTGACCCGTGCTGATCTGCATATGGACGACGATTTCAACAAGGATACCGTCAGCCGGTTCGATAAGAACACCTACGATCTGGGCAATGTGTATCTGAACATCAACGCCAAGGGCTACATGAACATGAACGCCGGCGACACCTATGAGCTGGATGTGTTCCGTAACTGGCAGGCCATTGAGGGCTTCGTGAACGCCAAGATCGCCCTGCCGGATGCCCACTACGAGGTGGTGGACTTCGACGGCAAGCCCAGCGACGTGGTGAGCATCGCTCCCAATGCCGACAACAGCTGCCTGGCCTATATGACCGCCAACCATCAGGGTACGGCGCTGGTGAAGGTCACCTACGACGCCATGACCCATAAGCAGGGGCAGAGCAGCACCGCCGACAAGACCTTCTCCGCCATCTGGCCGGAGTTCACCGGTGTGTTTGTGGTATCCGTGGGTGCTGACGGCACCGCCATCCAGACCAATATGCTCATGGATCGTATGGATGTCGCCGTCACCAAGGACGAGCAGAAGCAGTTGGATGCCGAGCACGACATCCTGTTCTATCTTGGCACCGGCGGCGCCAGCTATACCTTCACTCCGGAGAGCGGCTGCACCGTTACCGTGGCCCGCTCCACCGTGGGTAAGACCATGACCTTCAACGGCTTTACCTCCGAGGGGGTCACCGTGGACGCCGAGACCGGCGCCGTGACGGTGGCGAACCTCACCACCGGCCGCCATATCGTCCGGGTAGAAAAGGACGGCGTGGCCACCTATCAGGTCATCACCGCCCGTGGCGTCAGCTACAAGCTGCTGGACGCCGAGGGCAATGAGCTGCCGGAGAATGCCGAGGTCAAGCCCGGCGAGACGGTGCAGCTGCAGTTTACCGGGCTGGTGAGTCCCAAGGAGAAGATGGCGGGTGTGTATAACCACAGATTCTCCCTGTACTATACCGACGCTGACGGTAACTTCTTCCAGTCAATCCCGGCGGCTACTACGGCGTGTATGACTTCAGCGGCAACCCCGCCCGTCAGCGCATCTCCATCACCGTTCCGGCGGATCAGGAGGGCCTGACCTATGAGCTGACCGGCGCCATCAAGGTGGGCGGCTACCCCGGCAAGCCCACCCATCGTATCGTGACCTACGCCGAGGGCATGGGGATGCAGCACGGTACCGCCACCGCCAGCGTGCTGGCTCAGCTGCCTCAGGTGACCTTGAAGCTGTCCGGCTATGCCGCCGACGCTGTGGAGAAGCTGATCGATGCCATCGGTACGGTGACGCTGGACAGCGAGGAGACTATCAAGGCTGCCCGTGATGCTTATGATGCTCTGACCGAGGAGCAGAAGGCTCAGGTGGGCAACTACCAGACCCTGCTGGACGCCGAGGCCAAGCTGGCTGACCTGAAGGCTGTCGACGCTGTGGAGAAGCTGATCGATGCCATCGGTACGGTGACCCTCGACAGCGAGGAGGCTATCAAGGCTGCCCGTGATGCCTACGATGCTCTGACCGAGGAGCAGAAGGCTCAGGTGGGCAACTACCAGACCCTGCTGGACGCCGAGGCCAAGCTGGCTGACCTGCAGGCTGCCGACGCTGTGGAGAAGCTGATCGATGCCATCGGCACGGTGACCCTGGACAGCGAGGAGGCTATCAAGGCTGCCCGTGGTGCTTATGATGCTCTGACCGATGAGCAGAAGGAACTGGTGGGGAACTACCAGACCCTGCTGGACGCCGAGGCCAAGCTGGCTGACCTGCAGGCTGCCGACGCTGTGGAGAAGCTGATCGATGCCATCGGCACGGTGACGCTGGACAGCGAGGAGGCTATCAAGGCTGCCCGTGGTGCTTATGATGCTCTGACCGACGCACAGAAGGAGCAGGTGGGGAACTACCAGACCCTGCTGGACGCCGAGGCCAAGCTGGCTGACCTGCAGGCTGCCGACGCTGTGGAGAAGCGGATCGATGCCATCGGCACGGTGACCCTCGACAGCGAGGAGGCTATCAAGGCTGCCCGTGGTGCTTATGATGCTCTGACCGATGCCCAGAAGGAGCTGGTGGGGAACTACCAGACTCTGCTGGACGCCGAGGCCAAGCTGGCCCAGATGAAGAAGGATGCTGAAAAGCCCTCTCAGCCGGAGCAGCCCGCAAAACCCGGTGAGGATGCCAACAAGCCCGCTACCGGCGATGCCGGTGTGGCGCTGTGGCTGACGGTCATGTGCATGACCTCTCTGCTGGGCGCTGCTCTGGTGGGCAAGAAGCGCAAGGCGTAACCTAAAGCAAATAAGAAGTCCCCGGCCAATGGTCGGGGACTTCTTGCTGCATAGGTTGCAGCCAAAAGAGAATATAAAAAGAAGGCATCTGCATTTGGACAGATGCCTTCTTTTGGAGCTTGTGGCCGGACTCGAACCGGCGACCTGCTCATTACGAGTGAGCTGCTCTACCAACTGAGCCACACAAGCAAAATAGGAGGGTGGGCTGTATACTGCACCGCACACAGGACACAGCCACGCATCGTATTGTGCCACATTTTCTGGGATTTGTCAACTAAAAATTCCGGGGTGAATAATACATAACGTAATCGGCACCAAAGTTTTGCGACAAAAGAAACCCCGGTGCGTACAGAATCCACAAAGCCCATCCAAAACACCCCAAAAGCCCCTTTGGAAAATGGTGCGGAAAAGAGGAGAGAATCCATGAAAAACCGGACTTTTTACACGGCGACAGGATGGGGGAGGATCGCCTGAGTTTTACATAATTCATTTGTAAATAAACCTTTACAAAGAGTTATTCACATTATCCACAGACTTTTCCACACCGGGAAAAACCTTGTCGGAAAAAGGTTTTCCACATTATGCACCGGTTTTTCCACAGGGCGCAAACGCAGTTTTACACCGGAACAGAAAGGTGAATATAATTTACATAATGTAAAAATGTAAAGGCGTTTTTCCTGTGAGTAGACGGGAAGTTACCATAACTTGGAGAGAGCCGAAAAGAAGGGGAGCGGCCATACAGAGGTCGCTCCCTTTCGTGCAATTTTATCCACGATCCAGATCCCGTGTGGCGTAGGCGTTCAGGGAAAGATCCGCCGTATGCCCCGCCAGATACTCATAGTAGCCCTGTGCGCCGATCATAGCCCCGTTATCGCCGCACAGCCGCAGAGGCGGCAGGTATAGCCGGCAGCCCGCCTGACGGCAGGCCCGCTCCAGATCGCCCCCGGATGATGGAGTTGGCGGCCACGCCTCCGGCGGCCACGATGGTGCGTCGGCCGGTGCGGCGGGCGGCCTCCATGGCACGGGGGACCAGCTCGTCGCTGACGGCCTGAGTGAAGTCACGGGCCAGCGCCGCAGCGTCCAGAGGCTCGCCCTTTTGCTGGGCATTGTGGGTCAGATTCACCACCGCCGTTTTCAGGCCCGAAAAGCTCATATCCAGTTCCGCTCCCTCCACATGGGCACGGGGCAGGGTGTACTTGCCGCCGGGGGACTGCTGGGCCAGAGCGTCCATGGGCTTGCCGCCGGGGTAGGGAAGGCCCAGCACACGGGCTGCCTTGTCGAAGCACTCGCCGGCAGCGTCGTCCCGTGTGGCTCCCAAGATCGCCATGTCCGTATAGTCCCGGACATCTACGATGAGGGTGTTGCCGCCGGAGATGGCCAGCGCCAGAAAGGGCGGCTCCAGCCCGGGAAGGCCAGATAGTTGGCGGCGATGTGGCCACGGACGTGGTGGACCGGGGATCAGCGGCACGTCCAGCGCATAGGCCACGGACTTGGCGAAGCTGACCCCCCACCAGCACGGCGCCGATGAGGCCGGGGGCATAGGTGACGGCCACGGCGTCCACGTCGCTCTTGGTGAGTCCGGCATCGGACAGCGCCTGATCCGTCAGGCCGGCAATTGCCTCCACGTGCTTGCGGGAGGCAATTTCCGGCACGACGCCGCCGTAGAGAGCGTGCATATCCGCCTGAGAGAGGATGGCGTCGGAGAAACCGCGCGTCCGTCCCGCACCACGGCCACGGCGGTCTCGTCGCAGGAGGATTCAAAGGCCAGAATGTTCATTGTGCCGCCTCCTCGTCAAAACGCCGGGTGAGGATCAGGGCGTCCTCCTTTGGGGAGGTCATAGTAGTTCTTGCGGCGGCCAGCCTCCTGAAAGTCGAAGCCCTGATACAGGGCGATGGCGGCGGTGTTGGAGGGGCGTACCTCCAACGTCAGAAAGGCCAGATGGTTGGCCTCAGCGAAGTTGAGAAAGACCTGCAGCAGCTGCCCGGCGATGCCCCGGCGGCGCTGCTCCGGGAACACCGCCACGTTGGTGATATAGCCCTCGTCGGCAGCCACCAGCAGCCCGGCATAGCCCAGCACGTCGCCGGTGACGGCGTCCTCCGCCACCAGAAAGGCAGCGCACTGGTTTTCCAGCTCCTCCGCCAGCATCTTCCGGGACCAGGGGCGGGAGAAGCAGATGCGCTCCAGTCGCTCCAGCGACTCCAGATGGTCGGCGTTCATGGGTACGATCTTGATGTTGTTCATAGGATGACCTCGATATCTGTCAAATTGTTCAGCCCTTGGCGGAGAGCCAGTCAGGGCCGCTGTGGGCATCGGCGGGCAGGGGGGACGGACAGCTGGGCGACACCCTGCATTTCCTCCTGCAGGAGGGCTTCGACACGGGGGCCTCCGCTGCCGGACACTCCACGATGAGTTCATCGTGGACCTGCATGATGAGCCGGGCGGCCAGACCCTCGTTGGAGAGCCGATGCTCCACCCGGATCATGGCCAGCTTCATGATGTCCGCCGCCGTCCCCTGAATGGGCATATTCAGCGCCACCCGCTCCCCGAAGGAGCGGAGGTTGAAGTTGGAGCTCTTCAGCTCCGGCAGCGCCCGACGCCGCCCGAAGAGGGGCGACGTAGCCCTGCTGCCGGGCCTGCTCCACCACCTCCGTCATATACCGGCGGACGCCGGTGTAGGTGGCGAAGTAGCGCCCATATACTCCTTGGCCTCGGCCACGGTGACGCCGAGACAGGGAGAAGGGGAGATGCCATAGACGATGCCGAAGTTCACGGCCTTGGCCCGTGAGCGCATCTGGTGGGTCACCTCCTCCGGCGGTACGTGGAACACCTTGGAGGCGGTGAGGGTATGGAAGTCCTCCCCGGAACGGAAGGCCTGCTGCATCACCTCGTCGCCGGAGATGTGAGCCAGCAGCCGCAGCTCGATCTGGGAGTAATCGGCGTCCACCAGCAGGTTCCCGGCGCCGCCACGAACATCCGGCGCATCTGGCTGCCCAGCTCCGTGCGGGTGGGGATGTTCTGGAGGTTGGGCTCCGTGGAGGACAGGCGGCCGGTGGCCGTTACCGTCATCTGGAAGCTGGTGCGGATGCGGCCGTCGGCGTCGATGACCTTCAGCAGGCCGTCGGCATAGGTGCTTTTCAGTTTGCTGTACTGCCGGTACTCCAGCACGTCCGCCACAATGGGGTGTTGCCAGCGGAGCTTTCCAGTACGTCGGCGTTGGTGGACCAGCCGGTCTTGGTTTTCTTGCCGTGGGGCAGCTGGAGATCCTCGAAGAGCACCTTGCCCAGCTGCTTGGGGGAGTTGATGTTGAAGGGAGCCCCGGCGGCGTCATAGATCCGCTGCTCCAGCTGGCGGATGGTGCCGGTGAGGCTCTCGCCGAAGTCCGACAGCGCCTTGGCGTCCACCAGAAAGCCCCGCTGCTCCATCCGGGCCAGTACCGGGCAGAGAGGCAATTCCACGGTGTGATACAGCTCCTTCATGCCCAGCTCCTCCAGCTTGGGGGGGGGTCTCATACAGGGCCTCCACGGCGGAGCAGTAGCTGTGGAGGGCCGCCCACGCCGAAGCGGTATCCGCCAGCGGGGCAAGGCATCCGGCTCCAGATGCAGGGGCTTGGGCAGTTCTTCATTATAGTAGGTCACGAACAGCCGCTGGAGGTCGTAGCTTCCGGCGGTGGCATCCAGCAGGTAGGCGGCCAGCGCCGTGTCAAACAGATAGCCGTCGGTGGGAAGCTCCTGTTCCAGTAGGGAGCGCATGGTATCCTTAATGTGGTGGCCCACCTTGCGGATATCGGCGGAGAACAGGGCCGTCAGCAGAGAACGCCACGGGCCGGTATAGCGGTTCTGGTCCAGCTCGGCTGCGGCGGAGGTGTGCGCTCCGGTATCCCACTGGACGGAGAGGACGGAGAGGTCCGGTAGGGCGTAGACGGTTACATGATCCGCCTGACGCCACTGGGCCAGCAGAGCCTGGGCCTGCTGCTCCGTCTCCAGCGGCTCCACGGTGACGGTATACTCCGGGGCGGCCTCCGTGTCCCGGTGGGGGGGTGAGGCCGTACCGGTCGATGAGCTTCTGAAACTCCAGCTTCAGCAGCAGGTCATAGAGCTCCGGGGCAAAGGGGCGGCGGAGGTTGTCCTCCGGGGTGAAGTTCAGCGGGGCATCGGTGACGATGGTGGCCAGATACCGGGAGTGCTCGGCGCTCTCCTGCCCTCCTGCAGCTTTTGATGACGCCGGGCTTGGCGTCGATCTCCGGCAGCAGGCGGTACAGCTCCGCCACGGAATGATACTGCTGCACCAGTGCCATGGCGGTCTTTTCCCCCCACGCCGGGGACGCCGGGGATGTTGTCGGAGGCGTCGCCCATGAGGGCCTTCAGGTCGATCATGTGGATGGGGGTGAAGCCGTACTGCTCCCGGAAGGTCTCCTCCGTCATGTCCTTGGTGGTGGTCTGGCCCATACGGGTGGACACCAGCTTCACCTTGGTGTGGGGGGTGATGAGCTGGAGGCTGTCCTTGTCGCCGGTGACGATGACGCAGTCCCAGCCGGCCGCCTCGCAGCGGCGGCTGATGGTGCCGATGAGGTCGTCGGCCTCGTAGCCGGTGAGGTCGTACTGGGGAATGTTCATGGCGGAGAGCACCTGCTTCAGATACGGCAGCTGCAAGGCCAGCTCCTCCGGCATCCCCTTGCGCTGGGCCTTGTAACGTTCATCCGCCTGATGGCGGAAGGTGGGCTCCCGGCGGTCGAAGGTGACGCACAGCGCCTCCGGCTGCTCCTCGTCCAGCAGCCGCTGGAGGGTGGTGAGAAAGCCATAGATCGCATGGGTATACAGCCCGTCCCGTGTGGACAGGGGGCGGATGCCATAATAGGCCCGGTTGACGATGCTGTTGCCGTCGATGACCATCAGTTTCATGGAGGATCCTCCTTATACTTCCTAACATACTCCACTTCATTATACGCCAGTTTCGCCCATAAAACAACCTCCGCCGTGGGCGACAGAGGTTTTCCGGTATTTTGCATGGAATGGGGCGGAAAAGAGGGGAGAATTTGTTTTTCCTCTTTCTTTTTTCCGGCGAAATGCGCTATAATCTATATTTGACTGAAATTTGACCGGAAGGGGTATGTAGATATGTCCGCAGAGCTGTTACAGCTGCTCAACGGCGTTCAGACCATGTCCATCGTGGGAATGTGCAAGAATGCCGGAAAAACCACCATGCTCAACTGGATGCTGCACCACGACCGCCTGCAGGGGACGCTGGGCCTGACCTCCATCGGCCGGGACGGCGAGTCCACCGACGTGGTCACCGGCACGGAGAAGCCCGGCATCTTCGTGCGGGAGGGGACCCTCATCGCCACCGCCAAGGATATGCTGCGGCTGGGGACACCACGCTGGAGATCATGGAGACCACCGGCATCCCCCACGCCGCTGGGGGAGGTGGTGATCTTCCGGGCCCGCAGCGACGGCAATGTCCAGCTGGCAGGGCCGTCCATCACCACGCAGCTCAAGGAGGTCTCCCGGCTGTTCTTCGAGATGGGGGCCGACAAGTCCATCATCGACGGCGCTCTGGGCCGCAAGTCTCTGGGCGCACGGGCCGTGGCGGAGGGGGGGTCATTCTCTGCACCGGGGCCTCGTACCATATGAGCATCGACAAGGTCGTGGCCGACACCGCCCACGTGTACCGGCTGATGAATCTGCCCAAGGCGGAGACCATGCCCCCAGAGATGGAGGAGGAGTCTGGAGAAGTGCCTGAAGGATCACGGCGAGGCCCTGATCTCCAGGGCGCTGACGGATACCATGGTGATGCCACTGCTGCGCTCCGGCGTGCTGCGGAATACCCGGCTGGTGGTGAAGGATCCCAGCAAGGTGCTGCTGAGCAGTGATGCGCTGGATAAGCTCCAGACCCGTCAGGTGCGGCTGGAGACGGAGGAGGCCGCCCGGACCCTGTGCGTCACCATCAACCCGGTGTCCGCCTACGGCTGGAAGTTCGACAAGGATGAATTTATGACACGGATGCGGGAGGCGGTGGATGTCCCCGTCATCAACGTGAAGGAGGAACTGGCATGATCAATATTCGCTTTGAGGAGAGAGAAAAAATCGGCTTGCAGTATGCGCTGGAGACTCTCCACGGGTGCAGCCCCTTCGGTCAGGAGAAGATCCGCAAAGCTGCGCTATTACTCCCCGACGAGCGGGAGGAGCTGGAGACGGGCTGTATAACGTGGAGCAGGCCGCCAAGGCGGCGGATGCTCTGAAGCCACTGTACGACAGGATCGGCCTGATGCTGTGCCAGATGAAGGACATCCGTGGCTCTCTGCGCCGGTGCCAGGCGCTGGAGATCCCGGATCATGTGGAGCTGTTTGAAATCAAGGTATATCTCCAGCGGCTGGAGAGTCTGATCCCCCTGTTCCAGCAGGTGTGCCAGACCACTCACTTTAAAGGCGCTGGCCTTCCATGATCCGGCGCAGGCGCTGGAGATCCTGGATCCGGACAAGACCCGCAGCCGTGGCTTCTACATCCCCGACAATGCAACACCCAAGCTGAGGGAGATCCGTGTGCGGCCAAGAAGCAGATCGAGGAGCAGCTGCACCATGCACAGACCGATGCCGAGAAGGAGCTGCGCTCCCGCCGGACCCGTGTCTGTGCCGAGGAGGACAGCGAGGAGACCAAGGTGCGCCGCAGCATGGGGCAGGCGCTGGCTCCGCTGGCAGGAGATCTGCTGGAGGACGCCGACACGGCGGGCCGGCTGGACTTCATCATCCAGAAGGCGCTGTTTGCCGTGCGCTACGGCGGCGTGCGGCCGGAGATCACGGAGACGGGCTGGAGCTGACGGACATGATCAACCCCGAGCTGTGCGACCTGCTGGAGCAGAAGGGGCGGTCCTTCGTGCCGGTGTCCATCCGGCTGGAGCAGGGGGCCACCGTTATCACCGGTGCCAACATGGGCGGTAAGTCCGTGGTGATGAAAACCGTGGCTCTGAACGTGCTGCTTTTGCAGGCGGGCTTTCTGGTCTGCGCCAAGAAGGCGCGGATGCCGCTGTTTTACAGCGTGAAGATGCTCTTTGACGACTTGCAGTCCATCCAGTCGGGCCTGTCCGGCTTCGGCTCGGAGATCGTGCAGTTCCAGAAGGCGCTGGAGGAGGTGGAGCAGGGCTACTCCCTGTTCCTGCTGGATGAGTTCGCACGGGGCACCAACCCTGACGAGGGCGCCGTCATCGTGCAGGCAGTGACCAAATACCTCAACGAGGTGAATGCCATCTCCCTGCTGACCACCCACTACGACAAGGTGGCAGAGAACGCCCGGCTGCATTACCAGATCATCGGACTGCGGGACGTGGATCCGGAGCAGATCCGGCAGGAGCTGGCGGCCACCGGAGATGACGGCATTCAGGTCATCGCACGGCACATGAACTACGGCCTGTACCGGGTGGAGGGGAAGTCCTACTGCCCCAGAGACGCCCTGAACATCTGCCGGATGCTGTCGCTGAAGCCGGAGATCCTGGAGAAGATCGAGCAGGCGTATTAAGCTGCCGGAGGCTCTCTGCGGTGGTTGGCCGCTGCTGCGTGCGGCGTCTGCGGGGCGGTATGCGCTGCCGGAGGGCGGCAGAATTGGAAGAATGACCGGCGAAGGCGGGGGAGCGGATACGCCCCCTCGCTTTCGCTGTATTCGTGGGATATCGCTTTGTGCATAACCCATAGAAAACGGCGCGCAGGAATTTTATCTCATGCACAAAAAACGCCTGTCTTTTTGTCACAATGCCACCTTGACAAAAAGCCGGGGAGGAGACGATATAATGGAGACCGTAGAAGTTCATACCGCAATCAATAGAGGTGCGGGGGACAGGGTACTGCTTCGTGAGGACAGACACTCGCAGAGCGGGGCAGGAAGGGGTCCTTCGCCGAAAGGGCATGACGGGTCTGATGTCATGGTCTTGGGGTCGGGGTGTAAGCGCCGGCACTGTCATGTCGAAAGACGTGGAGCGCTATTGGTCAGCCTTGACCGATAGCGCTCTTTTTATGCCCGAAAGAGCGGTATGGCCACAGCGGCGGAACTTCATGAAAACGACCCAAATTTATGAAGGAGGAAAAACTTATGGAAAAGATCACTTCTACCCTGCGGCTGCGTATGAGCGCAAAGGATGCTCACTACGGCGGAAATCTGGTGGACGGCGCACACATGGTGCATCTGTTCGGTGACGTGGCCACCGAGCTGCTCATCAAGTGCGACGGCGATGAGGGCCTGTTCTGCGCTTACGACATGGTGGAGTTCAAGGCTCCCGTGTACGCCGGCGACTACATTGAGGCCTATGGCGAGATCGAGAAGATCGGCAACACCTCCCGCACCATGCGCTTCGAGGCCCGCAAGGTCGTCGTTGCCCGCACCGATATCAGCGCTTCCGCTGCTGACGAGCTGGACGAGCCCATCGTTGTCTGCGTGGCTCACGGCACCTGCGTGACCCCCAAGGACTGCCAGCGCAAGAAGATCGAGAAGTAAGGGAGCGGCAAGATGGAGAAGCTGATTATTACTGCTGCTATCTGCGGCGCTGAGGTCACCAAGGAGCAGAACCCCGCTGTGCCTTACACTGTGGAGGAGATGGTCCGTGAGGCCAAGTCCGCCTACGAGGCCGGTGCAGCCATCCTGCACATCCATGTCCGTGAGGACGACGGCACGCCCACCCAGGGCCGTGAGCGCTTCCGTGTGGTGATGGATGCCATCCGCAAGGAGCTGCCCGATGTCATCATGATCCCCTCCACCGGCGGCGCTGCCGGTATGACTCCGGAGGAGCGTCTGCAGCCCACCGAGCTGTTCCCCGAGATGGCCACTCTGGACTGCGGCACCTGCAACTTCGGCGACGAGATTTTCGACAACACCATGCCCACCATGCGTGCCTTCGGCAAGCGTATGCTGGAGAACAACATCAAGCCCGAGTACGAGTGCTTCGAGCTGGGCCACATTGACACCATCCTTGGCATGGCCAAGAAGGGTGAGGTGCCTGCCCATCCCATGCAGTTCAACTTCGTGCTGGGCGTCCACGGCTGCACTCCCGCAACCGTGGAGAATCTGGCTTTCTTCGCCAGCAAGATCCCCGCTGGCTCCACCTGGACCGTGTCCGGCGTGGGCCGTTCCGCCTGGACCATGGCCGCAGCGGCCATCGCCATGGGCGGCAACGTCCGTGTGGGCTTCGAGGATAACATCTATCTGGGCAAGGGCCAGAAGGCTGCTTCCAATGGTGAACTGGTGGCCAAGGTCGTCCGCATTGCCAAGGAGCTGGGCCGTGAGATCGCCACTCCCGCTGAGGCTCGTGAGATCCTGAGCCTCAAGCCCCTGAAGTAAAAAAACACTCTTTCATTCATACATTTATTTAGGAGGAAAAATATTATGGCAGAGCTGAAAGGCAACAAGTACGGTACTCATCGTGTAATCGAGCCCAAGGGCGTTCTGACCCAGGCTGCTTGGAAGGTCGATAACGATATGTCCAAGGTCTACTCCAACGAGATCGTCTGCGACGTGACCTCCCTGAACATCGACTCCGCTTCCTTCACTCAGATCGCTGAGGCTTGCGGCGGCGACGAGAAGAAGATCGGCGAGATGATCCTGGGCATCGTATCCGAGCGCGGCAAGCAGCAGAATCCCGTCACCGGTTCCGGCGGCATGTTCAAAGGGCGTTGTCTCCCCCACATCGGTGAGGATCTGAAGAAGAAGCCCGGCTTCGACCTGAAGGAGGGCGACAAGATCGCATCTCTGGTGTCCCTGTCCATGACCCCGCTGCGCATCGACAAGATCCTGGCTATCCACAAGGAGATCGACCGTGTGGACATCGAGGGCAAGGCCATCCTGTTCGAGTCCGCTCTGTATGCCAAGATGCCCGAGGATATGTCCGAGCCTCTGGCTCTGGCTGCTCTGGACGTGGCCGGCGCTCCCGCTCAGGCCCGCAAGCTGCCCCACGAGGGTGACAGCGTCCTGATCCTGGGCGCCAACGGCAAGTCCGGCGTTCTGTGCGCTTACGAGGCGCTCAAGAAGGTCGGCCCCAACGGCAAGGTCGTGGGCGTTGTCCGTAACCCCAAGCAGGTTCCCGGTCTGCTGGAGCTGGGCGTTTACACCGACGTGATCGTGGCCGACTGCACCAAGCCCGTCGAGGTCATGGAGGCCGCTCTGGCCATCACCGGCGGCAAGGAGTACGATATCTCCATCTGCTGCGTGAACATTGAGACCTGCGAGATGTCCGCCATCCTGCCTGTCCGTGATGACGGCGTGGTGTACTTCTTCTCCATGGCCACCTCCTTCACCAAGGCCGCTCTGGGCGCCGAGGGCATCGGCAAGGACGTGACCATGATCGTGGGCAACGGCTACACCAAGAACCACGCCAACATCACTCTGGATGTTCTGCGTGAGAATCCCAAAGCTGCGCAAGCTGTTCGACGAGAAGTACTGCTAAACTGCGATGATATGCTTTACCTACAGGGGGCCTTCGGGCTCCTGTAGGTAAGATCTTATTCAGGAGCCCCCCTGCCTTCGGAGATCCGAACGCTGCGTGCGGCTTGAGGAGGCGGTACGCAGAGTTGAGGAGAAATGGAAAATGCGTGGAGCACCACGCAGGTTAAATAGCGGTGTGCAGAGGTCTGGCCCGTTGAGGAGCGGGAAGGACGCTGCTGGCCGGAACAGTCGCCCGTGGGCCCAGTGCGACGGGAAAAAGCTAACCGATATTTTTAATATTTGAAGGAGAAAACGAATATGAAGACTCGCAATGGTCTGTTCGCTGACGTTCCCGAAAATCTGTGGAATGACTGGCATTGGCAGGTCGCCAATCGTGCTGAGACGATTGAGGATCTGAAGAAGTACATGAACCTGACCCCCGATGAGGAGGCCGGTGTTGCCAAGACGCTGGGCAAGCTGCGTATGGCAGTTACTCCTTATTACCTGTCCCTGATCGATCTGGATGACCCGTTTGATCCCATCCGTAAGATGGCTATCCCCGCGCTGAGGAGCTGGAGTATGCCGATTACGAGGATGCCGATCCTCTGCACGAGGATACCGACTCCCCCACCCCCGGCCTGACCCACCGCTATCCCGACCGTGTGCTGCTGCTGATCACCGACCAGTGCTCCATGTACTGCCGTCACTGCACCCGTCGTCGTTTCGCCGGCCAGAATGACTGCGAAGTGCCGATGGCTCAGATCGACAAGTGCATCGATTACGTGGCCGCTCATCCTGAGGTCCGTGACGTGCTGCTGTCCGGCGGTGACTCCCTGATGGTCTCCGACGAGACGCTGGAGTACATCATCAAGCGTGTGCGTGCCATTCCTCATGTGGAGATCGTCCGTCTGGGCTCCCGTACCCCCGTGGTGTGCCCCCAGCGTATCACTCCCGAGCTGTGCGCCATGCTGAAGAAGTATCATCCTGTGTGGCTGAACACTCACTTCAACACGCCCAAGGAGTTCACTCCCGAAGCCGCCAAGGCCTGCGCCATGCTGGCTGATGCCGGTATTCCTCTGGGCAACCAGTCCGTGCTGCTGGCCGGTGTCAACGACTGCTCTCACGTCATGATGGAGCTGGTTCACGGCCTGGTCAAGATGCGTGTACGTCCTTACTACATCTACGCCTGCGATCCTTCTCTGGGTCTGAGCCACTTCCGTACTCCCGTGTCCAAGGGCATCGAGATCATGGAAGCTCTGCGTGGTCATACCTCCGGCTATTGCGTGCCCACCTTCGTGGTGGATGCTCCCGGCGGCGGCGGCAAGACTCCTGTCATGCCCAACTACCTGATCTCCGAGACTCCCCGCAAGGTTATCCTGCGTAACTTCGAGGGCGTTATCACCTCCTACACTCAGCCTGAGCACTATGTTCAGGATTGCCACTGCGATGTCTGCATGGGCAAGAAGAAGGCTGAGAAGACCGGTGTGGCATGGGTCGCCGAGGGCACCAAGCAGCGTTATCTGGAGCCCACCAAGCTGCTGCGTAACGAGCGTCACGTCAAGAAATAAGAGGTAAAAATATGGAAAGCAAACTCGGCTTGAATATGGAGCTGGTCAATCAGGCCCGTCAGTCTGCCGCCAAGGTGGCCGACGACGTTCAGGTCTTTATCGACCAGCACACTACGGTCACCGTTGAGCGTGCCGTCTGCCGTCTGCTGGGTGTCGATGGCGTCAACGATATGGACGTCCCCATGCCCAACGTGGTGGTGGATCATCTGCTGGCAGTTTCCCTGCTCCCTGCAGGCGCTGCTTGGGCTATCGGCAATGCCATGGTAGAGACCGGCAAGGATCCTCAGGCTGTGGCTGAGGCCGTCGACAGTGGTGAGCTGGATCTGTCCAAGGTTCCCGCTCACTCTGACGAGGAGATCCGTGCCGTGATCGACCCCGTGGTTCGTGCAACGGTGGAGCGCATCAACAAAAACGTTGCCAAGCGCAACGCTTACCTGAAGGAGTGGGGCGACAGAGAAGGTCCCTACCTGTACATCATCGTGGCTACCGGTAACATCTACGAGGATATCATCCAGGCCAAGGCCGGCGCCAAGCAGGGCGCAGATATCATCGCCGTGATTCGTACCACCGGTCAGTCCCTGCTGGACTATGTGCCTTACGGCGCTACCACTGAGGGCTTCGGCGGCACTTACGCCACCCAGGAGAACTTCCGCCTGATGCGTGCGGCTCTGGACGAAGTGGGCGAGGAGCAGCACCGCTATATCCGGCTGTGCAACTACTGCTCCGGTCTGTGTATGCCTGAGATCGCTGCCATGGGCGCTCTGGAGCGTCTGGATGTCATGCTGAACGATGCTCTGTACGGCATTCTGTTCCGTGATATCAATATGCAGCGCACCATCGTGGACCAGTTCTTCTCCCGTGTTATCAACGGTTATGCCGGCGTTATCATCAACACCGGTGAGGATAACTATCTGACCACCGACGACGCTATCACCAGCGCTCACACGGTGCTGGCTTCCCAGTTCCTGAACGAAGCCTTCGCCAAGACCGCCGGTATGCGTGAGGAGCAGATGGGTCTGGGCCATGCCTTTGAGATCGATCCCGCCGTGGAGGATACCTTCCTGTACGAGCTGGCTCAGGCTCAGATGGCCCGTGAGATCTTCCCCAATGCACCGCTGAAGTATATGCCTCCCACGAAGTTCATGACCGGCAACATTTTCCGCGGCCACATCCAGGATGCTCTGTTCAACATGGTCACCATCCTGACCGGCCAGAAGCTGTGCCTGCTGGGCATGATGACCGAGGCTATCCACACCCCGTTCCTGTCCGACCGTGCTCTGTCGATCGAGAATGCTCAGTATATCTTCCGTACCATGAAGGATCTGGGCAGCGAGCTGACCTATAAAGAGAACGGTATCATCCGCAACCGTGCCAACGAGGTGCTGACCAAGGCCACCGATCTGCTGAAGGAGATCGAGAAGCTGGGCCTGTTCACCACCATCGAGAAGGGGTATCTTCGCCGATGTTAAGCGTCCCAAGGACGGCGGCAAGGGCCTGGCCGGTGTTGTGGTCAAGGACGACAAATACTTCAACCCCTTCGTTGAGGTCATGAAAGGTAAGGTGGCGGCAGAATGAGCAGCGGACTGTATAATACCCACAAAATCGACTTCGATACCACGCTGGACCTGACCCGCCTGAAGCCTTACGGCGATACCATGAACGACGGTAAGGTGCAGACCAGCTTCACCCTGCCCATCAAGGACGATGAGCGTGGTGAGGAGGCTGCCCGCCAGATCGCCAAGAAGATGGGTCTGGAAGAGCCCAACGTGGCCTACCACGCCCCTCTGGACAAGGAGTTCACCTTCTACGTGGTGTACGGCAGCTGTGTCCACTCCGTCAACTACGAGGATATCCACGTGATCACCGTGGAGTCCGACGTCATGAGCATGGAGGACACCAACGACTACATCCGTGAGCATATCGGCCGCAAGGTCGTTATGGTGGGTGCTTCTACCGGCACCGACGCCCACACCGTGGGCATTGACGCCATCATGAACCGCAAGGGCTTCGCCGGCCACTATGGTCTGGAGCGCTACGAGATGATCGAAGCCTACAACCTTGGCTCTCAGGTCCCCAATGAGGACTTCATTAAGAAGGCTCTGGAGCTGCACGCCGATGTTCTGCTGGTCTCCCAGACCGTTACGCAGAAGGACGTTCACATCCAGAACCTCACCAACCTCATTGAGCTTCTGGAGGCCGAGGGCCTGCGTGACAAGTTTGTCGTCTGCTGCGGTGGTCCTCGTATCACCCACGAGCTGGCTAAGGAGCTGGGCTATGATGCCGGCTTCGGTGCCGGTAAGTACGCCGACGACGTGGCTTCCTTCGCTGTGACCGAGATGGTCAAGCGGGGCATGAAGTAAATCCAACCTGTGCAGACGCTCATGGGGCATAGTCCCCATGACCGTCTGATGCGGCATAGAGCCGTTTTCCGGTATTTTTTTTCCTGCACGTTCTCTTGCAATTTTCACCTTCATGTGTTATGATATCAAGGTGTGATAAAATTTTGACGATTTTAGAGAACGAAAATAAACAAGGAGGAACTGAAATGGCAAAGAAACCTGTTATCACTGCCAAAGAGGCAGCGGCAATGATCCCCGATGGCGCCACCATTATGTGCGGCGGCTTCCTGGCCTGCGGTCAGGCCCCGGGCGATCGTGAAGGAGCTGGTGGCTCGCGGTACCAAGGATCTGACCCTCATCGCCAACGATATGGCCCGTGCGGTGGGCCCCAAGGGTGAGGAGTTCTTCGGCATTGCCGAGCTGATCCACAATCATCAGGTCAAGCGTGTGATCGCTACCCACGTGGGCATGACTCCCGAGGTGGGCCAGCAGAACACCGAGGGTACTCTGGAGGTCAATCTGCTGCCCCAGGGTACTCTGGCCGAGTGCATCCGTGCCGGCGGCGCCGGTCTGGGCGGCGTCCTGACCCCCGTGGGCGTCGACACTCTGGTGGAGGACAGCCCCTTCTGCCTGGGCCGTCAGACCATCGACGGCAAGGATTATCTGCTGATGAAGCCCATCCACGCCGACTTCGCCCTGCTGGGCACCTACAAGTGCGACGAGTACGGCAACTGCTGGTACAAGGGTACCATGCGGAACTTCAACGTGGTCATGGCTACCGCCGCTGACACCGTTATCGCTGAGACCGAGTATCTGGTTCCCGTGGGCGAGATCGAGCCCGAGAACGTTCATACCTATGGTATGTGCGTGAACTACATCGTGGAAGGAGATAGAAAGTAATGGAAAAGTCCGAGATCAAAGGCTTTATCGCCAAGCGCTGCGCCAAAGAACTGAAGAACGGCGATGTCGTCAATCTGGGCATCGGCCTGCCCACCTTGATCCCCAACTACCTGCCCAAGGATGTGGAGCTGATCATCCACGCTGAGCTGGGTATCGTTTCCGCCGGCGCTACCCCCAAAGAGGGCGACGCCAACTATGATCCCTACCACGTCATCGATGCCGGCGGCGGCGTTGCTTCCGTGGCTTACGGCGGCGGCTTCATCGATTCCGCTACCAATTTCGGCCTGATCCGCGGCGGCCATGTGGACGCCTGCTTCCTGGGCGCTCTGGAGGTGGATGCCCAGGGCAATCTGGCCAACTGGATCATCCCCGGCAAGAAGATGCCCGGCATGGGCGGCGCTATGGACCTGTGCGTGGGTGCTAAGCACGTCATCGTCTGCATGGAGCACACCGCCAAGGGCAATCCCAAGATCTTCGAGAAGTGCCGTCTGCCCCTGACCGCTTCCCACTGCGTCAACAAGATCATCACCGAGATGTGCGTGCTGGAAGTGACCGACAAGGGTCTGCTCATGACCGAGATCAACCCCGAGTTCACCGTGGAGCAGGTGCAGGCCGCTACCGCTGCCCCCATCACTGTCTCTGAGAACCTGAAGAGCATGGTGGACTAAGTCTCCGCATCGGGAACAAAATGTGCAAAAAGACACGGCAGAGTTCTGCCGTGTCTTTTCTCGTGCCGGGGCGTGCTGATACAGGCAAGGAAGGCCGGATATGAAGCTCCGCATCATCGGCGGCAGCGGCAGCGGGAAAACGTATCTGGCCCGGCGGCTGGCACAGGAATATGACATTCCTCATGTGGAGTTGGACGAGCTGCAGTGGGACAGCGGTGCCACGTTGCTGCGGGGTCTGCGGTAGCTCTTGGATTTGTTCACATCCAGCATGGCCTGTACCCGCACCCAATCGCCGCCTGCGATGATGCCGGGATGCTTGCCCACCGCCACGATCCATTCCTCCATGGGGCGGATCTGGTTTGCCTTGCCGGGGCGCTGGAGCGAGCGGTTGTACACCGTGATGCCGTGCTCACCGTCGAATTCTGCGCGCTCGGCAAAGTCGCCGATGTTGCGGCTGATGCGGTCGAGGCGGTAGACCACGATGGCGGCAAAGGCGATCTTCTGGGAATCCTTCATCATTTTCTTGAACTGCGGGCGCTCCAGGTTGCCGCCGGAAAAGTCCTCGTAGACCAGCACGTTTTCCGCCGCTTCCTCGCCAAAGTGCATGGCGATGTACTGGCGGCACCTCGCATGATTCATTAGGTTGATAGATATATTATATCGGATCGGAATCCGTTTGAAAAGGTACCCAAAGGGAAGGATCTGAAAAATGTTGTATATCCGGCTCGGCTGGGATGTTTTTGCAGAATAAGTCAATCACACAGCAGCCCTCACGGCATAACCGTGAGGGCTGCTGTGCAGCTATATGTCCTCAGGCTTGGAAATAGCCGCAAAGGACTTTTTTTTTCATTTTGTTCATCAAGGGAGAGGATGCGCACCTCCAGGCCGGTAATATAATTATCCGGGTGTCCCTCGCAGCACTGATCCACGATATTGGGGGTGATGACGCAGTCATCCACCGGCAGCTTCCGGCGGTAAGCTTCACCAAACAGGCGGTCGATGGAGTCCTGAATGGTGAGATACGGTCCGTAGTGATAGCCGCAGAGATAGTCCCCGGCAGGAATATAGGAAACAGGCTGGTCGGCCATCAAATCCGGCAGGCGGTGGACCTCGTCGGGAGTGTCTTCATAGAGATAAGCGCCAAACCATTTTCGCTGTCCCTGATAAAAGCCTACGGTGGGATAGAAGTAAAACAGCTCATGGGTAAAAGGTTGATTTCCTCGCCGATGTGCAGAAAGCGCGCGCGCGCGGAAGGTGCGGACATAGAATTTATCCCGCTGGCTGACCGCCTGTTCCCTCTCGATAAACTCCACCTTCTGCTGGATGATTTGGATGGTGGCATTCAGCTCATCGCATTGACGGCGCAGCTGCTGCGCCTGCTGGGAGAGCATTTGCAGGTTATCACGAAGACCGTTGCTGTGGAGAAAAGCCTTGATCTGGGCAAGGGAGTAGTCCAGTCGCCGCAGGTATCGGATCGTGGCCAAGGCATAGACCTGATCGAAATGGTAAAAACGGCGGTTGTTTTCGCTGTTGCGCACCTGCGGCACCAGCAGACCCTTGGTATCATAATGGCGCAGCAGTTGGACATCCATGTTGAATATGTTGGCAAGCTCCCCGATCGTCAAGAATTCTTTCATAAAACCTCCCATTTTCCCGCTATGTAACGCTATGATTTTGTAAGAACACTAGAAAATCCAGAAAAAATCAAAATTAGGGCTTGAACCTATAACCGTTATAGGTTGTAAGGTAAGTATATCATTTACGAAGCAACTTGACAAGTATCTGGATGGAGGGATCTCATGCAAACCTATTTGAAGAACGGTTACATCGTCTCCATGGATCAGCAGGACACCGTTTTTGACGGTGGCGGTGTGCTGGTGGAGGATGACCGCATTACGGCGGTTGGTAAGGTAGACCCCAGGCTGGTGAAGCCCGACGCAGAGGTCATTGACCTGCAGGGCAAGTATGTACTGCCCGGGTTTGTGAACACTCACGTACACACCTCCCAGCAGATTTCCCGTGGAGTGGGCGATGATGTTGATTTCATCTGCTGGCTTCATGACCGGATGTGGCCCTTTGAGAGCAACATGACGGAGGAGGACTCTTATGTATCCACGCTGATGACCAGTCTGGAGCTGATCCGCTCCGGCGTGACCTCCTTTGCAGAACCGGGCGGACAGTTCGTCTCCGGCATGGCCCGCGGTACGGCGGAATCCGGTCTGCGCGGTAAGCTGGCCAAGTCCGTGATGGACTGCGGCGAGGGACTGCCGGAAATCTGGCAGCGCACCATGGAGCAGGAACTGGAGCAGCAGGTGGTGGATCTGGAAAAATACCACAACACGGCTGACGGAAGGGTGCAGGTATGGTTCGGCCTGCGCACCATTTTCAACAACACCGATGAGCTGTGCGTCCGCACCAAGGAACTGGCGGATCAATACGGCGTCGGCATCCATATGCATGTGGCTGAGGCCAAGGAGGAAAAAGAATATACCTATGCCCGCTGGGGTGAGGGCACGGTAAAGCATCTGGAGCGGCTGGGCGTGCTGGATAAGAATTTGCTGGCCGTTCACACAGTATGGCTGACGGACGAGGAACTGGAACTATTCAAGAAGCGGGAGGTAAAGATTTCTCACAACCCGGCTTCCGCCATGCGTGTGCTGGGCTTTGCACGAATCCCGAAAATGCTGGCTATGGGGCTGCGGCCCTCCATCGGTACGGACGGCGCTTCTTCCTCCAATCATATGGACATGGTGGACGAGATGTGGCTGACCAGCCTGATCCACAAGGGCTGGCGTCTGGACCCCACGGTCGTTCCCTCACAGGATATTCTGCGGATGGCCACCAAGTGGGGTTCCGCGCACTGCTGGACGAAGACCTGTATGGCAGTCTGGAATGCGGCAAGAAGGCGGATCTGATCGTCATTGACCCCCACGGCCCGTCTATGATGCCGGTGAATGACAAAATCGCCGCACTGGTGACGGCCATGCATTCGGCCAACATCCAGTCCACCATGTGTGACGGCAAGTGGCTGATGCGGGACCGGAAGATCCTGACGCTGGACGAGGAGGCCATTCTGAAGGAGGCCTGCGACCGGGCCAAGGCCATCTACAAGCGGGCGGGCATTGAGCTGCCGGATCGCTTCCCGGTGGTGAAGGTTTAAAGGTTTTTACCGGTGCGAGGCACCAGAACATAGAAGAAACAGCAGCAAGCGGAATTTTGTGTTTAGTATGGAGGTACAGCATGAATCAGAAATTACTGTCCGTTGCGAAGGGGGAGACTCCGGCCGATCTGGTGATCCGGAACGGCAAGGTAGTCAATGTTTATTCCGGTGAGATTTACGACGGCGGCGTGGCCATCTGCGGCGACACCATCGCCGCCGTGGGCGATGTGGAATACTGCATCGGTGAAGGCACCCGGGTGGTGGATGCGGAAGGAAAGTATCTGACCCCTGGCTTTCTGGACGGGCATATCCATCCGGAAAGCTCGTCACTGGCAATCCGTCCCTTTGCCGAAGCGGTGCTGGCACACGGCACCACAGGCATCATGACTGACCTGCATGAGGTGGGCGTGGTGTCTGGGTTGGAGGGCATCGAGGCCATTCTGAAAGAGGCGGAGGCCACAGACCTGAAAATCTATTTCGTGGTGCCGTCCCATGTGCCGTTTTCTCCCAATCTGGAGACCAGCGGCGGCCGCTTTAACCCGGAGATCATCCGCAAGGCACTGAAGCGTCCGGATGCGGTGGGCCTGTCCGAGTGTGTTGGCCCCTATATCACGGCGGGCTTCCCCGATTTGCTGGAGTCCTTTGACACAACGCTGTCGATGCCCGGCAAGACGCTGCAGGGCCATCTGCCGGATATGTACGGCCCGGCCATGAGCGCCTGCATCGCCGCCGGCGTATCCACCGACCATGAGTCCTTCTGCGAAAAGGATGTGTTTGAGCGGCTGCGCAACGGCTGCCACCTGATGATGCGCGAGGGCAGCTGCGCGGAATATGCCGGTACTGCTGAAGACCGTGATGGAAAATCATCTGGACACCGCCATGGTCAGCATCGTTACCGACGACCTGCACACGGTGGACCTGCAGGAGCGGGGCCATCTGGACGATTCTCTGCGCACGGCGCTGGACATGGGACTGGACTTTGTCAAGGCTATTCAGATGGTTACCGTCAACTGCGCACGGGCGTTCAATCTGGATCGGGAGATCGGCGGACTGGCCCCGGACGCCGGGCGGACATCAATATCACCCCCGGCCCGGAGGATTTCCGCGTGCTGACCACCTTTGCCGGCGGCCGCCAGATTACGGACAACGGCAAGCTGTTGGTACACTATGAGACGGCAGCGCATGAGCCCTGTGTGCTGAACACCATGCATCTGAAGAACCCCATCACGGCAGACAGCTTCAAGATCCATGCCCCTGCAGGCGCCAAGAAGGTGAAGGCGCTGGTGATGGATACGCTGCCCCCTACATGCCCTTCACCAATCGCCGGGATGTGGAGCTGCCGGTGGTAGACGGCGTGGTGCAGTGCGATGTGGAGCAGGATGTGCTGTACATTGCGCAGGTAGAGCGCCATGGCAAGAACGGAAATGTGGGCAAGGCCTTTATGGGCGGCTTCCATATCCGGGGCGGCGCAATGGCTTCCTCCGTGGGCCACGACAACCACAACATCATTGTCATGGGCGACAGCTTTGAGGACATGGCACTGGCGGTGAACCGCTGCGTGGAGCTGGGCGGCGGACAGGTGATCGTCCGGGACGGCAAGGTGGCCGCCGAGGTGGCGTATCCCATCTGCGGCTTGCTGAGCGACCTGCCGCTGGAGGAACTGGCGGAGAAGAAAAAGGAACTGAACCGGGTGGCTCACGAAATGGGCACGGAAATTGCCATTCCCTTCATGTTCCTCAGCTTTATCTGTCTGGCGGCTATCCCCGCTTACGCCATTACCGACTGCGGATTTATTGATGGGTGCAGCAGAAGGTGATCGACCCCATTCTGGAGGTCGTGGAATAAAACCGAATTCCCTGAAAACCAATTTACAAAAAGCACAGAGAGGAGCAACATGAAGAACGATTTTTTTAAGCTGAAGGATCACGGTACCACCGTCCGGCGGGAAGTGCTGGCAGGTATCACCACCTTTATGACCATGGCCTATGTGCTGGCAGTGCAGCCTTCAGCCATCTGTGGCTTCGGCCCCGATCCCTACATCACGGATATAAACGGCATTGTCATCAGCAAGTCGGCGCTGCTGGTGATGTGTGCGCTGGTCAGCGGTATCATCACCCTGTTTATGGGCCTGTATGCCAATTTGCCGCTGGCACTGTCTACCGCTATGGGCAGCAACTTCATTCTTGGCGGGCTGGTCAACAGCGGCACGGTATCCTTCGGCTGGGCCATGGCACTGCTGCTGTGCTCCGGTATCCTGTTCATTCTGGTGACGGTTCTGGGTGTGCGGAAAATGGTGGTGGATCTGCTGCCGAAAACCTGAAGATCGCCATACCAACCGCCGTGGGCTTCTTTATTGCCTATCTGGGCTTTAAAAACACCGGCCTTGCCACTTTCAGCGACAGCGGTCTGGCTTTGGGCGATTTTACCCAGCCTGCGGTGCTGCTGGCCTTGATCACCCTGGCAGTGATGGGCGTGCTGACGGCCTACAAGGTGCGCGGTGCTATTCTGATCGGCATCATTGTCGGCACCATCATCAGCATTCCTATGGGTGTGTCTACGCTGCCTGCTGCGCTGGTGTCCCTGCCGGATATGAGCGAAATCGGCAATCTGGTGCTGTGCTACGACTTCAAGTCCGTGTTGGCTGACATCCCCGGCGCACTGGTGTGGATCTTCATCCTGTTTACCAGCGACTTCTTTGCTACCTTCGGCGCACTGATCGCCGTGGGCGCCCAGACCAATATGCTGGATGAGAATGGCAACTTCCCCCAGATTGAAAAGCCCTTCCTGGTGGATGCTGTTGGTACCGTGGTGGGCTCCGGCACCGGATGCACCACCATCTCCACCTTCATTGAATCCACCATCGGCGTGGAGGCGGGCGGCCGCACGGGCCTGACGGCGATTGTCAGCGGAGTGCTGTTCCTGGTGTGCATTTTCCTGTCCCCGCTGTTTTTGATGATCCCCACTGCCGTGACCGGCGTGGCGCTGATCTTCGTGGGCTTCTCCATGCTGTCGGGCTTTACGAAGCTGGACTTCTCCGACTTCAAGAGTTGCTTCGGCCCCTTCGTGATGATCCTGTTCGGCACCTTTACCGGCGACATTGCTGCGGCGATCTGCCTGGGCGTGCTGACGGACGTGCTGATCAAGGTGCTGACAGGCGATGCAAAGAAGGTACACCCGGTGCTGTACGTGCTGTGTATCCCGCTGGTGCTGTATTTCATCGTGTAAAAACCGGATAACAACGTAACTTCCCGGCATACCCGGATAGCAGGTCTGATTGTGCGGAGTAGCGCAGCGTAAGCTGCGCTACTCCGGTTTTTATTGGGATATGTATGCAGAACAGTAATAGATTTAGCAATCATGGGTAGCATCTCTTACTAATATCCTACAATCATTCTACCGAAATAATTTTTGGCGTTCAAGACCCTGCTTGAAATATCTCTCCCGTGTGGATTTGAAGATTTGCACGCTTCCCTGTTCCCATCGATCAATAGTCCGCCACGTCACGCTGGCGAAGTCCTTTTTGATAACGATACCACCGCCGTTTGTTCCACTGTAATAGTATGGCTTTGCCGGTGCTGATGGCGATGGCCAGCGCTACCACCGTCAGGGGAAAGACCACCGTATTGGCGGCGTTTCCGTAGGAGCCCAGATAGCTGGCGTTGGCGATGAAGATCTGATCCACGATGTTGTAGAGTGCCCCTACCAGCAGGGAGATGACGCAGGGGAGGGCGTAGCGGCGCATGAGCCGCCCGACGGGCTCGGTCTCCAGAAATTGTGAGTTGTGTTCCATAGGTGTGTCCTCTCTTTCGGCGTGATAAAATGCGTAAGTCCCGGAAATCCTGACTTACGCATTTCTGCTGCACGATTTGCCTATGGTATTCCGCAAAAAACGTGCGGCGCTTCTGCAACCGGATTTACGCAGAAACGCCACACATTGTAAGATGATTATATCAGATGGGAAGAAGCTTTTCAAATGTTTTTGCCGCTGCATTTATGCCGCCGTGTCCCGGCGGAAACGGCGCATGAGGATCAATGCCATGGCAAAACACAGCAGCTCCGAGCAGAGGGGGGCGAACCAGATGCTGCTGCCGCCCCAGAGCGCCGCCAGCAGGAGCAGCGCCCCGGCCTGCAGCACCAGTCCCCGGCCCATGGAGATGCACAGGGCGGAGCGGGGCCGCTCCACCGCCGTCAGGAAGCCGCCCATGAGGATGTTGAAGCCCACTAGCAGATACGATAGAGCGTACCGCCGCAGCGCCCCGGTGGAGGCGGCGTTCAGCAGAGGCTTCTCTGAGCCGAGGAAGATATGTACCCAGCTGCGGGGCCAGCAGGAAAATACCGGCAAAGCAGACCGCCGTCATGATGGCTACGGTGATCAGGCCGTACCGCAGCAGCCGACGGTACTTCTCCGGGTCCTTGCGGCCGTACTGGAAGCTCACCAGCGGCTGGGAGCCCTGAGACACACCCAGCATGATGTTCACCACCAGCGTATTGGTGTAGGCAATGATGGTATAGCTCACCAGCCCGTCGGTGCCGATGCAGCGGAGGATCACATGGTTGAAGAGGAAGATCATCACGCCGTTGCACAGCTCCGTAACGCCGTCCGCCAGTCCGATGGGGATCAGGCGGCGGTAGATGGAGCCCTCCGGCCGGAAGCGCACCAGATGGAAGGTGGTGTGCTTGCCAAAGAAGTGGGTGACGTAGATGATGCAGGTCAGCAGCTGGCTCAGGCCTGTGGCGAAGGCGGCACCCCATGCGCCCCAGTTCAGCACAAAGATGGCCACATAGTCCAGCACGCAGTTGGTGAGGCAGCCGATGCACACCGTGAGAATGGCCAGCATGGGCCGCCCATCGGTTTTGACTAAGATCTCCAGATTATACGACACGATGAAGCAGGTGGCAAAGGGGGCCAGTCCCCGCAGATACGACATGGTGTAGCCCAGCGTTTCCTCCTCCGCCCCCAGCAGCAGAGCAAAGGGTTCCAGAAAGACCAGCACCAGAGCGGTGATGGTCAGGCCGATGATCACCAGCAGCACCAGATTCTGGGAGAACAGGCGGTTGGCGTGCTCCCGGTTGCCCTGCCCCAGATAGATGGAGAGGATGGTGCTGGTGCCTACGGCGAAGGTGACGGCGATGGAGAACATGACGTTGGTGAAGGGGACGGCCAGATTCACCGCCGCCATGGCGTAGTCCCCCACGCCCTTGGCCACGAACAGGCCGTCCACGATGGAGTACAGGGAAAAGACCATGAGGGAGGCCACGGTGGCCGAGGAGAAGCGTAGAAACTGTGCCAGCAGACTGCGCTGATCTTGCATTTTCGATGAGATTCCTTTCCATTCAGCGGCGTACCGCATATATCCCGCCGCAGCGGTTGTACCGTCTATTATAGCCGAAATTTTCCGTTCGGTCAAGACGGGGGCGCCTACATCCCACAGCAGAATACGGCAAAATGTACAGGAGGTGCGGTGCGTCCATTGGAGATTTTGTGCGATGGGGGACAGCGTCCTCCGTTCAGGAAACGTGAAGGATGCGGCGGAGACGAAAGAGGGACGCCCCGACGGGCGTCCCTTCAAGACTGCCGAAAAACCCTTCGGTTTTTCGGCAAGATTGTAGTCTGCTGCGCAGCATAATTTGTGTGCCATAGGCGCACAAATTCCACACTTGCAGCCTGAGAAGTATTTTCTCTCACGCACATTCGCGAGAAAATGATTTTTACTTTTTGCCGCCTGCGGGCAGCAAACTCTGGAAGAGGGACGACGGGCGTCCCTCGATGAAAAAGTGAACAGCGAAGATACCAGGAATCCGACTTCCCGGCGAAGATGACACCCAGCGTGATCAGGGACGGCACCGATGATGCACATGAGGAAATTTTCTCCCCCAGCAGTAGCCAGCCCGCCACCACAGTGACGAAAGGAGTGGCATAGAGGTAGTTGTTGGTGATGACCACGCCCAGCCGCTTGAAGGCGATGTTCCAGATGGCGAAGCACACGGCGTTGCCGAACACTCCCAGAAACAGCCAGCTCACCAGAATATTGGGCTGGGTGAACAGGGGCGTCAGGCTGGGCAGGCCGTCCGTCAGCAGCACCAGCGGCAGGGAGGTCAGGAAGGCCCACAGGAACACCCGGCGGGTCACAAGGAAGTTGTCGTAGCGCTCGGTATACTTTTGACGAGGATGGAGTACACCGCCCATTACGAGGGCGGCGGCCAGAGCCAGCAGGTCGCCCAAGGGGCTTAGATGGAAGGACAGGGGTGCCGTTGAGTACCACTTATCACCACGCCGGCGATGGCCACCACGGCGCCGATGATAGACCCACTTTGCCCAGCTTCTCACCCTTTGCGGGAGAACAGCTGCGCCAAAATCACCGTTAGGATAGGGACATGGATACCAGAATACTGACGTTGGCAGCGGAGGTATGGGCCGAGGCGGTATTCTGCAGGAAGAAGTGTAGAAGCTGCCGCCGGTGATGCCGATGAGGATGAACATCAGCTCATCCTTCCACGGGAGCTTCATGGTCTTGGGCTCCAGCGCCCACAGAGCCAGATACGCCAGCCCCATCCGCAGGGGGATGATCTGGGTGGGGGTATAGGCCGTCAGCATGACCTTTGGTGAGCGCAGTTGTGCTGCCCCACACCAGAGTAGTAAAGATGGCATACAGATGCCCTGCTGAGCTTTTGACGATTTGACATGATCCACACTCCTAACACACAAATGCTGCGCTGATGCAGCGCTTAATCTTCGGGATGACGGGGTCTGACTCCGGCCAAGTGACTTGTGCAATGAGATCCTTGGCCACGTTCACTGTGTCATAGTCGGGCCACATGACCCACAGGGCCTGACCATGGAGTAGCCGGCCACGGCCGCCAGCCGGTGACGGAGCAGCTGGGATGTCCTCCAGCCGGACATATCCGACAGCTGCATTTACCATGACTGGGATAGGGCGCTGGTGATCATGGTTTCCGCTACTTATCCAGCACCGTTGAAGGTGGCCTTGTTGAAGATGGCCTTGATCATGGCCATCTGGCTGGTTGTCCCGTCAGCGCCTCCCGGCAGAAAGCCAGAGCCGCCTGCCCGTCCACGTTGTAGTTCATCCCCTCGGTGAAGGAGAAGTAGTCGTCATAGAGATTACCGTTCTTTATCGGGGATCTGCATGACCTTGGTGCGAAGGTCTGCTCGGTAGTAGACGTCTACGCCCCCAGAGCGTCCACGATCTTGGTCAGGCCGTAGAAGCGACACGGGCGTAGTACTGCGTTCCACACCGTAGAGATCGTCCAGCACCCGCATGGACTTCACCGATGCCGTCATACCGGCGTGGAGTCAGTTTATCCAGCTGGCCGTTGAAGCTCAGGGGCAGGAAGTAGTCACGGGGGTATTTAGCAGCAGGATCTGCCGGGACTCCAAATTCACCACCGCCAAAATGTTCACGTCACTGAGGCTCTGGATGTTGACATCGGAGTTCCGGGCATCGATGCCGCTGCAATAGACCACGAAGGGCTCCACGGTGATGGACTCGTTGGGTACCACCGGGGCGACCTCCTTGGTGAAGTCGAACTGCTTGAGATACGGCGTAGTTGTCGAAATCCGTATAGCCTCCGTCTGCTCCAGAATGGGCAGATAGCCGTCGTTAAGGATAATGGCGTCCACCTCGCCGTCATACAGAGCGTCCGCCAGCTGGGGCACAGAGGCGTAGGCCTTGAGGTGGATTCAGATCGGACAGGGTTTTGAGCACCTCGGTGGTGTTCCCCCTGATCGGCGTTTTCCAGCACGCCGAAGGTATAGCCCACGGCATCCTCGATGGAGCTGGCCTCGTTGTCCTTCAGGACGATGATGTCGATGGTCTGCTTCTCCGCCATCTTGCCCACGATGCGGGTGACGGCACTTTTGAGACTGCCGCCGGCCACGGCACCGTAGATCATTCCGGCGGACAGGATCACAGCCAGCACGCCGCAGCCGATCTTGGCGGCATGACCACCCTTTGAGGGGCGGCGGGGCAGCTGCACCACGGCGTGGCCGCTGTTGAGGATCAGGATGCCCGCCATCAGCAGCAGCAGATATTTGTTGTCCAGCATATCCAGATTCAGGAGCTGGCCCAGCAGCACCAGACTGCACACCATCAGCAGTCCCAGCGCAATCCAGGCCGAACCAGTCCATCCACGCCATACGGCGGCTGCCGGAGGTGTCGCTGTGCGTTTGTTTGGAAGTCATAGCATTTCTCCTTACTTCAGAGATGACGGCTCGCATGGTCTTATGACCGGCCGCAATCCCCTATTATATAGGATAGATAGTAGAATTACCAGAGATTTTTGCGAAAAACCGGGGAAATATCAAATTTTCCGGAAAAACGGGGAAATCAGCCATTGATGAGCTCCCGGATCATCCGGCGAGCGGCGGCGACGGAGCTCATCCGGCACCAGTACGCTGAGGGGAAGCCGGTGGTGAAGCAGTCCTGCATATCCGTGGTGCCGGAGAGGGTGTGTAGGTGCTGATGTCCCAGTCCACCTTGTCCTCCAGCTGCAGCTTCACCAGCTTCAGGATATCCTGCTGGGGCATATTGGTCAGCACGGAGTCGGAGACGGCCTTCAGCACATCCTGATACCCGGAGAGAATGGCGGGGGAGGTGGCCTTGTCAATGATGGCCTGCAGCACCGCCATCTGGTTGCGGCCTCGCTGCACGTCGCCCTGAGCGAAGGCGGAGCGCTCACGGGAGAAGGCCAGAGCCTCCCGGCCGTTGAGGTGATTGACGCCCCTCGGTGAAGGTAAAGGCCTCGTCGTGATAGCCACCGTCGCCGTTTTCGTTGGGCATCTCCATGGCGACGGTAGTGAAGTCCACCGGTGAGGTGACATCGATGCCGCCCAGAGCGTCCACGATATCCATAAGGCCGCTGAAATTCACACGGGCGTAGTAGTCGGCCTTCACCCCCAGCAAGGTGTGCTGAAATGGGTCAGCTTATCCATCTCTCCGTTGAAGGGCAGGGGCAGATAGTAGTCACGGGGGATATTCACCAGCAGAATTTTATGGGTGGAGGGGTTCACCACCGCCAGAATGTTGGCATCGCTGCGGGTGTTGAGCAGGGTATCGGAGATGCGCTCGTCGGTGCCGCTGCAATAGACCACGAAAGGCTGACGGGAGATGTTGGCATTCGGGGCGATGGTGTCGGACCGTGTGTCACGTCGTATGTATAGATCTCACGGGTGCGGGACGTAAAAAAATCCTTGTAACCGTCGGTCTGCTTCAGGGTGGAGACCATGCCTTTGCCCAGAATGACGGCGTCTACTTCCCGGTTGTACAGAGCGTCGGCCAGAGCCGTGGGAGTGTCGTAGGACTTGGCCTTGACCTGCCCCAGTCCCTCCTCCAGATGCGTCAGAAGGGCATCGGTGGTGTCGGTATCCGTCTGAGCCAGATAGCCGTAGGTATAGCCGAAGGTATCACCGATCTCCTGAGCGGAGTCGTTTTCCCGGACCCGCACCACCACGGTCTTGACGCTGCCGGTGCTGGACACACGGGAGAGAAGTCTCCAGCACGGCGTTGGTGGCCACGGTGGCGTAGATCATGCCCGCCGACAGTACCAGCGCCACCACCCCCAGAACAAGCTTCCAGCGCTTGTTGCGCCAGCGGGGCAGTTGGGTCACAGCGAAGAGAACGTTCAGTCCCGCCAGCACCGCCAGCAGGAGCAGCGTCAGCTTTTGGGTCAGCACGCCGGTGGTCAGCAGCCGGGCCGCCAGAAAGCCGCTGGAGATCAGCAGCAGGAAGAAGGTGAGTATACCGAACCGATCCGCCCCGGTGCGGCGGCGGGAGGAACCGTAGCCGCCGTAGGAGCGGGAGGAATAATGTCTGGACATAGAGGAAAAACTCCTTTCCGAAAATCAGCAAGGCACGACAGGATAGCCCACCGGCCGAAGGCACATAGTCTCTCTATTATAAAGCGGCGGCGACAGGAAATCCAGTGTAAAAGGTTACAGATTTGTGAACTTTACGGCGAATGCGGCGAATACGGCGGATGTGACGATTTTGTTATCCGGGGATTTCCCGGCGGAAACGGTTGAAGCGGCGGCGGAGTGTGGTATAATGATCAAAGCGGCCACGGGCCGTTACGGAAAAATAAGCCGCCGCCCCTGCGGAATGGAGGCGGCGTATTTCAGGAGGATCACCATGAAGGCAGCACTGGTCATTATGGCGGCGGGACTGGGTTCCCGCTACGGTGGAAATAAACAGGTGGACGGCGTAGGACCCCAGGGGGAAATGCTGATGGAGTATTCCATCTACGATGCCGTTCGGGCGGGCTTTACCAAGGTGGTGTTCATCATCAAGCCCGATATGCGGGAACTGATGGATCGCCTGTGGGGGATCGCACACTCATAACAAAAAACAGGAGAGCCGCTGGAGGTCTGCTACGCCATGCAGGACTTCACCAGCATCCCGGACTACTACACCATTCCGGCGGGCCGCACCAAGCCCCTTCGGCACCGCCCATGCGGTGCTGTGCGCCCCGGCCCTATCTCCCGAGCCCTTCTGCGTCATCAACGCCGACGACTACTACGGCGTGGATGCCTACCGGGCCATGTATGAGGAGCTTCAGCGCCTGCCCCGGCAGGGACGGGCCACCATGGTGGGGTATCTGCTGAAAAACACCGTCAGCGCCAACGGCACCGTATCCCGTGGCGTGTGCCGGGTGGAGGACGGCTGGCTCCGTGGCATCCATGAGACGCTGAAGATCCAGCTGTTCCCGGACGGCTCCATCGCTGATGTGGCGGAGGGCCAGCACCGGGAGCTGGCGCCGGACACGGTGGTGTCCATGAACTTCTGGGGCTTCATGCCCTCCATCTTTCAGGAGTTGGAGGCCTACTTCGACCACTTCCTGCGCTGCGAGGCCGGGGACAACATCAAGGCGGAGTGCCTGCTGCCGGGCATGGTGGGAGACCTGCTGGAGCAGGGACGGCTGGAGGTATCCGTGCTGCACTCGGCAGACCGCTGGTTCGGCATGACGTACCACGAGGACCGGCAGGCGGTGGCGGCGGAGCTGCAGAAGCTCCACGCCGGCGGTGTGTATCCACCTACCCTGCGGGCCTGAGAGGGGAGACCGACACATGAGCGACTATTACGATCAGACCCCCGGAGCAGCGCCGTCAGCTGCGGGCGCAGCGGGAATCGGCGGCGGCAGGCGCAGGTGCGTCGGCGGAAGCTGCTGCTGGGCCTGCTGGTGCTGGCGGTATTGGCTGTGGTGCTGATACTGGTGCTGCGGGGCTGCGGCAAGGATAAGGACCCGGCGCAGCCTACCCCCAGCGAGAATGTGGACAAACCCGACACCCCGGATACCTCCGACACCCCGACGAAGCCATCGGACAAGGAGCCGAACCAGAAGCCTGACGACCAGCAGAGCGGCCAGAGGCAGGAGATCCCGTGGAATCTGACGCTGGTGAACCGGTGGAATCCCCTGCCGGAGGGCTGGACCGTGGACGAGGTGACGCTCTCCAACGGCTGGACGGTGGACAACCGCTGCTACGACGCCCTCCAGCAGATGATGGACGCCTGCCGGGCGGAGGGGGCTGTATCCCGTGGTGTGCTCTGCCTACCGGACGCAGGCCAAGCAGCAGAACATCTTCGACCAGATGAAGCAGTCCCTGTTGGATCAGGGGTACAGCGATGCCGACGCCGAGACGGAGGCGGGCCGTCAGGTGGCCGTTCCCGGCACCAGCGAGCATCAGCTGGGGCTGGCGGTGGACATCGTGGATCTGGACCACCAGCTGTTGGACGAGAGTCAGGAGCAGACGGCGGTGCAGCAGTGGCTTATGACCAACAGCTGGCGCTACGGCTTCATCCTGCGCTATCCCACCGCCAAGACGGAGACCACCGGCATCTATGAGCCGCAGGAGGCCGCTGCGGAGATTATCAGCAGGGGTGTGTGCCTGGAGGGAGTATATCGCCGCCAAATACGGCGCTTGACCGGAGGGACGAGGAATGAGATTGAGAAAGTAAGCAGCTCACATTTATATAAAGGAGTTGCTGATGGATGCATATCGAGGAATATACCACGTATCAGGAGTCCGGAGGTGCTGGCTCTGTATGGAAGCGTCGGATGGACGGCCTATACGGAGCAGCCAGACGAGGCGCTGCGCCGAGCCGGAGTTTTGCGGCTTCATGCGGTCGCTGGGGGAGAGTGTCCCCCTGACACCCTCCCCCATGCTTTGTCCTGTGTACCGGGCGGTCAGCGCCGGTCTTGATCTCCAGTTGGTTCTGCTGCTCCTGCCGATTCTGATCCTGCTTTGGTTCTGCTTGTTCTGCTTCTGCTGATTCTGGTCCTGTGTTGATTTTTGCCGGACATTGAGGCACCCTCCTTCCGTATCTGCGATACAGCTTCAGTTCGAAAAACCGGCGGAGCATACATCCTCCCGTGAAAAATTTCCGGCAGCAGATAAAAAATCCGCTTGACAGGCGGGAGGAGCGATGGTATACTACTGAAGAAAACAAAGAAGGCAGGATGCACCTCCAGCAAAGGCAAAGAGGTCAACAGCGAGTATGGCGGCGGCCCGGAAGGGGCGCAGGCTTTTGCCCCGGATGCAGCTTTGCATCCGTGTTTTTATTTTCCGAAGGAGGTCAGCTTCCGGTTATTAGCAATGTAGTGCATCAACTCAACGAGGAGATCCGTGACAAGGAGATCCGCCTCATCGGTGAGACCGGTGAACAGCTGGGTATCATGTCCTCCGCCGACGCTCTGCACATTGCGGACGAGCGGGGGCTGATTCTGGTGAAGATCCTCCCCAGGCGACCCGCCGGTGTGCAAGCTCATG
>VOFF01000626.1_pt1 | contig 50001 bp, 51 predicted proteins | sample 5384061 | NCBI WGS metagenome assembly VOFF01 (sample SAMN12384725, study PRJNA508395) | human gut metagenome | isolation source: healthy gut E | host: Homo sapiens | reverse complement strand
CAATCCACGCTCCCGTGAAGGGAGCGACGAGTTATGACCGGCATCACGCAGAATGTGGGCATTTCAATCCACGCTCCCGTGAAGGGAGCGACCGAAACTGTTGGCTGCAGGCTCCCCTTTCCGTGCTCTGGTTATTTCAATCCACGCTCCCGTGAAGGGAGCGACGCAAGGGCATTTTGCGCACCTTCCGATTGAGCCATTTCAATCCACGCTCCCGTGAAGGGAGCGACGGCAAGCAATCGCGATATCATTGCCGCTGGACGATTGACAATTTCAATCCACGCTCCCGTGAGGGGAGCGACCGCCCGCTCTCCACATTGTCAGATAGGCATCCTCATTTCAAACAGCTCCCGTGAAGCAGATTCCTCCATCGCTCCTTTCAGGTAGCCGGAGACAGATTTTGCCTTCATCAGCTTGAACACAATTCCTTGAGCGAGCAGGCCGAGCAGCCTTTCTGCGGTTTTACCTTAGGCGTGCAGCCGCGGCGCAGATAGTCGTGCATTTCGGCAAGGCTGTCGCGTACACGCTGCCGCAGTTCGTCTGTAAATTCGACAGGCGTCCGTCGGCGCGGTTCACCGTAGAACAGCGCACCGTCGGAAATCTGACAGCACAGCATTTCCTCAAGGCACATCGCCTGAGCGCACAGCTGCAGCTCGTCCGCGTCGTGCGGCTTGGGCTTGCCGCGCTTGTATTCGACCGGAAACGGCATCCACAGTCCGTCTCGTCCCTGCAGGGCAACGCCGTTTTCCGAGCGATGAAATTCCACCACATCGCATTCACCGGACACGCCGAGCACCGTCGAATGGATGCGCATGGCACGAACAATCAGCACGTCGCCGCGGCTTTCTGTGCCGCCGCCGTGCGCTTTCTCGTGCAGAATCGAGCCGTCCACCGTGCGGTAATTCTCCGCCCACTGGTGCTCCAGATGGATCAGTGCCCACTGCCGCCGGCAGAATGCGAAATGCTGCAAACCGGAGAGCTGGAGGAAGTCCTCCTCGGCGTAGATTACCCCAGTACCTTGCAGGTCACGCCGGCCGGCAGGTTGGCTTCGTCAACCGTGATGGTGTAGTCCGTGTACGCACGCGGCGCAATCACGCCTTCGTTGTGCTCGGAATGAACCAGATCAAACAGCTTGTGCGAGGGTGCGTTGCCAAGCTCGGAATCATGCTTGAACACAATCAGCTGGCGTACAGCCATCTTGCCGCGAGCAGCCGAATGGTCGTTCTCGAACATGTTGATGATTGCCGTCCACAGCAGTTCAAGGTCAGCCTCAGAGAATCCGGTCGTCTTGCGGGCGAGGTTGGCGGAAACATAGCCTTCCGCACGGTACAGACCGTAAGGCACGATGTACTTGCGGCCCATCTCCGTGCCCTTTTTCTCCGCGTCCGCCTCGGTGGTAATGGCCACGCGGGTGATCGTGACCTCCTGGGGCACCACCGGCTCCACGCTCCGGGCAAAGCCAAGCTGTACCGGACCGCGCACCTGTCCGCAGTTGAGCGCACCCTTTGACAAAGGTGGTCATAACCGCACCGAATGTTGCGAATATCGTAGAAATTCTGGCACATAAAGTCACGCAGCTTGCTGTCAAGCTGATCGTCCTTCTTCTTTGCATCCTTGAGCTTGTCCGGCGCTACGCCGACATAAGCGCAGGCTTCCGCATCGCTGCGGTTGAGCGGCACACTGTCCTTAACGTAAATGCGGTAGCCGGATTCGCCTTCCTTGGCCATCTCTACATAGTTGCGGATTTTGCGCTTGAGGCATACATCGGTCACCAGACCGTAGCCGGTTTCCGGGTCGATACGCGGCATGTTGCCCGCATCCGGATCGCCGTTCGGATTGCCGTTTTCCACGTCGAAAAAGATTACAAATTCATAGCGGTTTTTGATGGGTTCCATTTACTTGTCCTCCTTTTTTGTGTAGCGCTTTTGTGTCTGGTGATAGTAGCCGAGGTCAAACGAACCTTGCTGCGGCAGGCTCAGTCGAGTTGGATAGGTTTCACTAAGAATATCCTTGATTTTACAAATCTGCTGGTTATAATACGTCTGCAGACCTTTATCCAGCTTGCGCAGGTGCTTCTGGCACAGATTGCCGAGAATCGGAAAGATCGTGGCAGGTGTTGCAGCGGCAGAGTTGAAATACCGATCCTTGATGGTGGTGTTGATGCCCGGATTTGCTGCCTGCTGTACGGCTTCGTATATCGAGAACAGCCGTCCGAGCGTATAGGGAATATTGGTGCTGGATTCATTCAGGCTCACAGTTAAAACCTCCTCGGGACAGTCCTTGTCCTTGTTTTTAGGTAATATGCCTTGATAATTGCGGCACGCCGCCAGTTTATCTCAGAATCTGCGCGGATACGGAGCATAACACCGTTCAGCAGTGCAGCCGGATAGCGGTCGTTGTTCCAGACGGCGCGGGCAGTTGCACCGGCCATAACCGGACTCGGCTTTTTGTCGCGGGCACTTTGGTTGACGGTTTCGGCAAGCAGCTGCCACAGCGGCAAAAAAGCCGGCAGGCGCCTTCGCCGGACGCTTGATTTCCAGACGTTCATAGTGCGCGTTGACGTTCTTCATTAATTCACCAAACGTGTTTTTATAGAAGAATCGCACACTCAGACGCGCAGCATTCGGTGCCAGACCGAGAATGTAGAATGCACGGTCAGGATCAAGATTTAATTCCTGACACGGTTCGCTGGCTGCAAGGTGCTTGAGCGCAGCGGATAAGTCATTATCCGACCAGCTTTGCGTGTTATTGCCCATAAGACAGCTGAAAAAATCAGTATACTGCGGTTCCGCGGTCTCCGCCCAGCAAACGACAGTGGTGTCGCCGATGTACTGCGTATGCTCGCGGTCAGCCAGCAGGTGATTGAGCGCCGTCGTATAAGCAAATGCAGCGTGCTTGCCAACAGGTGCGTTGTAGTTCTGCTCGTGACCGTAGGAACAGAAGGCGGGTGCGTTGAACGACACGAGTGCGGCGCCGCTGGACTGCGCATCACGCACACCTTTGATGGCAGGATGAACGGCGGCAATCTCATCCAGTTCGCCGGTGACAAGACATTGCTGTTTGGGTGCATCGGAGTCACCGTCATAATGCGCCTGCCATGCAGCGCAGATGGCCGGATCATCTGCCGGATACTGCCTATTCACATAAAATACCAGATTGGCACCGGAAATGATTTTGTCGTAATCATTGACAAGAGCAGGGTGCTGTGCAGCTTCGGCAGGCTGCCATGTATCAAAGAAAGAGAGAATTGCGTGTGCGAAAGGAGAGTCCACAGTGCCTAACAGCTTGTGGTGCAGCTCGGCAGCGGTGTGAAAGCATTGCAGACTGCGTTCCGGTTTGCCTTTTGCGTCTATGCCAAGCAGATATGCCGAATTATCCCACATAAAGTTGGACGCAACACCGGAAGAACGCTTGACTGCCGCCGGCAGACGAATATCCTCGCGCGGACGGAGCACTTTCTTTTTGCCTGCATCCACTTCATGCAGCAGCGGAATAACCTGGGCGAGTTCACCGTTTTCTCGCAGCTGGAGCGCATAACTGATTTTCGGTCTGCCCCAGCCGGGCGCATCAATTTCACCGCGGGCATTGAGGGCATCATAATATTGCGTCAGCGCCTGCAAAATCATTTGACCACCTCCGCACTGTGAATCGGGGGAACCTCCATGACACCGTCTACCAGCTTGGCGCGGAAGAACATCGGTGTGATATTGGCGGGATCGCTGTAATCCATGTCGAGCAGCATCCAGCCGAGATCGTGTTCACCGAGCAGTTTCTCCGGACAAGGCGGAAGTTGTTCACAAAGCTCAAACTTTACCGGAAATTCCCGTGTGCCGAAGTAGGGCATGCTGTAGCACTGTCCGCGGCGCAGACGGCGTTTCATAATGTCCTGAAACTTGCCGGGATTGTCAGTCGGCGCAGCCTTGTCGGTCATTTCAAAGTGCGCTTCAATGACATAGTGGACATCACGCAGTACCATTGCGGCACGCTGCTGAATGCTTTCCGACGCAGCGAGGTATAGCTCACCCTTGGGTTTGGCAATCCACGCCTTGACCGAACGCGCGTTGATGGTGTCCTTTACCTCGTTTCGGCGGATGTTGGTGAAGCGAATCGGCGCACAGACATGAATGCGGTCGATGATCCAGCGCAGACCGGGGTGCCAGTAAATACTTTCCAGCAACCCGCGTGCCGCCGAGGGTGTCATGCAGTCATAGCTGACGCGTTCGGTCTTCATTTCAGGTCGGCTGAATAGAGCGTATGGACCGCTGACTTCAACTTGAATTGACATTGGTATATTTCCCCTCCTTTTCAAAATAAAATATAGAGTGATTTTTTCCTTATCTTGATTTTATAGTACGCCCTTACGTCTACAAAGTCAAAGAGTTTTTTTCATTGTAAATTATAAATTTCATTGTACATTATGTATTACGGAGAAAATGTAAAATTTGGATATTTGACAACAAACATAGAGTTTGATATAGTCTAATTGTCGCTGAATCATCAGTGTGGATAGAAATATTGTTAATTAAGTGTTTGGAAACTCGGGAGAATGTTACCACATTCTCCCGTTTTCCTTTTTACGCGAAAAATTATCCGAAAAGCGCCTGACCGCTGTCGGCCTGGAGTGACAGTCCGGTCGCTTCACTGTACAGCGAGGCATCAGTCAGCACAGCACTGCGGTCGTCCAGACCATTGGTTTTATCGGCGGTTTGAAGTGCACCGGCGTCGTACAGCGCCTGAAAATGCTCATCATACACCTGCACGGCATACTGCCCAAGCTGCCGATACAGCTTTTTTAGAGCACGCACCATCGCAAAGCCGCTCAATGAGTTCGGAACCGTCCTTCCACGGAATATAAACTGTGCGTGTGTCGTTGTCGATCATGTGAAAATTCTCGGCGATTGTGCGGAACGGATACAGAGAGCCGTTGCGTCCGCGCTCAAACGCGTCGATCACGCCGGCTTGGTCAATCGCAGAACCGGTCAGCGTACGCAGTTCGCTGAAAATAGTGCTGTATTGTCTGTGGAGCGGCAGGATTAGCATTATCTTTCAGCGCATTATTTGTGATGCGGATGTTCCGTTTGAACAGCGGCGGAGCATCTTCCGTGCGGCGGAAAATGGTAACAATGCTGTCCTCTGCGGCACGCTTGCCCTCACGGTTGCAGCGTCCGGAGGACTGCAGAATGGAATCCAGACCCGCCAGTTCGCGGTAAACGGCGGGGAAATCTATGTCAACACCGGCTTCAACAAGAGAAGTCGATACGACACGGCAGGGCAAACCGTCATTCAGTCGGCGTCGGATTTCCTCGAGCACCGCACGGCGATGCTTCGGCACCATCAGTGTGGACAGGTGGAAACTGCCTTCCTCCGGCAATTGCGAGAAAATAGCCTGCGCCGCTTTGCGGGAATTGACAATGCAGAGAACCTGCTCATGTGTGCACAGCTGCTCAGCGAGTACGTCATCCTCGAGTACACCGACCTGCCGGAATGTCACACGGCGGAATTTGTCAAAAATAGAACGGAATCTCCGGACAAATCTCGGAAACCACGTGCGACGGTGCGAATCGCTGTATCAAATCGCCGAGTACCGGCTGGGTAGCCGTACACAGCACAGCGGTTGCGCCGAACTGCTCTACCAGAGCACCGATGGCTGCAACGCACGGCATCCAGGTGGCACAGCGGAAGCATCTGCGCTTCGTCGAAAATAATCACGCTGTTCGCCAGATTGTGCAGCTTGCGGCACTGTGAGGAACGGTTAGCGTACACCGACTCGAAAAAACTGAACGGCGGTTGTGATAACGAGCGGGCTGTCCCAGTTTTTCGGCGGCCAGTGCCTTGGGATCGGGATTGCCGTTTTCCTCATCGTTCTCGAACTGTACACCGGAGTGATGCTCGAGTACGTTCTCATCGCCTAAAATACCGCGGAAAACATCGGCATTCTGCTCGATGATGGAGGTGTACGGTACAACATAAATCACACGTTTCATACCGTGCTCAACGGCATGATGCAGCGCAAATGCGAGAGAACTGGTCGTTTTGCCGCCGCCGGTCGGAACCGTAAGCGTGTAAATGCCCTTGGGATTGGCTGCGGCGGAAACGCACGCCCGCAAGATCTGCTGACGCAGCTTGTTCAGCTCGGAAGTCGGGTTGTCCCATTCATTTAGCCTGGCCTGTAAGCGGGTGAGCAGCGTTTCGAGTGAATCTCCGGTTCCGCGCGGCATATCGCCCTGCATGAACTGCTCGGTGTCCAGATAATCCGCATCCACTAGACAGGAGTACAGCATGCGCGTGCGGAATGACTCGGAAAGCGACGGCCTGGTGACCGGACGCTGCGGCAGGCGTACCGGCGGAATGGGATAATCCGGGTCGAGCGGCGGAATAGCGGGAGTCCCCCACTTTTTTATTCTGCCGGTGAAAGTAGGTGCACCGAGCGGGTCTTTTGTACTGCCAAAGTCCGGCAAACCGCTGTGATGCCCCATGACACAAGCGGCCAAGAGCAGATTGTTTGACAACATGATGTTTTGTGCACCGGCGGTTGCATGATCGACCTTTGGACCATTATACAGAAGACGGTGCTGAAATGCGGCGGCTGCTTTGCCGTCATCGTGGTGAACACCGGCTTCGTGACCTTCGGCTTGTGCACCGAATGCTTCGGCAAACTGCCCGCAGAGCGTGCCGACACCGTGCTCATGATCGGAGAGAAGCTGATATTCTGTGCGCTCAACGCCGTTTTCATTGATTGGGCGGGTGTGTGCGTAGAATTTTTTATCCATAGCGATCACCTTCTATTGAATTGTTACATACAGTATATAACAGTTAAAGTCCGATAAAAAGTACAATACCCAATATGCCTGCCAAGAAGACCACTTTGAATTACAGCAAACTGCTGAAAATATCAGTTAAATCCCATAGATTTTACTGACTTGATTTATACAAAACTGGCAAAACCGCCAGAAAACAAAATTCCTACAATTCCGAGGTTGACACTGGGGATTGACTGTGTTATTCTATAACCAACAAATCCAGTAGGGAATCGGAAGGGAGCGAGTAAAATGTTCATCGTAAACGCACGAATGTCGGGTCGAATGTGTATGAACATGCTGTATTATGCTCAGATGCTGCCTGACCGACAGAATATGAAATTACTTTGAACCGGCTTGCCTGACGCTGCGCGTCCTTGCGGATTCATTGCATTTTCTGAAGCGGGGAGCTGCGAGCTTCCCGCTTTTTTGCGCATTTAAGAGGAATAAGGAGGAATTTTCTTGATAGAATTGTCACATATCTCGAAGGAGTTTGTGAGCGGCAAGCGAACCGTTCATGCGGTGCAGGATGTTTCGCTGACGATTGACAAGGGCGAAATTTTCGGTATGATCGGCTTTTCCGGTGCAGGTAAATCGACGCTGGTGCGCTGCATCAATCTGCTCGAGCGGCCGACCTCCGGCAAGGTGATCGTAGATGGTCAGGATATGCTGTCGCTCTCGGCAAAGGAGCTGCGGCAGGCCCGCAAGAAGATCGGCATGATCTTCCAGCACTTCAACCTGATGCCCTCGCGCACCGTAGCCGGCAACGTAGCATATCCGCTGCGCGGCAGCGGCCTTTCCAAGCAGCAGATTGCGGAAAAGGTACAGCGCCTGCTTGATCTGGTCGGCATCGGTGATAAGGCGGAGGCGTACCCCAAGCAGCTGTCCGGCGGTCAGAAACAGCGTGTAGCAATCGCTCGCGCACTGGCCAACGACCCGAATGTGCTGCTCTGCGACGAGGCTACCTCGGCACTCGATCCGCAGACCACCAAGGCGATTCTGCAGCTGCTCAAGCACCTGAATGAAACGCTCGGCATCACGGTTGTTATCATCACCCACGAAATGGCGGTCGTCAAGGAGATCTGCCACCGCGTAGCCGTTATGGAGCACGGCAAGGTGGTCGAGTCCGGCGAGGTGTTCAACATTTTCGCCAACCCGAGAGAGAACATTACCAAGAGCTTTATCCACACGACCTCCAATCTCCGCAAGATCGAAGAACTCATCGCGGAGGATTCGCCGGTCGTCAAGCTCAATCCGGGCGAGCTTATCGTGCGCCTGAGCTACATTCAGCGCAACGTATCCGAGCCGCTCATCTCGACGGTATCGCGCAAATTCGATATTGTGCTCAACATCATCTTTTTCCGATATCGCCATCGTGCAGAATGCACCGATCGGCGGCACGGTAGCCATCATCAGCGGCGAGCGTGAACAGATCACGCAGGCAATCGCATATCTCATTGAGAAAAAAACGTAGGAGTGGAGGTCATCAAGGATGCAAGAGTTTCTGAATAACATCATTCCAAACGTAATGGCAAAGCTGCCGGACTTCTACGCGGCCATCGGTGACACGCTGCTCATGGTGGTCTGGTCGGGTGTAATCTCGTTCATGCTCGGGCTGACGCTGGGCGTGCTCATCACCGTCACCAAGCCGGGCGGCATTCTGGAAAACAAAATCGTCTATCAGATTCTGGACAAGCTGGTCAGCCTGTTCCGTTCCATTCCGTTCATCATCCTGCTGACGTGGGTAATGCCGGTTTCCCGTGCGATTATGGGTACGGCCATCTACGTCCGCGGCGCTATCGTACCGCTGGTATTCGGTGCGGTGCCGTTCTTCACCCGTCAGGTGGAGAGTGCACTTGCCGAGCTGGACGGCGGTCTGATCGAAGCGGCACTCTCGATGGGCTCCACACCGCTGGAGATCATCTTCCGTGTATACCTGAAGGAAAGCGTTGCCGCCATCGCGCGCGGCACAACCATCACGGCGATCAGCCTGCTGAACCTGACTGCAATGGCCGGTGTCGTCGGTGCCGGCGGTCTGGGCGACTTCGCTATCCGTTACGGCCACGACCGCAACATGCTGGACGTTACCAACGTCACTGTGCTGGTCCTCGTTATCATTGTTTGTATTATGGAGTTCGTTGGCGGCAAGGTCGTCAAGAAGAACACGCATTAAGGAGTGTCTGACATGAGTATTTCCAATCGCAAAGTTGTTATTGTCGGTGCAGGCCATGTCGGCTCCCACGTTGGCTATGCCCTTATTTCCCAGAGCCTTGCGGACGAGATCGTCTACATCGACTCCGATCACGCAAAGGCAGTCGCACAGGCGTTCGACCTGACCGATGCGACCAATTACCTTCCGGTTCGCACCAAGGTCACCGCAGGTGACTACAGCGATGCCAAGGACGCACAGATTATGATCATTTCGGCAGGCCCGCTGCCGACCGGCAATCAGACCCGCATGGATACGCTGGGTCAGACCATCGCCATCCTGAAAGATGTAACAAAATCCATCAAAGAATCCGGTTTTGACGGCATTATCGTCAATATCTCCAATCCGGCGGACGTTATCACGCATTACATTCAGCACACGCTGAACTGGGCGCCGGAGCGCATCTTCTCCACCAGCACTACGCTGGACTCCGCAAGACTGCGCCGCGCGATCGCGCAGGAGATCGGCATTGACCAGAAATCCATCACCGCTTACGCGCTCGGCGAGCACGGCGAAAGCCAGATGGTCGCATGGTCGGCTGTCACCATCGCGGGCAAGCCGCTTTCCCAGTGGCGCGAGGAGTATCCGGACACCTTCGGCAAACTTGACCTGGATGCGCTTGCTGACGCAGGCCGTGAAGGCGGCTGGACCATCCTGCGCGGCAAGCAGTGCACCGAGTTCGGCATCGGCGCTTCTGCCGCAGAGGTCGTTCGCGCCATCTTCTACAACGAGAACCGCGTTCTTTCGGTTTCTGTTTTGTTGGACGGCAAATACGGTCAGCACGATGTGTACGCCAGCGTGCCCGCTATCGTGGGTCGCGACGGCATCGCAGAGATCATTGAGCTGCACCTCACCCCGGAGGAGCAGGAGAAGTTCAACGCATCCTGCAAGACCATGAGCGAGAATTATCAGCTGTCGCTCACATTATAAAAAGCAGTCAATTAAAAATTTTATTTCACAATAATGGAGGCACCTAAAATGAAGCTCAAAAGAATCATCGCACTGTCCCTGTCCGCAGCAACCCTCGCCCTGTCCCTGACCGCCTGCGGCGGCTCGAGCAGCGCAGCTTCCGATAATGCACAGGCATCTGACAGCAATTCCGGCGATGCAGTAACCGTAAAGCTCGGCGTAGTCGGCAGCATCTACGAGGATCTGTGGACCCCGGCCAAGGAAAAGCTGGCTGACGAGGGCATCGACCTTGAGTTCGTACAGTTCTCGGACTACGTTACCCCGAACAACGCACTCGCTAACGGCGAGATCGACCTGAACGCTTTCCAGCACCGTATTTACCTGCAGAGCGAGATCGACAACTACGGCTACGAGATTGAGAATATCGGCAACACCTTTATCATCTCGCTGAACCTGTACTCCGACAAGGTTAAGTCGGTTGATGAGCTTAAGGACGGCGACACCGTAGCCATTCCGGACGATGTAACCAACGGCGGCCGTGCCCCTCAAGGTTCTGGAAGCAGCGGGCCTGATCAAGCTGAAGGACAGCGCAGAGTTCAACCCGACCATCGACGACATCGAGACCTACAACACCAAGATCACCATCGAGGAGCTGAAGGCTAACGTAATCCCGTCCACGCTGGCTGACGTTACCGCAGCTGTTGTAAACGGCAACTATGCACTGGATTTCGGCCTCAAGACCGAGGACGCCATCTACAAGGATGATCAGCTGGACATCGAGGAGTACTGGAACCTGATCGCAGCACGTTCCGCTGACCTCGAGGATGCGGACAAGCTGGAGACCTACAAGAAGGTCGTAGCAGCGTTCCAGTCCGATGAGACCGAGAAGGTATTCAACGACCAGTTCGGCGGCTACTTCATCAAGGCAGGCTGGGATCAGGATCTGCTGGCAGACAAGTAATGCATAATCGTTCCCAATGCCGCCGGAAACAACCGGCGGCATTTTCGGCAGGAGGAAACAGCAATGGAAGTAAGCAAACAGGCTTTGCAGAATATCATTTCGGATGAAGAACGTCTGCTTTTCGCAGAAAATATTCCGGCGGAATACCTGAGCGATGCGCTCGGCCGCCGCACCGGCACGGCGGATGCGCTCGTGTTCGCGCTCTCGACCGAGGAGGTCAGCGGCGTGCTTCGGTATGCCAACGAAAACGGCATCCCGGTCACGCCGCGCGGCGCGGGCACCAATCTGGTAGGCTCGACAATCCCGCTGTTCGGTGGTATCATTCTGGATGTATCCCGAATGAACCGCGTGCTCGAGCTGGACCGCGACACCATGACCATCACCGTCGAGCCGGGTATGCTGCTCAAGGATCTGCAGGCCTATGTTGAGGAACACGGTCTGTTTTACCCGCCCGATCCGGGCGAAAAGGCCTCGAGCATCGGCGGCAACATCAGCACCAATGCGGGCGGCATGCGTGCGGTCAAGTACGGCGTAACACGCGATTATGTGCGCGGGCTGGAGGTCGTTCTTGCGGACGGCACGGTGCTGAAAGTCGGCGGCAAGCAGGTGAAGGACGCGAGCGGACTGTCGCTCAAGCACCTGCTCATCGGCTCGGAGGGCACGCTGGCGGTCATCACCAAGTGCCTGCTGCGCCTTCTTCCCAAGCCGGAGACCACGGTGAGCGTGCTCGTGCCGTTTGCTGACCTCGGCACGGGCATCCGCAGCGTGCTGACCATCCTGCAGGCGAACGCTAACCCGACCGCAGTCGAGTTCATGGAGCGCAAGGTCGTAGCCCTCGGTGAGAGCTTTTCCGGCGTGCAATATCCGCGCCCGGATGCCGGTTCGTACATTCTGCTGACGTTTGACGGCCACGAGAGCGAGGTCAATGCGAATATCGAGCGCGTGCGCCGCCTTGCGCTCGACAACGGCGCCATCGACTATATCGTGCTCCGCAGTGCCGAGCAGGCGGCGGACATCTGGAAGGTGCGCGGTGCGCTCGTCATGGCGGTCGAGGCCGTGTCCGAGCAGGAGCCGGTGGACATCGTGGTGCCGATCAGCCACACGGCGGATTTCGTTCGCTACATCAACGAGCTGGAGGCCGCCTCGGGTATGCGTATGATCGCGTTCGGTCATGCGGGCGACGGTAACGTGCATCTCTGCGTGGTGCGTGACGGCCGCGACCAGCAGACATGGGAGCGTGAACTGCACGACAACATGGAGCAGGCCTACGCCAAGGCGTATTCCTATGGCGGCGTAGCCTCGGGTGAGCATGGCATCGGCATTTCCAAGCGGTCGTACTTCCTGCGGGAAACTGCGGAGGATAATCTCGCCGTGATGAACGCAATCAAGACCGCCCTCGACCCGAAACATACACTGAACGACCAGAAATCTTACATTGTAGGAGGAAAATAACCATGCAGAGCTTATCTGAGCGCACCGCCGGCTTTACCGACTCGGTCATCCGCCGCATGACGCGCGTTTCCATGCGTATGACGCGGTAAACCTGTCGCAGGGTTTCCCGGACTTTGAGCCGCCGAAAGAGCTGCTCGACCGTCTGGCGCAGGTGGCCTACGAGGATTACCACCAGTATTCCATTACCTGGGGTTCGCAGAACTTCCGTGAGGCGCTGGCCGCCAAGCAGACCTATTTCATGGGCCGCAGGATCGACCCGAACACCGAAATCGTCACGACCTGCGGCAGCACTCGAGGCGATGATGGCTGCGATGATGACAGTCACCAATCCGGGCGACAAGGTTATCATTTTCTCCCCGTTTTACGAGAACTACGGTGCGGATACCATCCTGTCCGGCGCAGAGCCGATCTATGTGCCGCTCGTGCCGCCGGATTTCCACTTTGATGCGAACGTGCTCGAGGATGCATTCCGTCAGCACCCGAAGGCCATCATCCTGTGCAACCCGTCCAACCCGTGCGGCAAGGTGTTCACCCGCGAGGAGCTGGAGATTATCGCGTCTCTCGCAGAGAAGTACGACACCTACGTTATTACCGACGAGGTATACGAGCATATCGTGTTCGCGCCGAACAAGCACACCTATTTCGCCACCCTGCCGGGCATGTGGGAGCGCACGCTGTCATGCTCGTCGCTCTCCAAGACGTATTCCGTCACCGGCTGGCGACTGGGTTATATCATTGCCCCGCCGGAGATTATCGACCGTGCGAAAAAAGTACATGACTTCCTGACCGTCGGCGCAGCAGCACCGCTGCAGGAGGCTGTTGTTACCGGTCTGAAGTTCGGTCAGGACTACTACGACGATCTGCAGGCCAAGTACACGCACAAAAAAGGATCTGTTCCTGAAAGGTCTGGACGATCTCAAAATCGCCCATACCGACCCGCAGGGCGCGTACTATGTTCTGCTTGACATTGCCGAGTTCGGCTACGAGAGCGATCTTGCGTTCTGCGAGGATCTGGCGCATTATGTCGGCGTAGGCGCGGTTCCCGGCTCGAGCTTCTTCCGTGAGCCGGTCAACAACCTGATTCGCCTGCATTTTGCCAAGAAGGACGAGACGCTGCTCGATGCACTCAACCGTCTGGAAGGTCTGCGTGATAAGATCAAACCGAAACACCGATAAACAGGAGGAAAAGCCGTCATGGATGTAAAGAAAGCCGCAGCGGAAACGAAGGATTACATCGTATCCATCCGTCGGGAATTTCACCGGCACCCGGAGCTGAGCCTGCAGGAATTCCGCACGGCACAGCGCATTGAGGAGGAACTGGACAAGTTCGGCATTCCGCACACGCGCGTAGGCGAAACCGGCGTGCTCGGCATGCTGAAGGGCGCAAAGGACAACGGAAAAGTGCTGGTTCTGCGTGCGGATATCGACGCGCTGCCCATTGAGGAGACGCACGAGTGCGTCTATCGCTCGGAGAATGCAGGCGTCATGCACGCCTGCGGCCATGATGCGCACGCTGCCTGCCTTCTGGGTGCCGCGAAAATCCTGTCGGAGAACAGAGATGCATTCAGCGGAAAGGTCCGTCTTGTGTTTCAGCCGGGAGAGGAAATCGGAAAAGGTGCAAAGCCGTTTGTCGCAGCCGGTGTGCTGGATGGTGCCGAGCGCGTGTTCGGTCTGCACACCGCGTATGATTTGGAGGCAGGCACGGTAGGGACTCAAACCGGGCATCAACAACGCCGCAGTCGATCATTTCCCGCATTCGCGTGCACGGTAAGTCCACGCATGTTTCCACGCCGCATCTGGGCGTAGATGCGCTGTACATCGCCAGCCAGATTGTCGTGGCAGTGCAGGGACTGGTTACGCGCCGCACTTCACCGACCGAGCCGGTCATCATCGGTATCGGCAAGCTGAACGCAGGCACGACCTACAACGCCGTGGCAGCATTTGCTGAAATGGAGGGCACAACGCGCACCATTTCGCAGGAGAGCCGCGACCGCGTCCGTGCACAGGTCAGTGAGACCGCGCAGAGCATTGCGGCGCTGTATGGCGGCACGGCGGAGGTCGAGTGGACGGACTTTGCGCCGCGCTCATCAACGACCCGCAGGTTTGCAGAGAAGCGGCGGAGGTCGTGGACGAGCTGCTCGGAGAAGGACACGTTGTCACAGATCGTGAGCTGTCGCTCAGCGGCGATAATTTTGCCGAGTTTGAGCTGTATAAGCCGGGCGCGTATGCGTATCTCGGCACCGGCAATCCGGATTTGCCGCACACGATGATCACCAACCATAACGGCGGCTTCGATGTGGACGAGAATGCACTTGTGACTGGTGCCGGTCTGTATGTCGGCTACACAGTCGCGCGGCTTGATAAAGAAAACCGCTCTATCCTTGAAAAGACAGAGCGGGCAGCGCATAATATAGATAAGTTAAGGCAATACCGCATAATTGAACAAGAGTGATTTGCGAGTAAATTTTGCGTACTGACGAGGCACAGTTTTGCGGTAATACTTGATGTATTACCGTGAAATTGCAACAAAGTCAGGGCACAAAATTTCCGCAAAGCACCGCGGCTTTAATTGTGCGGTGTTGCCTTTAAGGGGCGCTGTGCAATGATCAGCCCCCTAAACGTTTTTGCTCAACACGCATTTGTAAAGAAAGCGAAACACTCAGCTATCGTTTGGTAGCTGAGCGTTTTGCTTTTTGAAATTACAGTTTTGAACTTACATCCCGCACTCAAGTCCGTTATACCGTGTCACCACAAACGGATAGCTGAGTGTTTCAGGCTGGATGCCAAGCTGCCGCAGACCGGCGCACAAATCCTCGACAACCTGCATATCGTGGTCGCGCTGCGCAACGGACAGTTTCATTTTATCTCCATACGACGAGATCAGCAGCGCAAACGGCTGCACAGCACACGGCAGGATTGCGCCGTAATCGAGTACATACGGACGGCAGCTTTCCGGCAGGGCGAACCGGCCGACATTGGTAATGAGAAAGCTGTCCTCGAGCACAAAATCAGTCGTGACCTTCTGTGCCGCCTGCATTTTCTCCGCAAGCGGCATGTCTGCCTCATGCAGCAATTCACAGCGGTCTGCGGCGGCTTTTGCACGATAGAGCAGCTGTTCGCGCTGCATCTGATCCTTCAAAAACGCTTTCGTGCGCCGGAACACCTCGTCATTCGGCAGATCGCGGTATTCCGGAAAATACGGCAGATCGATAAAGCAAATAAAATACCGCGTGGTAAGCGTCGGCAGCAGCGGACGCAGATCGACCGGAATCTCCGCGATAACCGGCTTGTCCGTTCCGCCGAACTTATCATCAAACGCTTTCATCATCAGCGGAGCCAGTACAGACAGCGGACTGACGCCGATGGACTTTGCGTAATCGTGCAGCTGAGAAAACGGGAACGTCACCTCGGTGACGACCTCGGAGCCGTCAGCGCCCCACTGTACCTCGGGGGCATGAACAGCCTCCGGCTTTTTCCAGATGCCATCCGGCGAAAATTCACGGTCTGCCAGCTGCTCGTAGCCGTTTGCGCTCTCCTCGGGAGACCAGCGGGTATCCATGCCGCGCACAGAGCCGATTCTCAACCGGGAAACCGCAGTTTTTCAGGTACTGGAACAGTACACAGCGGATAAACTCCTCGAATCCGCGTCCATCCGAGATAGAGTGCTGATACTCCATATAGATGGTCTTGTCGTGGTAGCCGACGAGAAATAAGTATCCGTTCGTATCCTTGGAGCCGATGGTGTAGCGGGTGGATACACCGTCGAACGGCAGCACTACGGCGGGCTGCACGTTGCGGCGGTAGCGGAACGCGGTCTCGGTCGGCTCGGCGGTCAGCATCATGTGCGGAAAGCGCAGCAGTGCCTGCTCGACGGCTTCGCGCAGCTTGTCCGGGCGCACTTTATCGCGCATGCGGATGGTGTGGCGCGGCACACAGGCGACGGTTTCATGGGTGTTATACAGGAAGATTTTTTGCATAGCTGTCCGTGCGGAGCAGCGGGTCATTCATGGTCATTATAGCATTCTCCTCAAAGCATAATCCGGCGCATCTTATATGGTAATTTCAGTATATCACTTGCAACGACGTTGTAAATCAAAATGAGTCGAATTTGCACAGTATTATGCAAATATAGAACATGATGTACGATATAATGAGCCGCGAGCCTGAAAATACTTGCGATTCGGTTGGCAGAGTATATCATGCCGGAGAAGCTGACATAGGAGTATGGAATTTCTGCTGCGGCTGTTCGATTCGTTCTCGCGTGAGCGTATTCCGTGCGAGAAGCAAAAAAACAAGCGACACCATATTTCGATTGGTGTCGCTTGTGTGCGTTTTCAGGCGCTGTCGGTATTGTCTGCCCTTGCAGGGCGGTTGTTCATACCATATCCGTTGGGTGGTATGGATCGGATGGGATTACTGGCCGGTGTAGCGGCTGAGGATAACCGCTACCTGAGCACGGGTTGCGGTGCCGTTCGGCACGAGCGTAGTCGGGGTAACGCCGGTTACCAGACCGTTGCCGTTCGCCCAGCTCATTGCTTCAGCAGCCCACGACTCGACAGAAGCTGCGTCTGCGTAGCCATCGAGTGCTGCACTGCCCTGCGGCGTATGACCGCGATAGGTATCGTAGCGGTACAGGATGGCCGCCAGCTGCTGGCGGGTGATCAGCGTATCCGGCTGGAATCTGCCGTCGGTGAAGCCGTTGACAATGCCGTTTTCGGAGGCCCATGCGATGGCTTCTGCGTACCACTTGCCGTCCGCCACATCGGTGAACTGTGCGGTGGAAGCGGCCTTGCTGCCGCTCATGCGGTAGAGCACCTGAACCAGCATTGCGCGGGTCATGCCGTCATCCGGACCGAACCTGGTTGCGGTCAGGCCCTTGAACCAGCCGTTCTCGAGTGCAGTGTTGACCTCGTTGTAGAACCACTTGCGCAGGTTGACATCGGAGAAGTCGCTGCTGTACTCGTGGGTGATAACGAAGGTGGAGAAGTGGGTGGTTTTAAAGGTAGCCTTTCCGGTCGCTGCATCATAAATGACAGGCAGCTTTTCGAACGAACCGTCCTCAGCAAGATAGTATGCAACCAGATGCGCGGCGTTCTCGCCGCTCTTGAGGCTATATGCTACAGAAACCGAAGCCGTGCCGTTCAGCGCATGAATGCGGGTTGCAGTGCCGTTTTTCGGCTGCACCTGCGCAGAAATGTTCAGGATGGTGCCGTTCTTCGGCAGGTATTTGCGCTGTGCGTCCGTCAGGGAGGACTTGTCAGCGGAAGCGATCGAAATACTTGCCATACCATCGGCCTGTGCGGCGCTGCCGAGTGCGGTCAGCGTCTCACGGTCGAGTGCAACCGTGCCGTTCGGCAGGGTAAGCGCTGCGCCGTTCTTTGCACCGGCGAGAGCAGCTACCACATCGCCGGTGAGCGATACCGTGCGTACGGTGGAATCTGCGGACAGGTCAAGCGTCAGCGAATCCTTGCCGGAAATCGCAGTCAGCTTGGAGCTGTCGGCGGAAACCGCTGCGGTGCCGTTCTTTACCTCAACCGTTGCGGGAACCTTGGTGCCGTCCGGTGCGGTAATGGAGGACGAGCCGTTGTCGGTCGGAGCCGGTGCAACAGTGCCGCCTGCGCCACCGCCGCCGCCTGCGCCGCCGCCGCTGCTCGGCTTGACGGCAAAGGCTGCGGTAACTGCAACGTCATTCGCCGGCATGGTGAAGGTGTAGGTCAGGGTGGACGCGGAAACCGCCTTGTCGAGTGCGGTCTCCGGTGTCAGCGTCAGGGTTTTCAGCTGATAGCCGCTTGCGGGTGCAGCGGTGAGCGTTACCTTGTCGCCAGCCTTGGCGCGTGCCGCAGAAGCGGAAACGCTGCCGTTTTTCGGCCTTGCCGGCCGTAATTGCGTAAGTTTTGTGGAACAGATTGTCGGTGTTGACCGCCAGAGCTTCCGTTACGTTGCGGATAACGGCTTCAAAGCTGCCGTCCTTCTCGGTTACGGAAACAACGGCATTCGGAGCTGCCTTCTGGAGTTCGGACTTGATTTCCTCGGCGGTGCCGACACAGTTTGCGCTCGGTGCGAGCGTCAGCTTGACCGTGCCGTTCTTGCGAACCTGAGCGGATGCGCTGTTGACTGCACCGGTGTCGTTCGGCTGAATCGGCGTGGTGTAGGTGAATTTGCCGGTGCCGTTCGTGCCGGAAATCTTGGCATCGTACTGTACAAGGTCGGTGAAGTGAACGCGGATGGTCTGGTTGTCATCGAGTGTGTGAATATAAATTGATCGACAAGATTTACACCATTAACCTGTACAGCAGCATCGTTTTCTGCTGCGGTAATGTCACCCTGGGTAACCGTCCACTTTTCAACCATCTTTTGGGTGTTTGGTGCTGCAGTGAAGGTGATTACACTGCCGTTTGGCTGCTTGGTCTGAGAGTTAATCGCGGTGTCGTCAATCTTGGCGGTCAGATGGCCGTTCGCATCAGTGGTGCCGAAAGTAAGCTGATAGCTTGCCGTAACCTTAAAGTATACGGTCGCAGTAATATTCTTGTCCGCACGGATTTTGCCTTCCGGATTGGTTTTGGAGTTTCCGGCAGTCTTTTTGCCGTTTACTTCCCACTGTTCAACCTGATAGCCAGTCTTCGGCGCTGCATGGAAGGTGATTTCCTCATCCTTATAGATGGTTACGCCATCAGTCGGCATAGCCTTGGTCTCAACTTCCTCGCCGTAGATATCATACAGCGTGTATTTTACGGTGCCGTTGCCGGCCGCAGCGGTGGCCTTGGCGGTGTAGGAAGCGCTCTGGGCAAATTCAGCGCTGATGGACAGATCGCCGGCCAGTTCGCTGATGGTGTAAGTGCCGTTGGTCTTTGCCGCAGCCTCATTCTGAGTAGTACCGTTTACAACCCAGTTCTTGAAATGCCAGCCGCGGTCTGCGCGTGCCTGCAGCTCAACCTTGCTGCCGCCGGGAATCTTGGACAGATCGTCCACAGCTTCGCCGTCTACGGTTGCAATGATCGTGCCATGCTCCATTTCCGGTGTGGTAATCGCAACTGCGGCACGGTCGGTCTTGAGCGAAACCTTGGTGTTCTCGGTGATGGGGGAAGGTATAGCTGCCGTCAGCGTTGAGCTTTCCTGCTTCAACAGCCTTGCCGTTCACCTGATAGGTCTCGCTCGTGGCGGCAGCATAGCCTGCCTTGGGCGCTACCGTAATTTCTGTATCACCGGTGACGCTTTCGCCGCTCTTGAGAGACTTGGTGAGCGTCTTGGAGGTATCGTTCGGATCAACCGTCTGATAGCTTGCGGTCAGTTCGCCTTCCAGCGTCAGCGTGTAGCTGTCGCGCTCGAATACGGCAGCCAGATCAATATCCTGCACGCCAACCTCAACAGAGAGCGTGTTGGAGCCGTTATCGTGCGGGGTGCCGGACGGATAACTGTTTGCACCGCGTTTCGCGAGAATCCACTGCTTGAAGTGCCAGCCGGTATTCGGCGTTGCGGTGAAGTTGAACTTTGCACCGCTGGCAATGTAAGCCGGGAAGTTCTTGAGGCTTTCGGAGCCATCTTCATCTGTGCATTTGAGTGTACCGCCCTGCTTATTCTGAACGGAAGCATTCAGTTTGGTATCGGTGGTCTTGAAGTAAACCAAAACAGATGCCGGTTTTGCAAGGGTCTTGATGGTAACCGAGCTCTTCTCCTTGCTGTCCTCGATTTCCTTGCCGTCATAGGTCCAGTAATCGACTGCATAACCTGCATCCGGCACAGCTGTCAGGGTAACATCGGTGCCTGCGGTAAAGCTGGAGATTGCACTGCCGTCATCCGCCTTGCCGGCATTCAGACCTGCGGTAATGATCGACGCAGAACCGACAGAGTGCTTGTTTGCGCCTTCGCCGAAGTCCTCAGCCTTGAGGGTAAGGATGTAAGTCGTGCCGTTTACCGTGTAAACGCCCATCAGCAGTCATGTTTTTCGTGTCTGCCGAGAGAGAAAGCTGGGTGCTCGGATTGACCAGAGTCTGATCAACGCCGTCCTTCGGAGTGACAACGCGCAGCGTAACGGCACGCTGAACAACGGTAAACTCAGTTTCCGCAACCGGTTTGGTTTCGCCGGTTACATAAGCATACAGCGTGTAAGTGCCGACATTCAGCTTATTGTTCTCTGTCAGCGGCTGCGAATCCTTGGAACCGGAAACTGCATACTTGAAGGTTGCGTTATCGACCTTCTGCAGACCATGCGTATCTTTACTCATGCGGGAGAGCGACGGCGTTACCGTATCGCCGTAGGTAAAGCGGGTGACGCTGTTGTTATCCTTGCCGTTGGTGAGCGTCAGCTGGTAGCCGGTTGCATCGCCAACGAGAACCATCTGGCCTTCCGCATTGCTCATATCCTTGAATACATAGCTGCCCGGATAATACGGGGTAACCGTGTAAGCGCCGTCTGCAGGCACGATAACATCCTTTGTAACCTTGCCGGTTTTGTCAATCTCAGCCGCAACCGTGGTAGAGAAGTCCGTGCCGCGAATCAGGAAGCTGAGCGTGCCGGTCGGGATGGTGGAGGTAGCAGACGCGGAACGCATCGTAGCATTGATATGCAGCGTGCGGTTGTACGTACCGCCAACCTGAACATTCTCCGCCGTAACATTCAGCTCACACTTGGGCGTGCGCTTGCTGTACTGTGTGGTAATCTCAGGCGAGTAAGCGGAAATGCTGAACTCCTTCTGGGCGGTGTTGTCGAAGTAGAGCACATTCAGTCGGCAGCGGTAAGTGCCCTTGTCGGCAGAACCGGCGTTTTCGATGCTCAGCGTATCGGAAACGCTGCCGGCAATCTCGGTCCAGGAACCATTGTTCAGCTTCTGCCACTGATAGCTTACGCTGTTGTACTTGCCGCCGTCCGGATTTTTTTATTGTCTCCGTTATACTTAACCGTTGCGGTTGCCAGAGAATCCGGATAGATCGGCAGAACCGTCTGATTCTCCTTGCCGTCAATCGTTACCGAAATATCGGGATAGCCTGCTGTAGTCTTGGTGCGGCAGGTCAGCGGTTCGCTGTAAATGCTGTTGCGCTGCTGCTCAGCCTTGTTGTTGTTGCGGGTCTGAATCTGATATTCATACTCGGTATAGGGAGACAGGTTCTTATCCGTGTAGCTGAAGGTGTAGGTGCCGTCATCGTGACGCTCACCATCGGTGAACGGCACAAATGCGAGTTCCTTGCGTCCGGAGCCGTCCGGGAAGTTGTAGTAGCGGTACAGCTGGAAACCGGAAACAATCTTGTCGTAGGTCCACGTCAGGGTGACGGAATCATCGGTGGTTGCCGCAACATCCTGCTCAAAATCCTCCGGCAGCGGAGACGGAGCATGCGGCTCGGTTACCGCATAGGTAACAACCGGGAACGCCTGATTGCCGCTGCGGTAGTTGTAGCAGAAAATACGCCAGTTCATGCCGTAGCCGTATGGTTGTGCTTCAATCGGCATGTTCTGCAGCGAACCGGAGAACGAGCCGCCTGCGGTGTTGACAGACACCTTGCCGGCAGAGCTTTCCGAACCGGCCACTACGCCTGCGGTTACACCGCCTGCGCCTGCACCGGCCTTGGTTTCGATAGAGGTGGTGTTGGTGTAGTTTTTGCTGTCCGAGGTGGAGAAGCTGATCTCCTGCGTGATGCCAGAGCCGCCGTCTGCTGCGGTGAAGTCAACCTTAGCCGGATCACCGTTATAAGCCTTGGAACCTGCATATTCCTTGGTCGGATAGCTCGACGGATCACCAATCGTATGCGTCAGCACGCTGCCCGAAATGGATGGCAGAACGCTGTAATCCTCGGCGATATTTTCGTAGTCGGACAGGTCGATCAGACCGATCGAGGCTTCGTGCGGGATGGAAACGGTGGAGGTTACTTCAGTGTATTTGCCTGTTCCGTCCGGGATGTAGGAGGTATACTCGTAAATCTCCATCGGGATGGAATAGAACGCCACTCTGTCCTCGCCGGAGGTTGTCTCGTAGGTGATGGACTGCTCGAGCGAGGAGGTGTGCTCGGTCTCGTAGGTGAAACCGGAGGTAAAGGCGGCTTCCGCCTCAACGCTGCCGATCTTAACGCCGAATACCGAGAATTCCTGCTCAAAGGAGACGTATGCGCCGACCGAGATGGTAGAGGAGGAGCTGGTGCCGTTCTCGGTGCCCTTCATGCTCGAGTAGGTGGTGGAGGACTCGGCATAGTTGCCGGACAGGTCATCACGGTTGAGCAGATCGGAGAAGTACGTAGGCGAAGCCAGTACCGCCAGAACCTGCGGGTCGGAGTAGGTGTAATAGTGCTTGCCGGTGTAGGTCATGTAGCTGGTATCGTCGTCCGTGTTGGCGAGACAGAGCGTGTACGAGCTGTTGACATCGGTTTTTACCGGCTGAGAGCCGTCAAACAGGTTGACGGTCGAAAGTCTGGTTGTACCCGGCGTGCGGGTGGTGTAGGTGTTGTTTGCGATGTAGTAGCATCTACATAGCCGACAAAAAGCCTGATAGGAAGATCTTTTGCGGAACAGTTTATGCCACCAGCTCTTGTAATAATAACGGGTTGCGTACTGGGGAACTTTACCGGTGACGTTGTAGAATTCAGACTGCTTGTCCTCATCCTTGGACATCGTCTGCGTCAGGGTGAACAGCGTACCCGAACCTGCGGTGTTGTTGTCTTTATCTACCGCGGTGGTCACAGAGCCTGCGGATGCATCGTACTCAACGTAGTCCTCACTCGGCATAGCGGCCGTGTTGTCGAGTGCCTGCTTGATATTCAGACCGTTCTCATCGCAGGAGATGACAAGGCTGTCAAAGTACAGCAAATCGCTGGTCTTGCCGTCATCGCCCTTTTTCGCCTGCGGTCGGACGGGAGATAATCGCCGTATTGGCCGGGCACAGCGGCAGAGAACGGAAGGTATCGTTGTGCTTTGCCATTGCACCGTAGATGTACTCGCCTTTATCGTTCTTGGAGAACAGATCGAAATTCTGCGAAACAGACGGTTTGAAGGTGACGCCGTTCCATGCGTACAAACCTACATAGCGCGTGTTCTGCTTATTTGCCTTGAGGTCAGCATCCGACTGAGCCGCCAGAATCAGCGTTTTGCCGCCGCCGGTCATATCGCCGAAGGCGAAGGATGCGCGGACCAGATTGCTGCCCTCGTAGGTCAGCGGGAATTTCTGCGAGCTCTGCAGCATGTGCGCGCTCGTGGAGCCGAACATTACAACGGCACGCGAGCCTGCGTTCTGCTGCGGACCGTAGTAGTAACCCCAGGTGCAGGCGAGATCGTCTACGCCGTCCTGGTTGACGTCACCGCTGACGAGAGATCATGTTGGAAACGACACTGCCCTCACGGAAGAAGTACGTCCACGCCTGTCTCCAGTTAGAGGGATTGAGTAATCTTCAGTCTGCAGGTCGTAAAATCTCAATGCGGGAATTGCCGACCTCCGGCACATAGACCGCAACCTCGTCCTTACCGTCGTTGTCCCAGTCGCCGGTAGCTACCTGCAGGTAGTTTTTCAGCTGATACGGATTTTCTGCGAAGTTTTCGACCTTTTTGGCGGTCGTGCTGCCTTCGTCGCTGGTGTCGGTCAGATTCGGGTTGCCGATTTCCTTGCTGGTGTCCAGCAGCGTGATCGGCTTGCCGTACTTGCCGGATTCAGCATCGCCGAATCGCAGGTACAGACCACCTTTCGCGCTCAGGTCACCGGCGTAAACCATGACCGTCTGCGAGGACTTGGCGTCACTGCTCGAGGTGAAATGGCCTGCGGCCACGTCTGCCATAGCGTAATCGGTACCATCCTGCAAATCGGTAGTAGCATTGGTCATGCCGGTCAGATAGCCCTTGGTGGCATAGCCGTCATTGCCCTTGCTGCCTGTCGGGAACTGTGCGTATGTGCCGGTAGAGGTGGTTTTTACCCTCAGAAATAGTTTGGTTCTGCTTCTGAGCGCTCAAAACTGCTGAGCCTTGGTAGATGTGTTATCATCATTGCCGTACAGCGTGCTTTGAAGGGTATTGTCCTTCTGGTTGGACTGGGAAACGCTTGTATCGCATTTCTCTGCGCTTTCACGCTTGTCCAGATCGATTTTATCCGACGGCAGAACATCACTTGTCAGACCAACGGTATACAGCTCGTACACCGGCGTAACCTTGATGGTATTGCGCCCGTATGGGTTGCTGGGGTCGTTGGCATTAAAGCCGTCGGGCGCTTTGCTCGAATCAATACCGAGCGCCGCAAGTGCGTCCGAGCTGCCGGTATCCGCCGCCGCTGCGCGGATATCAAGCGGGCCGCCTATGCCGGCGATAAGAGCCAGTGTCAGAGCAAGGCTTATGCCGCGTTTGAATTTCATGGTATATTCCTCCTTTTTCCCATTCTGCGGTGCGGTGGAACGAGCCGCGCCTGCAGAAAAGAGACTGAAAATTGCCTGCGTTTATCATAGCAGCTTTGCAGCCTGCTGTGCGGTCGGGCACACGAAATGTCCGATTTTCGACACGAAATACACCGATAGGAAAAACAGAGTGAACTACGCGTAAATTCTGCAAAAAATGACACACAATCCACAGGAATTATCAACAGGCTGTGGATAAAATGCGGCAAAAAAAACCCCGGTTTTGTCAGGTGACAAAACCGGGGGAAAAGATGACGAATGCTTTCGGGCAGGGGGTTAAAGCAGCTCGCGCAGCTTGTCCGCAATGAGCTTGCCGAGCACGGCGTGCTCCTCTGCGGTCAGATGAATCTGGTCCGAGCACTTTGCCGCCGTGACAGCCGAGCCGTCCACGAAGGCGCAGCCGTACTTTTCTGCCAGCGTGGGGAACCGTGCGGGCAGAGCAGGGATGAGGGCGGCACTGGTTTCGTCAAACATGCCGTAGTAGACGCTGTCTGCAAGGCTTTCGCCCATTTTCGGCGGTGCAACCAGAAGAATCTGCGGTTTCTGCATGGTATTTGACCATAAAAGCGGACTTTGCATCAGCTTGATCGTGCGGTCCATGGCATCGCTGATGGTGAACGGCGAGTGGCCGTACATTGCCTTGCTGTCGTTTGTGCCGAGCATGATAACGATCACGTCGAGCGGATCGTGCGTTGCCAGCAAGGCAGGCAGCATTGCCATGCCGTTTCGGCCGTAATCAATCGGGTCGGTGCTGCAGATGGTGCGTCCGCACAGACCTTCCTCGATAAAGTGCACGTCCGGGAACTGAGCCGCAACCACACCGGTGTAACGCTTGTCCGCGTCCAGGCGGTGCATGGGATCGTCGCCCTGATAACCCCAGGTGTTGGAATCGCCGTAAAACAGTACATTTTTCATTTTTACGCTCTCCTTTGTCTCTATCATAGCATGAAATTGCGGGAATAGATAGGAAACCGCATTGTATTTCCGCACAGACATGCTACAATAGATACAGATTATTTCCCGGAGGTTTTTCCTATGACCCTGCAGCAGCTGACCTATCTTGTCACTGTGGCCGAATGCGGCAACATCACGGACGCCGCCGAGCGGCTGTTTCTCTCTCGCAGCCGAGTTTGAGCGCCGCGATTCACAATTTAGAGAAGGAGATGGGCGTTACCGCCTTTGTGCGCTCAAACAAGGGCGTAACCGTCACGCAGGAGGGCGAGGAGCTGCTTTCGTTTGCGCGCATGCTGCTCGAGCAGGCAGACATCATGCAGGAGCACTTCGGCGTGGGCAAAAAGCGCGTGCCCAAGTTCTGTGTGTCATGTCAGCACTATTCGTTCGCGGTGAACGCATTCGTCGAGGTTGTCAAGGAGTACGACGCGGACCAGTACGGTTTTATCCTGCGGGAAACACAGACCGGTGAGATCATTGATGATGTGGCGTCGGGCAAAAGCGAGCTGGGTCTGCTGTATTTGTCCGAGAGCAACGAAACCGTGCTCTCAAGCTGCTGCGCAAAAGTGAGCTCGTGTTCGAGGAACTGTTCACTGCCGCACCGCATGTGTTCATCAACCATCCGCTCGCAGACCGGAAGTGCATCACGCTCGATGAACTGAAGCCCTATCCGTATCTGATTTTTGAGCAGGGAGACCGCAATTCCTTTTATTTTTCCGAGGAATTGCTCAGCATGCTCGACATGCCGAAAAACCATTCAGGTCCGCGACCGCGCAAAACTGTTCAGTCTGGTGATCGGACTGAACGGCTTTTACGGTCAGCTCGGGCATTATCGACCGCAAGCTGAACAGTCCGAGCATTATCGCGCGGCCGCTCGAGATGGAAGGCAGCATGCGCATCGGTCTCATCCGCAAGAAAAATGTGGTATTCAGCCGCTATGCGGACCTCCTATGTGAAGGCACTGAAAAAGCATCTGTCGATAGATTAAGGCAACACCGCGATTCGGGTGTGTCGGTGGAGCACCGGAACGATTCGTGGTCGTTCGACATCGCAAAAAGCCGCTAAACGGTATACGTTTAGCGGCAGTTTTTTTATCGGTTTCTTCTCCACGTTTCCGGCGCAAACAGCAGAAGCATGGGGAACAGCTCCAGACGACCGGCGAGCATATCGAAAGTCAGCACGATTTTACTCAGCGGGTGCAGTGCACCGAAGTTGGCTGCAGGACCGACCTGATTGAGTCCCGGACCGACGTTATTGATGCAGGTAACGACCGCGGTGAAGCTGGTTACCATATCCTCACAGTGCAGACTGACAATGAGGATGGAAGTGGCAATGACGATCAGATATGCCACAAGAAAGGCGTTGACCGAGCGCATGACCTCATGCTGGACGCGCTGTCCGTCCATTTTATGCACGCGCACCAGACGCGGATGAATCAGCGACATCATTTCCTTCTTTACGCCCTTGAACAGCAGCAGGATGCGCGAGCATTTCATGCCGCCGCCGGTCGAACCGGCACACGCGCCGATGAACATCAGCAGCACAAGCAGCAGCTTGCTGAATGCAGGCCACTGGTTAAAGTCCACGGTTGAAAAACCGGTGGTCGTGATGATAGACGCAACCTGAAACAGGGAATGGTGGAAGCTCTCGCGCAGCGAACCGAAGCAGCCGCGCACGTTGAAGGCGATCAGCGTGGTAAATACGGCAATCACGCCGAGGTACACGCGAATCTCCTCGATTTTGAACAATTGCTTGAATTTACGGGTCAAAAGCAGAAAATACGCGTTGAAATTGATGCCAAAAAGGATCATAAAGACCGAGATAACATTCTGCAGGTAGGCGCTGTCGTAGTGCGCGATGGAATTATTCCAGTTGCCGAAGCCGCCGGTGCCTGCCGTGCCGAGCGAAACGCAGATGGCATCGAACATTGGCATGCCGCCGAACAGCAGCAGAATGATCTGCAGAACGGTCAGTCCAAAGTAAATCGCGTACAGGATAAGCGCGGTATCGCGCATGTGCGGCGATATTTTGGAGACCGAGGGTCCCGGGCTTTCCGCGCGCATCAGATAAATGGTCTGACCGCCTGCCAGCGGCAGGACGATCAGCATGAATACCAGAATGCCCATGCCGCCGACCCAGTGCATTAGGCAGCGCCATAGCATAGAGGCATGCGAAAGCGCCTCCACATCGCCGAGAATGGTAGCGCCGGTGGTGGTGAAGCCGGATGCGGCCTCGAAAATCGCATCTACGGCGAACGGAATCTCGCGGCTGAGCACGAACGGCAGGGCGCCGGTCACGGCCAGCACCAGCCAGCACAGCGCGACTGCCACAAAGCCTTCGCGTGCGTAGAACTTGGTGTTTTTCGGCTTGTATTCACACAGAATGCCTGCGCCGACCATACAAATCAGTGCGGTGGCGATATAGGCAGGCAGCTCGGGTTCACGGTAAATGACCGCGGTAAACGCGGGCAGCAGCAGGAACAGGGACTCAATGCCCATCAGCCAGCCGATCAGATAGCGGACGATTGCGAAATTCATTTTTCGCGCCCTCCGGCTGTCGGCAGGAAGATATCCTGAAGGTCGTTCATGCCCTCGAAGGTGGAAACGACGATAACCGTATCGCCTTCATGCAGCATATCGTGGCCGCGCGGAATGATACGCTTGCCTCTGCGGTTGATGCAGCACAGCAGAACATCCGGACGAATCGGCATATACTGCAGGGGAACACCGGTGAGATGATGCGCCGCCACGCGGAACTCAAGCGCTTCTGCGCCGTCCAGCTGATGCAGGGTCTCCACGTTGGAGCCCATCGAGTTCTGCATCGCGCGGGTGTACTGGCTGATCAGCTCGGCGGTGGTCTGCTTGGGGCGAATCACCTTGCCGATCGGCATGCTGGCAATGACTTCCTCGAAGTTCACACGGTTGACCTTGGTGAACAGCTTCGCACGGGAATGACGGCCGGCGTGCAGCGCAAGCAGGATGTTCTCCTCATCCATGCCGGTGAGAGCCGCGAAGGCCTCACAGGTTGCCAGACCCTCCTCATCGAGCAGGTTGCGGTCGGTGCCGTCGCCGTAGATGATGGTCGCGTGCGGGAGCATTTCGACAGTGCCTCGCAGCGCTCGAGTTTGTTTTCGATAATCTTGACTGAAATGCCGGAATTCAGCAGGATTTTCGCAAGAAAGTACGAGATTTTGCCGCCGCCGACCAGCATCGCGGAGGAAATGCGCTTGACCGGCAGACCGACCTTCTCGAAAAATTCGTTCTGCTCGTGCGGCGGAATGATGACGGTGATGTTATCGTTCTCGTGCAGGATGAAGTCGCCCTTTGGGAATATAGGTCTGGCCGTCGCGGCGGACCATACACAGCAGCACGTCCGTGCGGAGCAGCGGATTGACCTCGCAGACCGCCATACCGTCCAGGCGGGACTCGTGCGGGATTTTTGAGGTCGAGCAGCTCGATGCGTCCGCGGGCAAACGTGCTGACGCGGATGGCCGACGGGAAGCGGATCAGACGCGAAACAACACGCGCGGTGGACAGCTCGGGGTTGATGACCATCGAAATACCCAGCTCATCGCGGATAAAGCCGAGGTCGGATACATATTCCGGATCGCGCACACGCGCAATGGCGTGGCAGCCGGATGCCTTGCGGGCGATCAGACAGGAAAGCAGATTGATTTCGTCATGGGCGGTAACGGCGATGAGCAGGTCGGTATCCTGCACGCCGGCTTCACGCAGAACGTGATAGCTGGTGCCGCTGCCCTTTACTGTAGCAAGGTCGTATGTGTTGGACAGTTCATCCAGACGGCGTTCGGACAGGTCAATCAGTGTCAGGTCGTGTCCGGCCGCGCTGAGCTGTCCTGCCAGCTCCGAGCCGACTTTGCCGCAGCCTACAATAATGATGCGCATAGCGCACCTCCGATCTATTTCTCTATAGCTGTGCTCTGTTGACACAGTCTTGATACGCATATAGCGATTATAGCTGTTTGACCGAGAAAAAAGCAATATCCAGACAGGAATTTTGCAGGAGTTTAGCGGAAAACCGACAAATAGGGAGAAATGGTCGGTGTATAGTTGATAATAGTATGCCCGAAAAAAAGGAAAAACCACCCGGACGGGTGGTTTCACTGCGGATTAAAGTTCCGCGACAGGTCACTTAAACTGTGTATAAGTGGTATCGCTTGCGTAGCCGTCGCTGTCGGTCTGGTGCATGGAGACCAGATTGCCGTTATCATCAAAGGTACGGGTATCGGTCGAGAGGGTGCCGCCTTCGATGGTCGAGCGGGTGGTCTGCGTTTTGCCGTCCACCGAGTACACGGTGAGCACCTCGAACACGACGCCGCTCTCGTCTACGGTGACCGACTGGATGAGCCGTCCCTGACTGTCGTAGCGGTTGTCGGTGGAGGAGGTGATATTGTCCTCGCCCTCGTAGGTGCGGGAGGACAGCACGTCGCCGTTGGTGTTCATGCCCATGCGGACGACCATCAGCTCGTTGCCGTCTGCGTCGTAAACCGTGTTGACGGCAGAGGACTGACCGTTGTCAACCTCGGTGTAAACCGTCTCGGAGGAGGCCGAAAGTTCGCCGTCCTCGTAGTTTTCCGTGCGCAGAACGCGGTTTTTGTCGTCATAGCTGCGGCGATACTCCGAGGTGGAGTTGTTGGTCTTGTCGGTGGTGACAGCATCTGTGCAGTTGCCGTTTTCGTCGTAGGTGTAGTCTGTGTAGGTGAAGTTGAGCGGCTCCTCCTGACCTTCCACGGTCTGCATGGTGTAGGAGCGGAAGGTGCTGCCGTCCTTGTCATGGCAGTTGACCGTGTAGCTGCGGTTGCCTTCCTCCGTGCGCAGCTCCAGTTCGTAGGAGGCAGCACGCGGCAGAACGGAAGCCAGCTGTGTCGGCACCTGCTCCATCACGGCAATGCGGCATGCAGGCGTGCGGTCATACGCGATGGTGGCACCGAGCACGATGACCGTGCTTACAATACAGGAAATAATGCGTTTGATCATATTTTTGTTCCCCTAAAATAATTAAGGCAATACCGCATAATTGAACAAGAGTGATTTGCGAGTAAATTTTGCGTACTGACGAGGCGCAGTTTTGCGGTAATACTTGATGTATTACCGTGAAACTTCGGCAGCGCGGACGGAACTCGCGCAAGGAACCGAAGCCAAAGTCAGGACACAAAATTTCCGCAAAGCACCGCGGCAGTGCGACCGGAGCCTGCACAAGGAGCCGCCGCTTTAATTGTGCGGTGTTGCCTTAAGGTATCATAATTTCGGTAATCAAGGTGATTCCGGAAAAATGCAGCCGAACCGGAATTCGGCTGCATTCAGCGTTGCTGGTTTTTTACTGCGGTGTTGCCTCAGTTACTTTACGATTTCCTTCGCTGCAGCGGTCAGAGCCTCGACCTTTTCTGCGGCCTCGGCCTTGTTCTCGCCCTTGGCCATGATGTAAACCTTGACCTTCGGCTCGGTGCCGGACGGACGGATGATAAAGGTTGTGCCGCCCTCGAGCTCGTAGTACATCACGTTCTGACCCTTAAAGCTCCATCGGCTCGGACTTGCCGTCTGCCATGCAGGTACGGGTGCCCGGCATGTAGTCGCGGGTGTAATCGATCTTGTGGGTGCCGATCTGGGTCAGCGGCTTGTCGCGCAGCTCCTGCATGAGCTCCTTCATGCGCTGCAGGCCGGAAACGCCCGGCATAACGATCGAAATGGTCTGCTCGCAGTAGCAGCCGTACTTTTCGTACATCTCTTCCATTGCGTCGTACAGGGTCTTGCCCTGGGTGCGGTAGTAAGCTGCCATCTCGGCGATCAGCATGGAAGCGGTAACGGCATCCTTGTCGCGGGCATAATCGCCGCACAGGTAGCCGTAGGACTCCTCGAATGCGAAAATGTACTCGTGAGAGCCGTCCTGCTCGAACTGCTTGATCTTCTCGGCAAGGAACTTGAAGCCGGTGAAGGTGTCGAAGCACTCAACGCCGTTCTTTTCAGCCGCCGCGCGTGCCATTTCGGTGGTAACGATGGATTTGAGCACCGCCGGATGTGCAGGCATGGTGTTCGTCAGCTTCTTTGCGGTGATGATGTAATCGGTGAGCAGAACGCCGACCTGATTGCCGGACAGGGTGACATACTCGCCGGACTTGTCCTTGAGGACGATGCCGGTACGGTCGGAGTCCGGGTCGGTGCCGATGATCAGATCGACATCGTTCTGCTTTGCCAGCTCGATGGCGAGCGTAAAGCCTTCCTTGTACTCCGGATTCGGGTTCTTAACGGTCGGGAAGTCGCCGTCGATCTTCATCTGCTCCGGCTCACAGATAATGTGCTTGTAGCCCAGACGGCGCAGGATCTCGGGCACCAGACGGTAGCCGGCACCGTGGAACGGCGTGTACACCAGCTTGAACTCATCGGCAACCTGCTTTACGCAGTCCGGATTTACCGCAACCTTAATGACTTCGCCGAGGTAAGCCTCGTCGGTCTCCTTAGACAGAATACGGATCAGACCGTTTTTGACGGACTCATCGTAGTCTGCAGTTTTTACACCGGTGAAGATATCGGTCTTTGCCATTTCGCTGGCAACCACGTCTGCCTCGGCCGGAGGAAGCTGTGCGCCGTCCTCCCAGTATACCTTGTAGCCGTTGTACTCCTTCGGGTTGTGGGAAGCCGTGATGTTGATGCCTGCGATGCAGTCGTAGTGACGGACAGCGAAGGACAGCTCCGGGGTCGGACGCAGCTCATCGAACAGCAGCGACTGGATGCCGTTTGCGGCCATGATGCACGCAGACTGCTTGGCGAACTCGGCCGAGAAATGGCGGGAGTCGTATGCGATGGCAACGCCGCGGTCCATTGCGGCCTGACCGTTCGATACGATCAGGTTTGCCAGACCCTGTGCAGCCTGACCGACGGTAAAGCGGTTCATGCGGTTGAGGCCGACGCCCAGTACACCGCGCAGACCGGCCGTGCCGAACGACAGCGGCGCAAAGAAACGGCTTTCGATCTCTTCCTGATTATCTGCAACAGCAGCCAGCTCGGCATGCTCGTCCGCAGAGGGGCAGAGCAGTCCAGCCAACGCTTGTATTCCGACATATAATCCATTGGTATCACCTCATCGTGTTAGTTGGCGCATCGCCGCTTTCAACCGACGGATTGCCACTATCTAAATTATACAATATCCGGCTGTCAATGCAAGGGGTTTTGCGCGAATTTGTGAAAAAGATTCCATGAAGCGGAGTAATGATATACAAAACGGCAGAGCAGAAATTGTACGTTCTGTGAGAATGCCGGAAAATTCTGCGAAAATGCGGAACCAAAACCGGCAGCAGGCCGTCTCTTTAGACAAAAGCCCTGTCTCGAGATAAAAATAACAGTACACAAATAAACAAAAGAATGGTAGAATAAAGGTAAATTATAATAAGAGGTGATAGCTTTGAAAAAAAAAGTCCTTTCCGCCGTACTGACAGCGGCGCTGCTGGTCAGTACCGTGCCGGTTGCCTTTGCGGCTTCGGATATTGATGGCCACTGGGCAAAGTCCTACATTACTGAGCTGCATGAAAACGGCATTATCAATCCGTCTGCCAGCACGGGCAACTACGGCCCGGATGACAAGGTAACGCGCTGGGAGTTCATGCGCTATATCAACCGCGCGTTCGGCTTTACCGAAAAGGCGGATATCAGCTTCTCGGATGTCAATTCGAGCGATGTTTTCTACGAAACCGTGCAGATTGCAGTCAAGCAGGGGGTTATATCAACGGTGTCGGCAACAACCGTATGGCGCCGGAGGGCACGCTGACCCGTGAGCAGGCGGCAACCATCCTCGGCCGACTGCACAAGTACACGCCGACGGCTGATCTGTCTGCGCTGGATATGTTCTCTGATCGGGCCAAGCTGAGCGATTACAGCAAATCCTACGTTGCGGAAGCGGTCAAGCAGGGTTATATCAACGGCTACACGAACGGTACCTTTAAGCCGCAGGGCACGCTCAGCCGAGGCGAAATCGCCAAAATGCTGTACGGCTATATGGGCACCTCGCTGAATAAAAACGGCAACGTGTACTCGCAGGCTACGCTCAAGAGCGATACCAAAAACGTTACGATTTCCGTACCGTGCACGCTGGCCGATGCGGATATCAAGGGCAATCTGTACATCACCGAGGGCGTTCTGGCGGGCAATGTAACGCTTGAGGATGTCACCGTTGCGGGCGATATCATCGTCAGCGGCGGCAATGTAACGCTGGACGGTGTTTCCGCACTCGAGATGGTCGTCTCCAACCCGACCGGACTGACCCCGCAGGTCATTGCGACCGGCAATACCAATATCGGCACCACCGAGGTGAAAACCTCTGCAACGCTGACCGAGAGCAATCTGGCAGCGACTGCAGGCGGCTTCTCCGATCTTAAAATGAACGGCAGCAGCGTCAGCCTGACGCTGGATGCAGCTGTCTGGGACGTTGCCAATGAGCAGACCGGCACCATCCTGACGACCGGCAGCACCTCCATCAGCACGCTTACCGCGAACGGAAGAACCACTGTCACCGGCGGCGGCTCGGTCCAGAAGGCGGTGCTCAACTCTAACGGCTGTGAGCTGACCATGCAGCCGACCAGCGTTGAGCTGGCGAGCGGCGTCACCGCAGATTGCCGGCAAGGACGTTGCGGCGTCCACCAGCGTTTCGGTTTCTCCGTCCACGCTGTCCATCGACGTAAACAACAAGGACGCAATCGCGTTCTCCTACGAATTCACCTTCAACGCGGACAAGAACGATCTGACCCGTGTTTCGGTCAACGGTACCAATCTCAAGCAGGGCACGGATTATAACCTGCTGAGCGACAAGAACGGCATTCGCGTGTACAAAACCTATCTGTCCACGCTCAAGGCGGGCACCTACACCGTAGAACTGACCTTTGAGGACGGCTCCAAGGCAGCCATCGGTCTGGCGGTCAGCAACTCGGCGCAGAGCGCAGTCAGCCCGAGCCAGATTACCTTTGATAAGTACGAGCAGTCCGCAAACTATGCCGATCAGACGGTAAACGTCGTTCTTCCGGCGGGCACGCGTCTGGATTCCATCAAAATCGGCAGTACGGTGCTCGAGCGCGGCACGGATTACACCTATAATGCAACGAACGGCACGATCCGTCTGCTCAAGGAGACGCTTGCCAAGAAGAGCAAAGGGCACTTATACGGTTACATTCGTACCCAATCAGGGTTCGTCCTTTACCTGCTCGCTGAGCGTGGTAGATACCGCGCCGGTGAACGAAGTGGTTCCGGGCACGGTCGATTTTGACGCAAACACCTCGTCCGGCGGCTACGCCGATCTGGTGGTAACGCTTAACATGGTAGACGGCGCAGCGCTCAAGAATATCCGCTCGAACGGCAAGACGCTCGAGGAGAACTGGCAGTACAAGATCAAGGGCAGCAAGGTTACGATCAACAAGTCTGCGATTGCGGAATTCGGCAAGAACGGCGCATCCTACGCGGATTTCGTTTTTGTGATGAGCAAGGGTCAAAGCCCGACGCTGCGTGTCAACTACGTTACCACTTACGCGCTGACGGCTTCCGTGGTCGATGATCTCGGTCTGCCGATTTCGGGCGCGTCCGTCACCTTCACGCCTTCGGACGCGGAGAGCGGCACGGCAGCGCAGACGCTGACCACCGGCTCGGACGGCACGGCAACCGTTTATGTCAAGCGCGGCTCGTACGTTGTAACGGCAACGCATTCGCGCTTTACCGCGGCGGTTACGCAGACGGTCAAAATCTCTGCAGGCCGCACGGTCAAGCTGACCGGCGAGATTCTCGAGAATGTACAGCTGGTTGTCACCAACGCGTACGGCGCACCGCTGTCCGGTGCGGTTGTCACAGTCGGCGGCAAAAGCATCACCACCGGCACGGACGGCACGGCGTCGTTCAGCCTCAAGCGCGGCAGCTATGTGGCGCAGGTGGCGTGCACCGGCTACTCCGCACAGAGCGTACAGCTTTCCGTAACCGATTCGATTCGTGAGCGCGTACAGCTCAAGTAATTTCTCAAAATGCAAGCCGCCCGGTTTCCGGGCGGCTTTTTTGCGCGCTTTTACAGGCGAATGGGGGATAGGGCGCAAGAGCGTCAAAACGGCGCACAGCGGCTTGCGGTGGGGTATGATAGGGAATAAGGGCGGCCTTCTGACGGGTGATGGACTGGTACGGTCGGAATGTTCCGTCATCATAGCCGGTTACAATACCGAGCGCCGCTGCCAGACAGACACTCTCATTCTCGCAGTCGGAAAAGGCCGCTGCCGGAGCCGCGGAGGCATTCGGCCTGCACCTTTCGATACAGCTTGACCGCCAGTCTGCAGAAATCCACGCGCGTGATATTCAGCCTTGGATAATAGAAAGAAAGCGAAATATCATGTTCCCGAGCGGTTTCCAGTTCCGCCTTGGCCCAGCTGCTTTCCTGCGAAGCGTTAGCCGGAAGCTGGATTTCATCGCCTTTGCCGTCCAGATGGTAAAGCGCGGTGCCGCGCTTGCCGATGTAGCGGCTGTCCGCCCAGCTGAGCCTGTCGAAGTCGTGCCTGCCGACAAACTGGCCGGTTTTGTCAATCAAACCGTACGTTCCGTTGCCGATTGCTCCTTTTCGGGAACCAATCCAGAGAGTACTGCCGGTCTGAATTGGCATCAGGCCATTCGTAAAATGCGGCGTGGATACAGCACCGCAAGCGCCATCGATATCATCGCGGATAACCTTCATGTTTTCGTCGAGCAGCACAAGTGTCGGAATATCATACTGCTCGGCAGGCTGCTGTACTGCAGCCGTCAGCGGACGTTTCGCATAGACACCGATGAAGAAACAGTCATCGCCTGCCATGCCGAAATAGGTGCCTTTGACCGGCGTCTGAATCGGTGTGACCGTTCCGCTCGCATCGGCATAATAGAACGAAGAAGCCTGGTTTTTCATAACAAGTCAGCAGAAATCTGCCGTCTGACAGCACATCGATTGTGGTATATTCTGCGGGAACGATCATTTTTCCGGTTTTCAAATCGGCAATACCGTACAAGCTGTCGGCAGAAATTTTGTACAGATTTTTTTCCGGCACGAGCGCATACGCTGCTATGCGGGATTGGCCGCTGTCTGCGGAAAGATAATCTGCGGAAGTATCTGCCTGCCACTGCTGCTGCAACTGTGTTAAAGCAGTGCTCGGTATCGATACCGCACCGGCTCCCGCCGCCATGCTGCCCGCGATCAGCGCGGCTGCACATAAATAACGCCATCGTTTCATAAAAAATACCTCCTGCCTGTGAAGTCCTTCGCTTACTATAACCGTTAGACGAGGAAAAGTGTGAAAAAGTTCGCTCAAAAATTTATTTTCATGTCACAGTTGACAGTGCAGAACGGTTAGATTATATATTATATATGGTCTAAAATTCATCTGGCAAGGGGATAGGGAACATGAAAAAACGAAAGGTTTTGCTGTCTGCACTCGTGCTGTGCGGCTGTATGCTGATTGGCGCCGGAGCCGCAGATGCCGCATCGCAAACGCAGCTTACGCGGCAGGCGATCACGCATTTTCAACAAAGCCCACCAGAAGAGGATATCAGTTATCCGGGATATCCGACATGGAAAACTTGGCAAATTGACAGCTGCGAGGTTTTTCCGTGTCGACTGATCGAGGAAAAGGACATCTGGGAGCTGATATTTACCCCGAATGACGATAGAAGCCGATGGATCTGTGCGGTCGATCTGTCCGCCGGAAAGATCATCACACCGCTGTTCAACGGCAGCATGTGGAAAGCTGCGAATGATCAGCTGCTGCTGGAGACCGGCGGCAGGTATCAGCTGTGTGACCTGAACGGCAGCTTGACCGATGTATCCATTCCTCATACCGGTCATGTACTGGCAGTCGATGATCAAGGATATGTCCTTTGCCAGTACCCGGTCACCAGAACTGTGCGGACCGATAGCGGCACAATGCTGTACACGTTCCGTCAGTACACGCTGCTGGGGTCGGATTTTTCCGTCCTGCTTGATAATATCGATGAGTATTACAACGTTGGTCAGTATGATTACTCTTGTGATAGCGAACTATTTTATAACGGCCTTGTCGCCGTTCGCGTGGGCGCGACTGACTGGTATCTGCCGGACGGCGGACCGTGGCCGGCTGTATTTCAACAGTAAATATATGTTCATCGACCGCAGCGGCAAAACGGTGAGCAGCAGCCGCTACGATGAGGTATCACACGAAAATGACCGCTGGTTCGGCTGTCACGGTACGACCGAGTATCTGTTGGACAGCAACGGAAATGAGCGCGAACAGGCGAATTACTGCTATGTTCCCAGCACTTGGGCTGAAAATATAGTCGAACAAGCGGAGAAAGACGGACTCCGACTGTCCTATCATACACCATACCGCCTGAACATCCACCGCGATGAATTCTGCGAACTGGCTTGGCAAACCATTCAGACGGTAAACCCAAACATCAATCTGCCTGAACTGGCACAGCCGTTCTCCGACTGCGATGAAGACATAGTGCGTCAGATTGCATCACTCGGTATTGTCACCGGTTATGAGGACGGCACCTTTCAGCCTACGCGCGAGCTTTCCCGACAGGAAGCGGCGGTTATCCTGCAGCGCCTTTATACGGTGCTGTATGGAAAGATCGAAGCCAGTCCTACGCTCTATACTGACAACGGAAGTATTGGCGCATGGGCAAAGAATTCTGTCTATGCGATGAGGCAAACCGGTATCATGCAGGGCGTAGGAGCGAATCGATTTGATCCGAAGAATGGCTATACTTGCGAGCAGTCGATCATCACAATGCTGCGCATGGCGCAGAAGGCGTAATCAGGGAGGAAAATCATGCGTATTGTGAAAAAATACTGGCTGCCGCTGCTGGCGCTTGTGTTTGCGATTGGACTGGCGGTCTGGCGAATCGGCTATCTGGAGCGGACGAACACGTCGCTCAGCATGGAAATCGGCAGCAGGGAAGCCCTGCAGAACGGAGGGCCGATCACACTGGAGAATCCGGTTATTCTGTACAAAAACGAGCCGTATGTCCCACTTTACGAGGTTGTAGAGCGCCTTGGCGGTACGACAGACGGCAAAACCTATACACTGCACGGTGCTGAGACCGCTGTCTCCGGCGTGGAACGGAATGGCGTGCTGTACACGCCGTTTTCGTACCTGTGGGACAGCCACATTCCGCAGATACGGTGGGATAAGAGCCGCAACCGCGTTATCATCACCGAGGCACCGGATGAAATTCCACTGACCCGTCGGTGGCTGTTCTGGCGGCACAAAACCGTGCGCGGACTGCGTGTCGGAGACAGCGAAGCACGGTTCCTCGATCTGTACGGCTCGCCGGACGCACGGGACGAAACGATGGTGGACCTGCTGCATGTCACCATCGAAAACGGCATCGTAACCGAGATTTTCATGGGACGTTATGAGTAAGCAAAAAGGACTTCGTTAAAACGAAGTCCTTTTTGATATGGCTGGTTATTTGATGATTTGATACATGCGCTCGATGGTCACAATGGACTGCTCTGCGGTGTAGCCGTCCGTCGGGCAGAACTGATTGTTCTCCTTGCCCTGCATGATGCCGGTCTGGCGCATTGCGTAAACGCTGCCGCGCGCCCAGTCGCCGATTTTGGCATCGTCAGCGAAGGCCTTTTCGGAAACCACATCCGTCTTGCCGCCGAGTACCTGATACAGCCGGTCAAGCATGGCGGCAGCCTCCTGTCGGGAGATGGTCTTGTACGGACGGAAGGTGCCGTCCTCGTAGCCGGTGACAATGCCGAGTGCGGCGGCATTGTTCACGTTCGGGTCGTCCCTGCAGTCGGTGAACTTGGTTTCCAGAGCCGGAATCTCCTTGTTGGGATAAATCTTGTTGTACAGGTTCATCGCCAGCATGGTGAAGTTTTCGCGGGTAATGTCCAGCCTGGGATAGGAGAATGACTCAGTGAGACCGTGCTCTCCTGCGGCAGCTACTTCGGTTTTGGCCCAGCTGCTGTACTCCGTGACGTTTGCGGGCAGCAGGGTTTCGCCGCCCTTGCCATCCAGCAGATAAGATTTTGTGCCGCTGCTGCGTGTGCCGATAAAGTGCTGATCGTACCAGAAAATCTGGTTAAAATCGTGCTTGCCGACAAATTTTTCGGTTTTCGGTCAAACAGACCGTAGGTGCCGTTGCCGCTCGTATTTGACTTGTCAATACGTTCCCACTTAGTGCTGCCGGTCTTTTGCGATGAAGAAATCGGCGTACCAATCCGGTACCATGTCGATGTCATCGAGGATGATGTTCATGTCTTTGTCGGCCAGAGCACAGAAGGTGACATCCTCAACCTGTGTGGTTGGACCATCGCCGGAATACGGGTCATATACCGGCTTTTTCACGTTTTTGAAGAGCACGAACACATTGCTGTTTGGCTCATACGTCGCAAGCTCATAACCGGACGGCAGCTTCATCGGCGTCAGTTTGCCGGTTTCATCGGCGAACCAGTAGTTGGGGTGATGATCAGCGTCGTACTGGCTAACCAGTGTTTCCGTGCCGTCAAGCGCAATGTAATAATCGTACTCCACAGGAACAACCAGCTTGCCGGTTGCTTTATCCAGAATACCATACTTGTGTGTGCTGTCAGCTGTTAGGTTAACCAAATACTGTTTCGCGTTGAGGTTCGCGAGGATAATCTCGCAGTTTTCGCCGGTAAAGCCGAGCGTTTTCACCTGACCGTAATCCTTGATCTCCTGCTGTACCTTAGTCATAGCCGATTGCAGCGTATCCTGTGTCGAACTGGACAGTTCCGCCGCCTGCGCCGAGAACAGCAATGCACCGCTCACCACAACACCGAGTAACGCCTTCCGAAACCGTTTCATATTTTTCCTCCTTTTCACGGTTAATGCTTATACTCTCTATCCTGTATATGACAATCACGAATGCCATCGACAGCACGGCCGCTGCTGCGGTGGGGTCATTGCCATATATCAGCTTAGACGTTTGTTCCGTATGGTTTGTTCCGCCTGTTTCAAAATTTTTTCGGACATCGAACCGGTACGCCAAATGCATAGCCGGAACGGCATGGAAAGCGTACCGTATGCGCGTTGCTGCACAGGAGAACTGTTATATTTATTGTATAGCTTTTTCCGGAAGGACGCAACAGGAAAGCAGCAGAGGCGGGATTGAAAAATCCTCAAACCGGCGGCGCACATGTTTGACAGACCGTGCCCGTTCTGGTATAATATTTACACGCCGCCATGGCGGAACTGGTAGACGCAGGGGACTTAAAATCCCCCGGCCTTAAACCCGTGCCGGTTCGATTCCGGCTGGCGGCACCAGAAAACCCCCGTATTTCTTACGAAATACGGGGGTTTTCCTGTCAGTTTGATTTAATTCTTATTAAATACAGACTTATTCAGTGCGCCGTCCTGATGCGCCACGATCGTGGTGCAGACAGCGTCGCCGGTGATATTAACGGCAGTACGCGCCATATCGAGGATACGGTCGATACCCATGATCAGGCCGATGCCGGCAACCGGCAGACCGACCGAATCGAATACCATTGCCAGCGTAACCAGACCAACCGACGGCACGCCTGCGGTACCGATGGAGGCGAGCGTTGCGGTTGCAATAACGGTCAGATAATCCGCAGGGCTCAGCTGGATGCCGAACGCCTGTGCAACGAATACAACGGCAACACCCTGCATGATGGACGTACCATCCATATTGATGGTCGCGCCGAGCGGGATGGTGAAGGACGAAATACGGCGGTTGACGCCGATTTTTTCCTCCAGCGTGTCGATATTCATCGGGATAGTGGCGTTAGAGGTTGCGGTCGAGAACGCAAAGCCCATAACCGGAGCAAATTTCTTGAGGAAACGCAGCGGATTGAGTCTTGTAAGCAGCGCCAGCAGAATCTGGTATACGCCGCAGCACTGGATGACCAGTGCCAGCAGCACCGCGCCCATGTACTTGAACATTGGCACCATAGCGGAGAAACCAAGACCGGCAAAGGTCTTAGCGATCAGGCAGAATACGCCGATCGGCGCAAGACCCATGACCATCATGGTCATTTCCATCATAATATCGTTGCCCTGCTGGAAGAAGTTCGTTACCAGCTGGGTCTTATCCTGCAGCTTGGCGAGGATAACGCCGACGATCAGTGCAAACACGATAACCTGCAGCATTTCGCCGTTGGCGAGCGCACCGATCGGGTTTTTCGGGATGATGTTCAGCAGGGTTTCCGCAAAGCTGACCGAATCCGAAGAAGCGGCGACTTCGGCGGTCTGAATCTGCGACATATCCAGACCCATGCCCGGCTTGATCAGAAGACCGATGCCGAGCGCAACGGCAACCGCCATCATCGTGGTGAAAATGTAAAAGCCGATGATCTTTACGCCGACCTTGCCGAGCGTTTTACTGTCGCCGATGGCGGTGGCGCCGCAGATCAGCGAGCAGAATACCAGCGGTACGACCAGCATCTGCATCAGGCGGATAAAGCCCTGACCGACAACATAAAAAATGCCGTTTACCAGCACGTTCTGCACAAAATCCACATCAGCTGCGAACATGTTGAGCGCAATGCCGACGATTGCACCGGCGATCAGCGCGATAAAGATCCTTGTAGTCAGACCGATTTTCTTTTTCTTTTTACTGCATTCATTTATTTACTCCCGTCTGCCGGTGGGACATGTATTCGCTCAGTGCGTCATGCCAGTCCGGCATTTGATACAAACCAGTGATGCGCAGCATCATATTGTCCAGCAGCGTAAAAGCGCGGGCGCAGCGCAGTGTTCTCGGAGGCCGAGGTGACCGGCACGTTTTCCTTGCCGGCGAGACGCAGAATTTCGCGGGCGTACTCTGCGCGGGAGCACGAGCCGTCGCACGATGCGTGAAACAGGCCGTACTCGCGGCTGTGCATCAGGCAGTCGATAAAGCCGGCGAGCGCTTCCGCCGAGGTCGGGGAGGAAATCTCATCCTCCGGCAGATGGACAGCGCCTTCCTTTGCCGCCGTATCGAGCACGCGGTCAACAAAGTCGTACGAGCCGACGCCGTACAGCCACGACGAACGCACGATAACATGCTTGTCGGTCAGCTCACGCACGAGCTTTTCACCGGCGTACTTGCTCTTGCCGTACATCGTGGTCGGATGGGGATCGTCGAACTCAGAAAGCCTTGCCCTCGTCGCCGCCGAATACGTCGTCGGTCGAGATCTGAATGAATTTTGCGTCGATGCGTCTTGCAGCGGTCGCCAGATTGCGGGCGCCGATGGCGTTGATCTTATACGCTTCTTCGGGGTTCTCCTCGCAGGCCTGCACGTCGGTCAGACCGGCACAGTTGATGATGACATCCGGATGGTTAATATCGGCAAAACGACCGACAACGGATACATCCTCGACCGCTACATCACGGTCGCTGGTTACCAGCTTATATGCTGTGTTGCCGCCGAAACGATGACTAAGTGCGGAACCCAGTCTGCCGCTTGATCCCGCGATCCAAACGCGGGTCGTAATACTGTTCATAAAACACCTCTCCTGTCGGCTCGGTGCAGCGGAACTGCTCCGGCGCGCATTACCCATTTTATGGGCTGTATATTTAGTATAGCACAAAATTGTTAAAAAACAACAAAATATGCGGTCTATTTGCATAAGTATGCTCGAATTCCTGCAAACTATCCGATTTGTGCAAAACTTCTTTGTATTTTTATACAAACTGACAAGACAACTCAGCCGAAGAAAAGAAACAGCCAAAAAAACGGAGAATTTTTTGGGGAATATGGACGGCAAATATCCGTCAATGCCATGATATCCGTACACCGATCGACGGTATTCGCGGCATGGTCGAGATCAGCCGCCATTATGCGGAAAATGCTGTAGATCACCTCTCTGCATACGAAGCAGGGAAGTGGTTTATTTATATGAAAACATCTGATTTTTATTGTGCAGAATGCTGAAAAAACCTACGTTGACCTATATTGTTTTTGGTGATATAATTAACCGATAACAGTGTGGATTGAATCACATAATTTGCCAAGCGTTATTCTGTCTCGAAGGAGGAGCAGGAAATGAAACCGGTTCTGGAGGTTTGCACCCACTCGGTCGAGTCTGCGGTAAGCGCGGAGCGCGGCGGTGCTATGCGGCTGGAGTTATGCGCCAATTTAATGATCGGCGGTACTTCGCCGGATGAGGATCTGTTCCGCATGGTGCGGGAACGGGTTTCCGTACCGGTTCGTGTGCTGCTGCGTCCGCGCTGCGGCGATTTTTTGTATACGGAAAGCGAATTTGAGCTGCTCTGCCGTCAGGTGAAGCGCTTTGCCGCGCTCGGCGCGGACGGCATTGTCATCGGCGTGCTCACGCCCGAGGGCGATCTTGATGAGGAACGTATGGCCAAACTGATTTCGCTTGCAGGCGGCTGCGGTGTGACGCTGCACCGTGCGTTCGATGTCTGCCGCGACCCGTTTGCGGCACTGGAAACCGCAAAGCGGCTGGGTGTGGATACCATTTTGACCTCAGGGCAGCAGGCGGACTGCACCGCAGGCGCGGGATTTGCTGCGCGCGCTGGTTGCAAAAGCAGGAGAGGACATGCAGATTCTGGTCGGTGCAGGCGTAAACGCCGATGTTATCCGCGATTTGCAGCCGAAAACAGGCGCGAATGCCTTTCATCTTTCCGCAAAGCGTGTAGAAAACAGCAGAATGCAGTTTCGGCGAGAAAATGTGCCGATGGGGCTGCCCGGACTGAGCGAATTCAGTTTGTGGCGATGCGACGAAAATGCAGTCCGTGCGGCGCGTGAAGCGTTTGATGCGTGCTGCGGTGCGGGTCAGAGGCGCGGACGTGAAAATAGAAAAGGTACTCAATAACAATGTTGTGGTCGCGCTGGATGAAAACGGTGCAGAGACTGTGCTTATGGGGCGCGGTCTGGGCTTCGGCCGCCGCGCAGGTGACGAAGCACCGCCGGACAAGGTGGAAAAGCGGTTCACGCTGCACTCGGATCAGCTTTCCGACCGGTTCCAGCAGTTGATAACAAGCATTCCGCTGCCGCATTTTCTGATGAGCGAACGCATTATCAACCATGCGAAGATCGCGCTCGGCAAGGAGCTGTCGGACAGCATTTACGTTACGCTGCCCGATCATATCTCGGCGGCTGTTAACCGCTATAAGGAGGGCATTGTACTGCCCAATCCGCTGCTGTGGGACATTCGGCAGCTGTACAAGGACGAATTCCGCGTGGGTCTCAAGGCGAATGAGATCGTCAAGGAGGAGACCGGTGTGGAGTTCACGGATGATGAGGCAGCGTTTATCGCGCTGCACTTTGTCAATGCACAGCTCGGTGGTGAAATCCGCGATATTTACGATATGACTTACCTGCTGAAAGCGGTTTTCGGCATCGTTTACGATGAATACGGCTTCCGGCCGGACCATGAATCGCTAAATTACTATCGGTTTGTCACGCACCTCAAGTTCTATGCGCGGCGTATCGTCAGCGGAGAAGGCTACGGCGATGAGGACGGCGATCTGCTCGATGTGGTGCGGTTCAAGTACCCGCGTGCCTACGCCTGCGCGGACCGCATCCGCGCCTATGTGCAGACGGAAAAAGGGTTCCATTCCGGGCAGAATGAGCTGCTGTATCTCACCATCCATATCGCCCGGGTGATGGAGCACCCGGATGAAATTGATTCTCACAGGGCAGTGCCAAACCAGCGGCACTGCCCTGTTTTTGTGCAAAGTGCAGAAAAACAACGCGAAAATTTGGCAACTAATTCGACAGGTTGCTCTTGCCAAGGTGAGAAAAGTTTGTTATACTGCAAGTAACAAGTAAACAGTATCCGTTTGAAATGGATTGTTACCGCTTCGGCGGGCAAAACCAGATTTCACACAGGATTTGCTATCAAAGAGCAAGTTATATCTGTGTTGAGATTTGGTTCTTTTTTATTTTCTGTATGTTTTGTGACGAAAATGGCATACTTAAGGCAACACCGCGCAAATTACGCTTGTTCGATCATGCGGTATTGCCTAATCAAAAAGGTTGTGAGCAAAATGTTTGGTAAACTGAAAAATCTGTTTGGCGGCGACAGCGGCATCGAGGTAACGGCGCCGGTTGCCGGCAAGGTGGTAGCATTGGAGGACGTGCCCGATCCCACGTTCGCACAGGGCATTCTCGGCCCGGGCATTGCGATCGAGCCGAGCGAAGGACGCATCGTTGCTCCGGCGGACGGCACGGTGGATGTGATGTTTGAGACCGGCCACGCCGTTTCCATGACGACGGCGGACGGCGCGGAGCTGCTCATCCATGTCGGCATCGACACGGTGCAGCTTGAGGGAAAGCACTACAAGGCGTGCTGCAAGGCAGGCCAGCAGGTCAAAAAAGGCGATGTCCTCATCGAGTTCGATCCGGCGGCCATCAAGGCGGAGGGCTATCAGATCGTAACGCCCATCCTCGTGTGCAACCCGGATGCGTTCACCGTGGAGCCCGCCGCGGGCGGCACGGTCGCCGCAGGCGATGCACTGCTGACACTGAAGAAAAAGTAACGGAAAGGAAGTATTCTCCATGAAAATCGTTGAATATACCATCAAGGATGCACTGGGCATCCACGCACGGCCGGCGGGCCTGCTGGTGAAAGAGGCCGGCAAATTCCAGTCCAAGATTATGATCGCCTCTCCGAAAAAGGAAGTCGATGCCAAGCGCATCATGGGCGTGATGGGTCTGGGCGTCAAGTGCGGCGATACCGTAAAGCTCACCATCGAGGGTGAGGACGAGGAGACCGCTGCAGCTGCAATGCAGGCGTTCCTCGAGAGTAATTTGTAAGGATTTCATTTCGCCGGGTGTGAACGGCGATGAAATAGGGGGACGGAAACGGAGTTCGGCTCTCCGATCCGTCAACACAATCGGCCGCTTCGGCGGTCCACAAAATAAGGAGGGGAAACTCTTATGATGAAAAAAACTGCAAAAGCTGGGCAAGGCTTTGATGCTGCCGGTAGCTGCGCTGCCGATCTGCGGTATCCTGATGGGTCTTGGCTACGCGATCGCTCCGGGCGTTATGGGCGTGCCGGGTGCGGCCACGAGCGGTGCACTGTATAACATTGGCTTCCTGTTGGTAAAGGCAGGCGGCGCGCTGATTGACAATATGGCATGGCTGTTTGTCATCGGTGTTGCAGTCGGACTATCCGACGACCGCGAGGGTACCTCGGCACTGGCCGGTCTGGTATCCTGGCTGATGATGACCAACCTGCTGAGCACCGGCGTTGTTACCACGCTGATGCCCGCAATCGCGGATGATCCGGTAAAAACGCTGGCATTTGACAAGATCCAGAACGTATTTATCGCTATCATCGCCGGTATCATTGGTGCAAGCTGCTATAACCGCTTCAAAAACGCGAAGCTCCCGGACTGGCTGGCATTCTTCAGCGGCAAGCGCTGTGTTGCCATCGTAACCGGTCTGGTCTCCATTCTCGTATCCGTTGTTCTGCTGTTCGTATGGCCGATCATCTTCAGCGCTCTGGTAGCTGTTGGCGAAGGCATCATCGGCATGGAAGGTATCGGCGCCGGCATCTATGCATTCCTTAACCGTCTGCTGATTCCGACCGGTCTGCACCACGCACTCAACAACGTATTCTGGTTCGATACCATCGGCCTGGGCGACCTGTCTCACTACTGGGCCGGCGACATCCGGTCAGAACGGCGTTACCTGGAGCCTCGGCATGTATATGTCCGGCTTCTTCCCTGCATGATGTTCGGTATTGCCGGTGCGGCTCTGGCTATGATCAAGGCTGCTAAGAACAAGAAGGCTGCTATCGGTCTGGTCCTGTCCGCTGCCATCTGCGCATTCATCTGCGGCGTTACCGAGCCGTTTGAGTTCGGCTTCATGTTCCTGTGCTTCCCGCTGTATGTTGTTTATGCAGCTCTGTACGGCATTTTCACCATCATCACTTACTATGTCGGCTTCCGTGCAGGCTTCTGCTTCTCCGCAGGCGCGACCGACCTCGTATTCTCGTCCTTCCTGCCGGCAGCGAACAACACGCTGATGATCATCCCGCTGGGTATCGCAGCATTCGTTGTATTCTATCTGGTATTCTACTTTGCGATCACCAAGTTCAACCTCAAGACCCCGGGCCGTGAGGATGAAGAAGCCGACTTCGCAGAGGTTGACAAGAATGCCAAGCTGGCAAATAACGACTTCACCGCAATTGCAGCTGCAGTCCTCGAAGGTCTGGGCGGCAAGGAAAATGTAGAATCTCTGGATAACTGCATTACCCGTCTGCGTCTGGAAGTCAAGGACGGCACGCTCGTCGACGAGAAAAAAGATCAAGGCTGCAGGCGTGGCTGGCGTAATGCGTCCGTCGCAGACCGCAGTTCAGGTTATCATTGGCACCAAGGTCCAGTTCGTAGCCGACGAAATGGCAAAGATGCTGAAGTAACACTGAAAGCAATTCAACGCAGCCTGAAGTGCTCGCACACGGTTTGGAAATACAGCTGCGTGGGAACACTGAATGGTTAAAAAATCGCAACCAATCTAACTAACCTATCTTGTTTGCATATCACGATTGCGCTCCGCGCAATGGAAAGGGCGGGCACATTGCCTGCCCTTTCTATTTCCGGAGACAGAAGAAAGAGGTATTCCATGAAAATCATTCGCGCTAAGGATTATAACGATATGAGCCGCAAGGCAGCCAACATCATTTCGGCACAGGTTATTCTCAAACCGGATTCCGTACTCGGTCTGGCGACCGGTTCGTCACCGATCGGCATTTACGAGCAGCTGATTAAATGGTATAACAAGGGTGATGTGGATTTCGGCGGCTGCACGACCTTTAATCTGGACGAATATCGCGGCCTGACACCCGATCACGACCAGAGCTATCACTATTTCATGCACAAAAACTTCTTCGACGCGGTGAATGTGCCGGCAGAGCGCATCAATCTGCCGGACGGCGCGCAGCTTGACGCCGAGCGGGAGTGCAAGCGCTACGATGCAGCCATTAAGGCGGCGGGCGGCATTGACCTGCAGCTGCTCGGCATGGGCCTGAACGGACACATCGGCTTCAACGAGCCGGACGAGTATTTCTCCAAGGGTACGCACTGTGTAAATCTGACCGAGTCCACCATCGAGGCCAACAAGCGCTTTTTCGCGTCGGCGGATGACGTGCCGCGGCAGGCGTACACCAGGCGTGCAGACCATCATGCTGGCACGGCGCATCGTGCTGGTGGTTTCCGGTGAAAACAAGGCGGAAACCGTCCGTGAAGCGTTCTTCGGCCCGGTAACGCCTCAGGTTCCGGCATCCATCCTGCAGCTGCACACAGATGTTTCCATTGTAGCGGACGAGGCGGCACTGTCTAAGTGCGGCGATTTGCTCTAAAAAGGAAGAGAAGTTATGGAATTTAGCAATTTGAGGGTATATCAGCCGGACGGCACGTTCAAAACCGGCGGACTGTCCATCTCGGGCGACCGGATTGCATCCGCAGAGGTGAGCGCGGATGCGGTGGATATGGGCGGTCTGTACGCCGTGCCCGGACTGGTCGATCTGCATTTTCACGGCTGCATGGGCCGCGATTTCTGCGACGGCACGCATGAGGCTATCTCCACACTGGCAAAGTATCAGGCACAGATCGGCGTGGCCGCCATCTGTCCGGCGACTATGACCTATCCGGAGGACAAGCTGACACAGATTGCCGAAGCCGCCGCAACCTATCAGGCGGAGAGTAATGACGCGGCGCTTGTGGGCATCAACATGGAAGGCCCGTTCATTTCCGAGGCGAAAAAGGGTGCGCAGAACGGCGCTTATCTGCATGCGCCGGACGCGGCCATGTTCCGCCGGGTGCAGGAAAAAAGCCGGCGGTCTGTTCAAGCTGTGCGATCTGGCACCCGAGCTGCCCGGTTCGATGGAGACGATCGACGAGCTGGCAGGCGAGGTGCGTATCTCGATTGCGCACACGACAGCGGATTACGATACCGCCTGCGAAGCCTTCAAGCACGGAGCCCGGCAGGTGACCCACCTGTACAACGCCATGCCGCCGTTTTCTCATCGGGCACCGGGCGTCATCGGTGCGGCCTTCTGACAACGATAACGTGGCGGTTGAACTCATCGCGGACGGCGTTCCGCAACCAATGTGCATCCGTCGGTCGTTCGCGCGACCTTCCGGCTGTTTGAGAACCGTGTTATCCTGATCTCGGACAACCATGCAGGAAGAGAAATTGAGTTACAGCGAAACCTGCCGACGATTTGATGTAAACAGCAGAGATCAGATCAAATCATGGGAGCGAATCTACCTGGAGGAAGGACCGGAAGGCTTTGCCGTTGAACGGCGCGGCCGCAGCAGTAAGGGTCGTCCGCCAAAGCAGTTGCCGAAGCAGGTAGAAGAAGATCTGCTGGCAGAGGTTCAGCGGCTGCGTGCGGAGGTAGACTACCTAAAAAATTTGCAAGCCTTGG